>Ga0206971_10295_pt1 | contig 15062 bp, 11 predicted proteins | sample Alteio_BWOrgHeat_85_FD_152917 | JGI IMG/M metagenome (GOLD analysis project Ga0206971, IMG submission 152917) | Enriched cells from forest soil in Barre Woods Harvard Forest LTER site, Petersham, Massachusetts, United States -... | ecosystem: Environmental > Terrestrial > Soil > Temperate forest >...
GGCTACCATCAACCTGAATAAGATCATCGATAATAATTATTACCCGGTTAAAGAGGCGGAGTACTCAAACTTAAGGCACCGCCCTATCGGTTTGGGTGTGCAGGGATTGGCGGATGCCTTTATCCAGCTGCGTTTGCCATTTGAAAGCGAAGGGGCCAAAAAGCTAAACAAGGAGATATTTGAAACCATCTACTTTGCCGCCATGACCGCTTCAAAAGATCTTGCGATAAAAGAGGGCGCTTATGAAACCTTTAAAGGCTCGCCGCTATCAAAAGGGCAATTCCAGTTTGATCTTTGGGGGGTAAAACCCGACAGCGGCCGCTGGGATTGGGAAAACCTTCGCCTGGATGTGATGAACCACGGCGTACGCAACTCCTTATTGGTTGCCCCGATGCCGACTGCGTCTACGTCGCAAATACTGGGTAACAACGAATGCTTTGAGCCGTACACTTCAAATATTTATACCCGCAGGGTACTGAGCGGTGAGTTTATCATCGTAAACAAATACCTGCTGCGCGATTTGGTTAACCTTGGTTTATGGAACCAGGCGATGAAGGACAAGATCATTACCGCAAATGGTTCGATACAGGATATTGAAGAAATACCGCAAGAGTTAAAGGACCTGTACAAGAGTGTTTGGGAAATAAAGATGCGTACTATTATAGATATGGCTGCCGACAGGGGCGCTTATATCTGCCAGTCGCAGTCGCTCAACCTGTTCATCAACTCACCGAATGCGTCCAAACTTACGTCGATGCATTTCTATGCATGGAAGAAAGGCCTCAAAACAGGTATGTATTACCTGCGCACACAGGCAGCATCACAGGCGGTTAAATTTACGGTTGAGAACCAGGGCGGCAAAAACATGGAGCCTGTTATCCCCGAAGTGGTTGACCAGATTGCCGACGAAATACCGGCCGGCCCAACCTGCTCGATGGAAGAAGGCTGCGTAACTTGCTCCGCATAAATCCCCGCGATGGGGCTTGACCCAGGGTACGGGCGCGATGCTCGCGCCCCTGGATTCTTGATTTGACCAATTGTCAACCTGATAGATTATAATAAATGCAGGCAGGGGCGCTTAATTAAGCGTCCCTGTTTATTTTTGTACCATGCAGACAAAGCACGAGATAATATCCTGCGAACGATGCGGCAAAAGGATGGAATGTAAAGCCAATTCTTTTACCAAATGCCAATGTACAACAGTGCAGTTGAATTTGAACGAAACGCAATACATCAGCGAGAACTATGAAGGGTGTTTGTGTGCGGCGTGCCTGATGGAGTTGAAGGAGGAATATAATCAATCGCTGTAACAGGTTCATGTTAAAATCTGTTAAATCGTTTTGCTTCAAGCAGTATTTCGGTGGAAAGCTGTTATTTTTGGATAAGAGCCTTGGGCGTTTGAATGATAAAATAGTTGCAACTACCCTCTATCCGCCGCAGGCGAAGAGAGGGTCGACCAGCGAAGCGTAGTCGGGGTGAGTCGACCCGGCGGACATTACCGCCAGTTCTTGGCACGCGCATCAACTCACCCTGTCATCGCTGCGCTCGACATCCCTCTCTTCGCTTCGCGGAAAGAGGGAATGTGGATTTTTCGGACACTCTTGGTTCAACAACCCAAACACCATGTTTAAAAACTATATAAAACTCGCCGTACGTAGCCTGTGGAAGCACAAAGCCACCACCGCCATCAACATTTTAAGCTTGTCCGTCGGACTGGCTTCCTGTGCTTTGGTGTTTTTGTTTTGCCAGCATGAGCTAAGTTTTGACAAAGGCTTCGATGACAGCGCCAATATTTACCGCATCGTCTCCGACTTTGGCGGCGGCGGGGCCCCAACAGTTCCGTTCCCCTATACCAAATTTTTAAAGAGCGAAATACCCGAAATTGAGCAGGCGGCCAGGATGGATCCCACCAATGGAACGGTGATTGTACAAGCACAGTCGAACGGACCCTCGACTCCCTATTCGGTCGACTCCGGGTACTGGATTGACCCGGCGTTTTTTGATATTTTATCTTTCCATTTTTTACATGGCGACCGCAAGAGCGCATTAAGCGCACCGAATACGATTGTGCTGTCGGCATCGCTGGCGCAAAGACTTTTCGGCCCGGTTAACCCGGTCGGAAAAGTTCTAAAAACAGGCGGTAATAGCTACACCATCTCGGGTGTGTTTAAAGAGGATATGCTCAACCACATCGCCGCCGACTTTTTCGCCTCCAACCGCAGCGGTCACTTCAGCCAAAGCATCGACGGACAAAGTAATTGGGTAGTCAACCCCAATTACTATGCCTATGTTAAGTTACGGCCGGGCAGCAATGTGCAGCATGTAAACAACGAGTTAAAAGCGTACACACTTCGCCATGCCGCTGCCGACATGAAGGCTACCGGTGATAAAATGACCAATAGCCTGCAGGCTTTAACCGATATTCATCTTCACTCCACCCAATACCAGGACTATTTGGCCTGGAAACAGGGAAATATCCAATACCTGTACTTGCTAGGAGCGATTGCTTTGGTGATCCTGCTTTTGGGCTGTATCAATTATATGAATTTAACCACTGCCCAGGCCATCAGCCGGGCGCGCGAGGTGGGCGTGCGAAGGGTGATGGGCGCGGGTAAAGGCGCTATCCGCTACCAGTTTTTGATCGAGACGATGGCCATCAGCTTGTTTGCACTAATTGTCGGCATCGTATTAGCCTTTTCGTTCCTGCCGGAGTTTAACAACCTGACCGGGCAGGCGTTATCCTTTTTTGCAAAGGAAAATCGCAGCCTGCCGGGATGGTTGTTGCTGATAACGCTGTTCACCGGGTTATTGGCGGGCTTGTACCCGGCTTTTTATCTCTCCTCGTTCAAAGCAGTACAGGTTTTAAAAGGAAAGATAACAACGGCGAAAAGCGTATTCGGCGTACGCAGGGTGCTGATCGTTGCGCAATTCATTATTGCAACAGTGCTGGTTTTTGCCACGATGGTGATTTGGGACCAGGTCCATTTCCTGGTCAATTCCAAACCGGGGTTCGACCAGGACCAACAACTCGTATTGAGCCTCAACAGCGATGAGGCGCGCAATAATGTGAATTTGCTTATCAATAAATTTAAGGATAATGCGGCGTTTAAATCCGTCAGTGGCGCTTCAGGCGCATTATGCAGCAGCGACCTGATGCTTTATCCCGAAGAGAAAACGATTGCCGATAAGCATGATATTTACCTGGACTTTGCCGACAACAACTACCTCCAAACGCTTGGCCTGCAGCTGATCTCCGGCAGTACATTTACGCCCCAGGCCTTTACCAATACCGACATGCAGCAGGACATGGAGCAAAGCGACATGGGCCGACAAATTATCCTGAATGAAGAGGCCGTTAAAGCGCTGGGTATGGATGCTTATACCGCACCCGGCAAGGTGCTGTCGCATGTTCACAACGGCGCCATTTACAATTATAAAATCGTTGGAGTAGTTAAAAACTATCATTATTTCTCGCTGCAGTCTGCCATTTTGCCATTTGGTATTATGCCGGCCAATCCTAAAAGGTTTGGGGCCGTCATCGCTAAAGTTAACGGCCGGCAAATGGCAGGCGCCGTGCGTTACGCCCAGCAGCAATGGCGGGCACTTAACCCTAACACGCCATTTTCATACGGTTTTTTAAATGATGTTTTTAATAATGATTATCTGCAAAACGAACGGCAGCAGCAAATGAGCGGCATATTTACCGGGATAGCCATTTTTGTTTCCTGCCTCGGGCTGCTTGGGCTAATCACTTTTACCGTTACCCAAAAAGCCCGCGAAATAGGCATCCGCAAAGTAGTGGGCGCCAGCGTGGGCAATATTGTGGCCCTTTTTTCCAAACAGTATTTAAAGCTCATCGTAGTGGCTAACCTCATTGCATGGCCATTGGCCTGGTATGGCGCCACCGCGTGGCTGCGGCAATTTCCTTACCGGGTGGAGGTGAGTTGGTGGATGTTTGCAGTTTCTTTATCAGCAGGGATTATTATTGCTTTTGCAACAATTGCATTTAAAACGATAAAAGCGGCAATGGCTAATCCTGTGGAGAGTTTGAGGATGGAGTAAGGCTCAACGTAAAGAAAATGCTCGTCTAATACTTGCTGAAAAATTTCCTAGTGTCATAATTAGCTATCGTTTCTGCTAACCCTTTAGGAGAAACACCGTAATTATTCATAACATCAACATTTGCTCCCTTATAAATAAGGGTTTCAATAAAGTACCCGTCATCGCCTCTGTAATCATAGACGGCATCAGATAGTGCAGTGTTACCATTGCCGTCTTTTACATTAACATCTACGCCGTTCTTTAACAATACTTCAAAAATCGGCTTCGATTTCATCAACACCGCAATATGTAAAGCTGTTTTCTTTGGCATTTTCAATGCCTTTGCATTGATGTCAATCCCCAAATCGATAAATAATTGCATCACGCTAGTTGCATGTGTTTGTAGTGATTGATCACCTTTAAGATAATAGTGTAATATATTGTTCCCATTCTTATCGAAACAAGCCAAATCGAAATTACCCAAGGCCGCTTCGATTTCGATCAAGGATTTGTTTATTAAGATCAATTTTAGTTCCTCAATGTTTAATTTCATTCGAATCATTTTTTAAATGATTAATCAAGACTTCCGAAGTTTTTAAACGGCGAAGCCCTCAACGAGGCCTTTAAAAATAAACAATATCGAGTTAAACTTCGGAAGTCCGCCTCCGTTTGAATTAACTACCACAAATCCGAAGTCAATAATGCTTTTTCTTTTTTGATGGAGGAAATTTTACAGGATCTTTAACCATAATCGGCGGCTTTATATTTTGATAGGTTGTCTCAAACTTAACGCTATCTTTTGATTTTTGCAGCCCGGCACGTTTATAACAATTAATGATCCAAATCAGCGCGTCTGATATCGAATCAGAATTTTCGTAAATAGATCTGTAAATATGTCTTTTTTGTTTGCCCCAATAAAAGATGGCCTCTGCATTTTCGCCGTCGATGCCCAAATATTCCGTAGTATCGATCTTTCGATAATTGATATGCTTTAGCTTAATGTTCAGAGTATCCCAAACGTCCTGCGAAATCTTGCCGTCATAATAACCTTGTAGCTTGGACTTATAGCCGCCGTTATATACCAGTTTTAACGAGCTGTCAATTTGAACGCCGACTACCGGACAGCGACGCAGACAGCCGCTCGTTGCGACTTCTACCTTGCTGATTTCATCGTTTTTACGAACAGATTTTTGGCAAGCTGCCAGGATGAGAATTGCGACGAATATTGCGATAGACCTCATTAAACGAATATACAAAAGAACCCAAGACTTCCGAAGTTTTCAAAGCTTCGGAAGTCTGCCCCCGTTTGAATTACCTGTATCTATCTCACCTCAATCTCCTTCTGCTCCCTAATATCCGCCGATGAACTCCCCACCATAAGCTCTACCGGTTCTTTCTCCACCACAAAACTTTTCTTCGCCATATCCCAATAAGCCAAGAGGGATGCGGGTAATTTTATATCAACCGTTTGCGTTTCGCCGGGGTTTAGGGTGATGCGTTTAAAGCCTTTCAGTTCTTCCATCGGCCGGCTTACTTTCGATTTAAGGTGTTTTACATATAGCTGCACTACTTCGTCGCCTGCGCGATTGCCGGTGTTTTTTATATTCACGCTGACAGTTAGTTCTCCGCTTTTGTCCAGTTTATCAGCGCTGGTTTTCAGGTTGCTGTATTGAAAGGTGGTATAGCTCAACCCAAACCCGAAAGGATAAAGCGGCTTGCCTTTAAAATACATATAAGTGCGACCATCCCTGATGTTGTAATCCATCATGGGCGGCAGTTGGGCTAAGGAGTCGGGCCAGGTTTGAACTAGTTTGCCGCCGGGGTTAATGTCGCCGAATAAAGCATCGGCAAGGGCATTGCCCTGTTCCTGGCTGCAATGGGTAACATGCAGGATAGCCGGAATATTAGCCTGCTCCCAGTTAATAGCATAAGGGAAATTGCTCACCATCACCAAAACAATATGCGGGTTTACCTTATACAGGTTTTTTATGAGCGATTCCTGCGCGGTATCCAATGAGATGCTTTCCCGGTCTACAGCCTCCCGGCCTTCGGTGGGTCCGTCCACCTTTCTCCAGCCCAAATTGCCGGTTGGGTTGTTGCCGAGGCAAACCACCACCACTTCGGCGCTTTTGGCCATGGCAATGGCCAGGCTGTTGTTTGTGGTGTGGCTTACGCTCAAATACTGGCTCAGTTTATTTTTAATCCCCTCAAGAATACTTACGCTATAAGGCGGATTGCCGCTGTACCAGTCCTGTAAAACCTCCGCGGAGCGCGGGCCAACTACGGCGATTGATTTGATCTTATTTTTATCCAGCGGCAAAAAGCTGTTTTCATTTTTTAACAGCACGATGGATTTTTGGGTGATCAACCTAACAAAATCCCGGTTCTTTTGCGACAGCCATGGCTCCGGCCCGGCGCCGATACCGGTATAAGGCACCATCGCCGGCGGATCAAGCTGCCCGAGTTTGATCATTACCCTGAAGTCGCCGCGCAATACCTTGTCGATGTCCGCTTCGGTAACCAGGCCTTGTTTTAAGGCATCATTGGTACCCGCCTTGTAGTTATCCAAAAACTGGTTAATGCCGGCTTTTATACATCCGGCCGCAGCTTCGGCCGGCGTCTTATAATAATGGTGGGCTGTTACCAGCAGCCGGTAGGCGCCGCCATCGGTGCAAATGATGCCGTTTTGGCCCCACTCATCAACAGTGATGTTCTTTAGCATCGGGCTTACTGCCTGCGGAATGCCATTTACTTTATTGTATGAAGCCATATAAGCCCGCGAACCGCCTAACTCAATACCCATCCGGAACGGCACTGAATAATATTCGCGGAAAAGCCGTTCGTCAAAGTCGGACGAACTGCTATCGCGGCTCTTCTCGTTGCTGTTGGCCAAAAAATGTTTCATCAGGGCGGCCGTCATCCAGTATTTTGGATCGTTGCCCTGCAATCCTTTAATATAGGCGACCACCAGCGTACCGTTAAAAAAAGCGTCTTCGCCATAACATTCTTCAGTACGGCCCCAGCGCGGGTCGCGGCCGATATCAGCGTTTGGGGCACGAACCACAAGGCCGCCCTTACGGTATTTTTCACTTTGGAACATGTACCGGGTGTCAAAAGCCTCTATCGAAGCGGCCTGCTGCAACAGGTCCGGGTCCCAGGTTTCGGCCATTCCAATCGATTGCGGGAAAATTGTTGTAGGTACCGGCGTCTTCTTTCCCCAATTAGCGGGCAGGCCCATGGCCAGGCCGTGCAGGCCTTCTACATGGCCCGTTCCGTTCACATCCAGGCGTGGCACACTCGGGTTGGTGCCAAGGCAATTCACTTTTTCTTCCAGCGTCATCAGCGAAAGCAGGTTGGTGATCCGGTCTTCGGTTGGTAAGGCGGGATTTTGAAACGGATATTGATACTGCCCGGAAGCAACGCGGCTTAACAATAGCAAAGCCGGTATTAGCAAAAGCCTGGTATACTTTGTTTTCATAAAAGCTAAATGTAAAACTTACCGCTAAGCTGCGGTATTACAAATGCATTAATAAGTAGCAATAATGTTCCGGGTAACAAATTTGTGAATATTTGCCGTAACCCCGGAGCATTGGCATCCAAAAAAGGAGTTTCTGGTCGGAAACATAGAAAAAATATTTTAGTTTTAATGTTAATTATTTATTAACTTCATGTAAAATTAAAGTGAACAAGTTTTTAATAACCGGCCTCCTGATTCTCGCGTCGTTAAGCGGGTTTTCAACTTGTATTGCCATTTATATAGCGCCTAACGGCCACATTTACGTGGCTGCGGACAGCCGGCGCACATTTTTCCTTGACAGCGACAAAACCCGCAACGAAACCATCTGCAAAATTCACAACGTTGGCGATACCTGGTTTGCCATTTCCGGATTTGATGACGGCGGTTTGCTGAAAGCGGCAAACAACGCGCTTGCAAACGGCACCGATGCCGATGCAGCTATAAAAACATTCGGTGAGGCAATGACGGCAAAATACCAGGGACTGATGGAGGAGGCGCAAAAATTTCAGCCCGAAATACTGCAGAATTTTTTAGTTAACGGGCTGGCCGAAGTGGCTTTTTTCGATTTTGTTGACCGCCAGCCCAGGGTACAGGATGTTCAGTTCAAAGTATGTTTAAAAAAGGGGAGGCCGGTAGTAAGCTATGATGTGTTGCCAGTAGGTTATATAACAGTAATCGGTATTTCAAAAGATATTGATGAGGCACGCCCCGAAGAACTACCCTCCAAACAAACCATGCTACAGAACCCGGCCTCATACGTGGAAGACCTGGTTAAACTGGAAGCCCGCAAACAGCCCCTTACCGTTGGTGAACCCATTGATCTGCTGGAATTAAAACCCGACGGCGCCGTTTGGCTGAAGAAAAATGAACAGGTTGCTTCCATCCAATAAGCCCGAATGAAGCAATGCTTCCGGATTTTCGAACTAAATCCACGCTAATTTTCGGTCGGAGTAGATGTCGCCATGTATTTCCTGCCATGAACCAGGAACTATCAACCATGAACTAAAATTACTATCTTCACCCCCCGAAATCGTACTAAATAAACATGAAATTATTAGAAGGAAAAACCGCGTTGGTTACCGGCGCGTCCAAAGGCATCGGCCGTAAAATTGCTGAAAAATTTGCGGAGCATGGCGCAAACGTGGCCTTTACCTATTTATCATCTGTTGAAAAAGGCCTGGCTTTGGAGGAGGAACTGCAAAGGTTTGGCACCAAAGTAAAAGGCTACCGCAGCGATGCCTCGAAATTTGATGAAGCGGAGAAGTTGATCAATGATATTGTCGCTGATTTTGGCACTTTGCATGTTGTGGTGAATAATGCCGGTATTACCAAAGACGGCCTGCTCATGCGCATGACCGAAGAGCAATGGGACGAGGTGATTGCCGTAAACCTGAAATCGGTCTTCAATGTAACAAAAGCCGCTTCCAAAATAATGATGAAAAACCGCAACGGCGTGTTTATCAATATGAGCTCGGTAGTAGGTGTGCAGGGCAATGCGGGTCAATCTAACTACGCCGCATCCAAAGCTGGTATTATCGGCTTTTCAAAATCGATAGCGAAGGAGTTGGGTTCGCGCAACATACGTACCAACGTAGTTGCCCCCGGTTTTATTAAAACGGAAATGACCGAAGTGCTGGACCCCAAAGTGGTTGAAGGCTGGGCGCAGGCCATCCCGCTAAAACGCGGCGGCGAAACCGAAGATGTGGCCAATTGCTGCGTGTTTTTAGCATCGGATATGGCTTCGTATATTACCGGCCAGGTGATACCAGTTGATGGGGGTATGTTGTAGTTGATTTCAGATTTCGGTCCCGATAGAGCTATCGGATTCTATTTCAGAATTAGGAGTGGTTTGATAGTTCTAGCCCGTCATGAAAAACTTTTCACATTCTGTTTTTTTTGTGCTGGTATGCGGATTTTTTTTCGACATGAACGTTTGCGATGGTCAGACGAAACGTCAAAACGCCCACTGCGCCGGTTTTCAGGATTCGACTGCTCATAGATTTATTTACAAAACTGCCGACCGGGCACCTGAGCCAGTTGGAGAGACCGACGTGCTATTCAAGCAACTAGGCAAAAAAATGAAATTCCCCAAAGGTTTGGAGGAATCAGTCGGAAGAGTAATAATTGCTTTTATTGTGGAGCCTGACGGAAGAATTGACGGTGAACGTGTTGTTAAAAATCCTTTTGGCATGGAATATCATATAACCGACCAACTTTTTGCGATTATTCATTCACTCAAATGGCAGCCAGGAACATGCGGTAATACACCTGTTGCTGTGCTGTATACCTTGCCGGTTAACATCGAATTGTCTGCAGAATAAACTTATGCCTTTCGTATCACAATATTTTTGCATTTTGCGAGTAAACGATATGCGTATCTTTTGATGCGCAAAATATATGCAGCTTCTATTTTCAATTACATGGGGGACAGTTTCGGGATGGTGGGTGCCAGCCTGCCTTGCGCTGGGTATATTGTACGCCTGGCTGCTGTACCGCAAGCCTGTAAACCTGGATAAAAGATTTCGCATTTTATTAGCTGTTTTTCGGGCATTGGTTGTTTCAATTATTGCCTTGCTGCTGCTTTCGCCATTGGTCAAGTCGGTAAGCTATAACCCGCAAAAGCCCCTGGTGCTGGTTGCGGAGGATAATTCGCAATCCGTAAAAATGTTTAGCAAGGATGATCTGGGAACGGTTGTTAATGATTTGTCCGCCCTAAAAAAACAATTGGGCGCTGACTACGATGTCCGCGAATTCCACTTTAGCCGTGACGTTTCGGATAGCCTTACCAAAGATTTTACAGGCAAGCAAACAGATATTGCCGGTGCGTTAAAGCAATTGAATGATCGCTTTGTGAACCAGAATATTGGCGCTGTAGTATTGGCTACCGACGGCCTTTATAACCAGGGCACCGACCCGCAATACGAAGCCAAAAATTTTAAGTCGCCGATTTATACGATTGCCGAAGGCGATACCGTGGCCAAACGCGATCTGCTGATCGGAAACGTAAATTATAACAAAACCGCTTTTTTAGCCGACGATTTTGAGATAGAAGTTTTGGCTGAAGCCTACCAGGCGAAAGGCGAGGCCATGCGGCTGAGCGTTAGCGAGGATGGCCGCCAGGTTGCCGCGCAAAGCATTAATATCAATTCGAACGATTTTCACCAGGTAGTTCCGCTTAAACTCAACGCGGATAAAAAAGGGACACGCAAGTTTACCATAAATATAGCGCCGGTAAGCAACGAGTTGTCAACCCAAAACAACACAGAAACAATTTATATAGACGTGCTGGATGCGAAGCAAAAGATATTGCTGTTGTACGAGGGGCCTCACCCGGATATCAGCGTAATTCGCCAGTCGATAGAAAGCAATAAGAATTACGAGGTAAAAGCCAGCCTGATCTCCCAGTTGGCCGCTTCTGTTAAGCCAGGGGATTACAGCCTGGTGATCCTGTACCAGGTTACGGCAACAGGGAATAATATTCTGCAAAGCTTTTTAAAGGCTAAAGTACCCGTTTGGTATGTTTTGGGCGCGCAAAGTAACCTGCAGGCCTTTGACCAGGATCAGAAATTGCTGCAAATAAGTGCCGGGCAAGAACAGATGCAGGAAGTTTTCGCGCAACCGACGGCTGATTTTACGGATTTTACTTTATCGGATTCTTCACGAAAAAAGATAGCGCTGTTTCCGCCGTTGCTGGCGCCCTATGGTAGTTACAGTACGCCGTCTGCCGGAAGCACCCTGCTGAAACAAAAGATAGGCAACGTGGAAACATCGTACCCGCTTTTGACATTTGCCGATGAGGGCGGGCAGCGCATTGGCATACTCACCGGCGAAGGCCTGTGGCGCTGGCGCCTTGCCGAGTATGAAGCTTTTGGCAATCATCACGCGCTGGAAGAACTTTTTGTGCAGGGCGTTCAGTATTTAACCGCCAATGCCAATCGCCAAAGATTTATCGTGTACCCATCCAAACGGGTTTTTGACGAGGGTGAAAATGTATTGCTAAATGCCGAATTATATAACGACGCGCTCGAACTGGTTAATACGCCCGATGTAAAGATCGACCTTAAAAGCGATGCCGGCAAAAACTACAGCTTCCTGTTCACCCGCAATAACCAAAGCTACCAGTTGGATGGGGGCGCATTGCCAGTCGGGGAATACAGCTATGCCGCATCCACAAAGCTCGGCGATAAGCTATTCACAGCCAGCGGACAACTCAGCATAAAGCCATTGAACCTGGAGATGCGCCAAAGTGCGGCCAATCATCAGTTATTAAATACCATCGCCAAACAAAGCGGTGGGCAGATGCTTTATCCGAACCAAATTAACCGCCTTGCCGACCTGATACGCAAGAACGAAAATATAAAAACGGTTGTTTACGAGGACAAACGTTTTAACGAGATCATCGACGTGAAGTGGGTTTTTGCGCTGATCTTACTGCTGCTCTCAGGCGAATGGTTTTTACGCAAACGAGAAGGAGCCGTTTAAAATTTGTAACCAAATAAATACATCGCGGCTTTCAAGTTTCCCGGGGCTTTAAACTATCTTGAGGCGAAATTTAACTGTCAGTGCCGCAAACTCATCAAGCCCATTTAAATATTGGCGAAAAGCATAAACTTCATGGTTTAGATCATTTACGTGCCTTAGCAATCATTTCGGTTTTATGTTTCCATTACCAGTTTTTTGGCCACCCGGAGTGGGAGCGGAGCCAAATTGCCGGTTTTGGTTGGACGGGCGTGGATTTGTTTTTCGTATTGAGTGGATTCCTCATCGCCGGGCAGCTTTTTGAAACCGTGGCAAATGGAAATGCAGTATCGCTACGCGAGTTTTTTATCAAACGGTTTTTCAGGATCATACCGCCATATCTCGTCGTCCTCATCCTGTATATCGCTATACCGGCAGTTAGGGAGTGGGGGCATCTTTCACCTTTATGGAAGTATTTTACGTTTACGGTCAATTTTGGGCAAAACCTTTCTAAATACGGCACGTTCAGCCATGTCTGGTCGCTATGTATCGAGGAACAATTTTACTTGGTGCTGCCACTGGTATTTTGTCTGTTCAGCTATTTTAAAGCGGGTAAAAAGTCGATTTATCTCATTGTATTACTGTTTATCGCCGGATTTATAGCCCGCCTGTTAAGCTGGAAATATTTTGCAGCCCCATACCTTTCGCATGATGATTTCGGCGCCCGGTGGAACGAGTATGTTTATTATCCTACTTATAACCGCCTTGATGGTTTACTGGTTGGCGTAAGCATTGCCGGGCTGTTTACTTTTTACCCGAAGGTTAAAGAATGGGTAAACAAGTGGTGTTACTGGTTATTGGCAGTTGGTGTGCTGATGCTAATTACTGCTTTTCAATTATGCCAGGTGTATGCAAGTTATAATACCGCGATCTTCGGATTCCCAATTATATCCGTTGCCTATGGCTTTGTTTTGGCGGCTTTTGTAAGCCCGTCATGCATATTTTTCAGGATCAAATCGAGAGTTACGTCGCTGATCGCGATGTTGTCCTATTCTATCTATTTATCGCACAAAATTATCATCCACCTCGTTCAACAGCTGTTAGAAAGTTTGGGCGTGGATAAAAACGGTGTTGTGTGTATGCTGTTTTGCGTTGTTTGCGTAGTGATGGGAGCGTTAGTGATGCGGTATTTGATTGAGAAACCGGCGTTGATGGTGCGAAATAGGATATTGGGTAGATCGAAAAATTAGTGCTCAGCCTTCTTTGCTATCTTGTAAACGCTATTCTTCTTTCTTCGGCTGCTGTATCACAAAAACATCCTCATTATCCTTTTTCATCAGGTATTTTTCGCGGGCGAACTTTTCCAGCTCTTTGGGATCGGAGGTGAGCTCTTCCAGGTCTTTATTCACCTTCGCAGTTTCTTTCAGGTAAAAATCCCGCTCCTGTTTAAGTTTACTTACCTGCTGATAGTATTGATATTGCGAGAAAAGATCGTTTTTATCAAAAAATATCATGAACACGATAAAAGCCAGGGAAACCAAAAAATACTTGTTTCTGAACAGGTTGAAGAGGCGTTTCATGGCGGTTAATAAAATTTTGTTTAAAGCTATGCAATCTGCACCGTTAAGGCAAGTTTCGTTTTAAACTTTTGAACATTGTTAGTCCGAAAAGTCCGAAAAGTCGGAAAGTCGGACAGATAATTATAGTAATAACCAGTTCGACTTTCGACTTAGAACTCAGGACTTTAGACTTAACTTCAATCCCTTCGTCTATTTCCGCTTCTATTGCCACTCCTGTTACTGCCACTCAAACTTTCTGACCTGGGCCTGTCATGGTGCCCAAAGCCGCGCCCGCGTTTGTTCCCACCGCCGTGGCTGCTGCCGGAACTTTGCTTTGTTGGTTGTTGTGGTCGCGAGGCGATACTTTGCAGGCTCATCGGGTAGGGGTGACCTTCTTCAACGGGTATTTGTTTGGAGATTAGTTTATGGATGTCCTTTAAAAATTCAACTTCCTCGGCATCGCAGAACGATAACGCTACGCCATTTAGCCCGGCGCGGCCTGTACGACCGATGCGGTGCACATAAGTTTCGGGGATGTTGGGCAGTTCGTAATTGATCACGTGCGAAAGCTCGTCGATATCAATACCGCGGGCGGCGATATCGGTGGCGATTAACACCCTTGTGGTGCGGTTTTTAAAATTGCTCAATGCCCGCTGACGCGCATTTTGCGATTTATTGCCATGAATAGCCTCGCCGGTAATGCCTACGCGAACCAAATCTTTCACCACTTTATCAGCGCCATGTTTGGTTCGTGTAAATACCAGGGCGGTTTTTATGGCCTTGTCCTTTAACAAATGGATCAACAACGCTTTTTTATCATTTTTCTCCACGTAGTATAACGACTGCTGAATGGTATCGGCGGTTGAAGAAACCGGGGTTACTTCCACTCTTTCGGGCCTGTTTAATATCGAATCGGCCAGCTGCTTGATCTCATTCGGCATGGTGGCCGAGAAAAATAAGGTTTGCCTTTTTACCGGCACTTTAGCGATGATCTTTTTTACATCATGCACAAAACCCATGTCCAGCATACGGTCAGCTTCGTCGAGTACCAGCATGCGGATGTGCTGCAAATGCACAAAGCCCTGGTTCATCAGGTCGAGCAGGCGACCGGGTGTGGCTACCACAATGTCGACGCCCCGTCTTAACGCATCCGTTTGCGGATTCTGCGACACACCGCCAAATATCACCATGTGTTTTAAGCCGGTATGCTTGCCATAAGCCGCAAAGCTCTCATCAATTTGAATGGCCAGCTCGCGGGTAGGCGTTAAAATAAGCGCTTTGATGGTCTTTTGTTCTTTATGATTTAGCCTGTCCTGGTATAAAAGCTGCAGGATGGGGATGGCAAATGCTGCCGTTTTCCCGGTGCCTGTTTGGGCGCACCCCAGCAGGTCGCGGTTTTGTAATACGATGGGTATGGCTTGTTCCTGTATGGGGGTAGGGGTTGTATATCCCTCAGTTTTTAAAGCCCTGAGTATCGGCTCAATCAA
>Ga0206971_10297_pt1 | contig 15022 bp, 12 predicted proteins | sample Alteio_BWOrgHeat_85_FD_152917 | JGI IMG/M metagenome (GOLD analysis project Ga0206971, IMG submission 152917) | Enriched cells from forest soil in Barre Woods Harvard Forest LTER site, Petersham, Massachusetts, United States -... | ecosystem: Environmental > Terrestrial > Soil > Temperate forest >...
TCGAAAGATCATCGAAGCCGGTCTTTAAGCGGTTTTTTCCGATTTTGGCGTATCACCGAGTGCTTCCGGAGCCTGTTTATGGGATTGATACCCGTCTGTCGGATTTTGAAGCACAGATGGCGTGGCTGGCGGACCAAAATTATCGAACCCTATCTTTGAAGTCTTTCGAGTCCTTATGGAATGGGTCCGCCTCATGGCCGGAGAAGTCGATCATTATGACATTCGATGACGGTCACCACGAATTTTATGAATATGCAGTGCCGGTGCTGAAACGTTACGGCTTTACCGCTACCGTATTCATCAATACAGGACTTCTTGGCCGCACATTCTGGGTTCAGGGCCGAAGGCCGTCGCGCGTATCCTGGCATGATCGTTTGCCCGCTGAGTTCGATGATAAGTCATCCAATTGGAGACGGTACAATTTTATGAGCTGGGAGGAAATTGAGGCGTTGCACCGGGACGGGTTTGAAATCGGCTCGCACGCGGTGACACATCCCTTTTTGACGGATTTGCCGCCAGCAGACCTACGCCGAGAACTGGAAGAATCGAAGAAAAATATCGAAGAGAAACTGAAAGTTCCAGCTCGATTTTTCTGTTATCCGTCGGGGAATTATAATAACAGTGTCCAGCTCGCCGTCGCCGCCTCCGGATATTCCGGAGCGGTTCAAACCCCTAGTCACGATCTTCTGGGATTTTACTGGGATGATCAATGGGCATGGGAGCGGATAGGGCTTTGGCAAGATGTTTCCTTCTGGAAATTCAAAGCGTTTGTGCAAGGATGGTATTTTGCCGTGTTCCAGCATACCCCTCATAATCTCTGGAAAGGGTTGCGTTGGCTTTTTCGGCTTTTTCGATCAGAGGACTAAGTTAGCTAAATGGGGCATTCGCGGAGCGATTTTTGCACTACCACTCGCCGCACATAAGGAAGGTAACAAGCCGCAATCCCAATACTTGATGAAACGACATAGGCTAAACCTGCCCCTTGGATATGAAGATCAGGGACGAGGAACAAGCAGAGCAACAAATTTAAGATTCCCGAGAACATGCCGATGATAACGCTGATTAATACGCCTCGACGACCGAGCGACGCCAGAAACCAGGTTAAAAGACCGTACCAGAGAGCGACATAGGCAGCGAATACAAAAATAATTAGCGTCTTAAGGGTTATTGGATAATGTTTACCGAGCACGAGAAAATACAATTCTAGAAGCACTCCGAATAGGAGGCACGTCAAGGGACCAAAAAGTAGCACCACTCGGGTTAATTTCTTCATCAATTTTTGCTTATCCGGCGTCCTGGAAGCTATTGGAAAGAATACTTGCGATGATATCCCGATGAAAAAGGCCGCCATTTGAATAGAGCCTCCTTGATAGGCTGAAAGAAGTCCAATTTCTGGCAGAGACAGATGCCGAGCTGCAATAAGTCGGGCGGGCGAATTGAAAAGTGCGGAGCTCAGAGAGCCAAACGTAGCGATGACGCTGTAGATCCCTAACGCTTTAAATATTTCTGATCGCACGAAAAAATGACTGAACGTAGACCGCATTCGCGTTAGAATAATGGCCCCTGTTACTCCATAGCCGAGAGCTAATGTAATGATATACGTAAGTGCTGTCACATGGCCTGTAGCCCTTAAGGCGATAATCGAAAGCGCAAATATTATCGCGAGAATAACCTCAGCGAGGGCTCGGCTTTTGTAGCTTTCCCTAGCGTTTAAGAGAGAAGTCGCAGGAAAATAAAGGGCAAAGCCTGCGCTCCAGAGAAGACTCATATTAAAAATGGAAATATTTACTCCGACCAGATGAGACCAAACATTGCGAAAAACATAGGATAGGGCTAAAGTTACGCAGATCGTTGCACACAAAAGCCAAAGCCCAGTCGCTTCCCAAATTCCACGTTCCTCGAAACTTTTCCCCGGTAAATAATGCATCAGAGAAGTTGGGATTCCTGAAAATAAGGGTACCTGAATCCAAAAGGTGACGGCCAAAGCTAAATTCACTTCGCCAAAACCAGCAGGTCCCATCCATCTCGCGACAAGGACTGTCGCAGTTCCAGTCAGTAGACGCGTGACAAAAGCGCTAAGAGCTATCCATTGAAGACCGCGGAGAAAGTCCCAGGAGCGGTCCCCAATTTCAAACCGCTCAGACAGTGAATTTAGCGCTCCCATCGACAGAAGTATATCAAACGATGTAATTGATACGTGGAATAAGCGATTAATCAACGACCAGGGCAATAAATAAACAAGGATTTTTTTACGAGGAGTCTTTTTGTAACATGTGTTGCATGTTTAGAAAAAGTTTTTTTGCGGAGAGAGGGGCGTATGGTTGCCAATTTCTCTGAAATTGAAGCAGAAATTGAAGACCGATGGGCCGAGGTCTACGATCAAATATATGTACAGCGCCTGCCTCACAAGGGATTACTCCATGACTTCCAACAGTATGTTTACGACCAGCTTTTAACACGATGCGACACACCCAGGTCCCCTGAGATGCTAGATGTCCGGCTGCTTGACGCTGGATGCGGGACTGGAGCGCTACTTGAATTATTTCATCAAAATTCAAAGTGGAAACTTGCGGGAATCGATCTGTCGACGAAAATGGTCAATATCGCTAAGCAAAAATGTCCCGATGCAGACTTTACGATTGGCACTTTCGAATCACTTCCACAAAATACCGAAAAATTTGACGTTATTATTGGATCGGAATGGCTTCATCATGTTCCGGATTTGAAACCGATATTTGATCAGGCATACGTTCTGCTTAAGCCCGGCGGCCTTTTTTGCGTCGTCGAACCCTCTAAAGATTGGCTTTTTGAACAAGTGGGTATCCGCCAGGCCATGTTGACACTCATCGTAGGTCCTCTTTTGAAATGTCTGTCGTTTTTGAGGAACCGTGAAATACAAACGATTAAAGATATCGAAGGGGATAGAGGATACAATCCGTGGCATAGGCATTTAAGTGTCTCGGAGGTTTCGGCAGCAATCGATCGAAATAAATTTGAGGTTCATCTATCAGTTAAAAACACGATAGCGCCCTATTTCTCTGGAGTGCTATTTGGAGGGTGGTTTGACAATGCTGTTTACCGAACCCTTAAAATGCTCGATCGACTGTTTGCGGATCGCATGAATCGTGGCGCCTATATTTTTATTACGGCCATACGCAAGAAAAGAGGCGAATTGTCGCAGTGATTCTTAAAGCTATTCTTTCAAATGTGGCATAATAGACTCCTGATGGAATCCAATTCGAATGATTTGGCCACAGAACAATATTGGGATAAGAATTGGAAAGCGGAGGGTCTTCCGAGAAAAATTCATCCTTACAAATATCCAATCCAGAGTCGCCAAGCGAATGTATTTAAGCAATACCTGCCCCGCGGTGGGCGATTTTTGGAAATCGGATGTGGTGGCAGTGCATGGATGCCATTTTTTGCCGAGACGATGAACTGCGAACTTTGGGGAGTCGATTATTCAAAGCCAGGCTTGGAACTTGCCCATCAGAATTTGAAACTTCTGGGTCAAAAGGCGCACCTCGTCTTGGGCGATTACATTCAGGTAGATCTTCCCCTCAATTCATTCAGAATTATTTTTTCGCGCGGTGTTATCGAACATTACGCGGATCCGTCGCCCCTATTTTGTCGCAGTTTCGAATTACTCGAACCGGGTGGATTCCACGTAACCATTATCCCCAATATGGCGGGATTGCCAGGCTGGGTCACGAAAAAAATTGATCGGAAAGTCTATGATGTGCATGTCCCATTCCGTCCAGCAGATTTGGACAGATTTCAGCAAGCAGCCGGTTTTGAGAGTGTAGTGGCTAGCCGGGCTTTTGGAGTGTTTTATCTAGGAGTTATTAATTGGAAAAATACGTTTGACCGCATGCCGCCATTTCTCGCTCGGTCAATGGCATATTTATTTCAAGTGATTGACTTCTCGCTGGGTTGGGGAAGCTGGCCTTTTGATCGAATCCTGGATAGCGAGCTGACATCCCCTTATTATTTGAGTATCTACAGAAAACCAAAATAAACTCGCAACAGAGATGATGGATCTGGCATCAATTGGTCTCGGAGGTTGATGTTAGACTCTTAAACGACAATCCCTCCTTCCAAAGTCCAAAAATTCCTAGAAAAGTGATGAGTATGAATTGTATTCCATGAATGGCCAGCACCACCGGTAGGCCCTGGGCCTTCGGTATTCCCAGAAGGGATAATGCGGTCACCCCAAAAAGTTCATAGGTCCCGACGTAGCCGGGGGCTTGCGGTAAGGTGACGGATAATCCCAGTGCGAACAGGAAAAAGAAGGCCCCTGCATATTTCAAATCGACCAGAAAAGCACTCGCGATCAAATACAGAATGGTGCCTTCAATGACCCAAATAACCAGAGACAGAAGCAAGGCTTCAACCACAAAACGGGGTTGAGTAATTCCAGACGTGCTGTGAATAATCTGCCCGGTCGTTTCGCGGATTCGAGCTTTCCAATTTGTCGATAGAGGAGTACGATCCAGGATTCTATGAAACGCCAATTCATGCATGCGAATAAGAATTAAAGTGATGATCACCACAACGCAGGCTCCACCCAAAAGCCATGCGCCTTTTTCCATGTAGCGAGGAAACGGATAAAAGAGCGAGGCCACTAAAAATGTCGTCAAAAAACTCAGGGTATCGCAGATGCGCTCAAGAAGTATAGTCCCCAAACTGGCCGTTCGAGAAATCTTAAATTTGGTCCCACTGATATGTGCGCGTACCAGTTCGCCCATTCGTAATGGAAGAATATTGTTAGCGAAAAATCCGATGATGAGAGGCCAGAACAGAACAGAGGCAGATAATGGGCGGATGGGTCGCATGAGAATCGCCCACCTTTCGGATCGCAAATAATATCCGAAAAGATAAATGGTGACTGCAATTAAAATAGGCCAAGGTCGGGCACGCAACAGCACCGATCCGAGATCGGAAAGCGATATGCCTCGAAACGCATAATAAAGGCAGATCAATGCGAAGAGTACGCCGATCCATAAATGTCGTCGCATAACGAGTTTTAATCGTACAACATTTCTAATTGAATGGTAGGGGTGGTATAATTCAGCCTCGGTGTTTTCCTCTCGCCAACAAGCAGCGGTCCGCGTAAACTCAGCCCTGTTCAAGCGATACGGCGTTATCGGTCTTCTCTGGATGGGGTTGTTCTTGAAAGGCACAAAAACACCAGGAGCTTTTTTTGTCTGGAGTAGTTTTGCCCTGGGGGCGATGGCGCTGCGCTCTGACGTCATCGCCGAGACCTTCTCTCTTCGAGTTTATTGGAGGGAATTACTGTTGGCGGCCTGTCTGATCTTGTCTCAGGTGTTTTCTCAGGACGTCGCGACGACATTTTATTACACCACTCAAGGGTTTATCCTTCTGCTTGTATGGATTTGGCTCAAAGCGGACGTGGAGATGCGTCCGAATGAGGACGATTTGATTTGGCATCTCATCGGCATGGCATTGTTGGGGATCCCAATAATCCTCGGTCAGTTCTGGTGTGGCTATTTCCAGGGCCATTGGTCCTCGGTGTATGGGCTATTGCCAATCAATCCTGTTTTTAACGCGGCCTGGATTGCTTGTATTGCGACGATGTTGGTCGCTCGTCTGTTCGAAAGGGGGCGCCCCATATCCCATTCGACAATGGGTTGGGCGGCTGTTTTCGTTTTTCTCGGCATCAGTCTTATCCTGCCGGTGCGAAGTTCCTTGTTGGCCTTTGTCGTCGGTTTACTTTATGCCGGTTATCGGGTACTGACGTTCCGACGAGTGACGGTGGCCCTTCTTGCTGTGGCGGCCATTTTGATGATTGTCCCAGGTCGAGTGATTCAAAATCGTCTTCGATTGAATGAAGGCAATTATCGTGGAAAATTGTGGGCCGTGGCCCTGCGCGGAATCTCGGACCATCCTTTGACCGGTGGTGGCATGGGAAATTTTGAAATGGTTTATCAACGTCATGCCTTTCCTGTCGAGACGGACCCGGTTCGCTTCGCGAGGACGACGATCTTCGCACATAATGAACTGTTACAAGCAGCGGCAGATGCCGGTGTTCCCGTCTTTTTGATTTTATGTGCCGGTTTTTTGAGTTTAGCTCGCGTCGCCGTGATTGAGAACAGCGAACGCCAGCGCCCGGCGATAGGCGGCATTATTGTCCTGGTGGTCCTGGCGTTTTATAATATTATCTGGCACCTTCCTCTTCTGGTCTGTTTGACGATCGTCCTATGCCGTCTCGTGCTTACTTCCCCCTTGCGGATTGCGTCGCCGCGCGTGGGAACGCATCGGTGGGGACTGCGGCGGGCATTGTTCGTAATGGTCCTTTTTAGTGGTGCGATATCGAGCGGGTGGTGTGCTTTACGGGCGTTTTGGACGGAGCATGGGCGCTCGGACTTAATCGTTCATGTAAATCCCGCGGATGCATCTGCCTGGAAAGATCTGGCCGATCGGGAGCCAGATTTAGATCGGGCGCTAATCTATTATGCGCGGGCGGCGTCCGTTGTGCCTGGAAACCTTTATTTTCACGAAGCGTTGGGGCGTGCCTTGGAAGCCTCTCGTCGGCCCGACAATGAGCCGCGCGCTCTGACGGAATATCTCCAGGTACTCGACCTAGCCCCAGGTCGAGCACTCGATGCTTTGGCTGTTGGACGCGTCCTGTTTACCGGGGCTGAGCCCGTTAAGGCCTGCGAATGGTTTAAGAATGCGTTACGAATCGAGCCGCATTATTGGGAATGCGATTTGTGGATAGCTCGATGCCTGGTACGCATGGGAAAGCGTCGACAAGCCATTTCGATTCTGCGGCATCTGCAGTCTCGAAAAGCGCTCTATGAGGCGTGGCGGATGAAAGCGTATGAAGACCTTCCCAGGCCTAACATCCCATCCGGTTATGACCAGGCGATCTTAGCCTATGATGATACGGTAGTTACCCGCGAATTGGTATTGCTTGAGCGCCATCGATGACTTTCCTTGATGATAGACGCAGCGAGGATTGATGTAAAGATTGGACGACCAACAGATCGGCTGAGGTGGTCTCCAATCCCGAAGTGTTCTATGCCGATTCTCGGGTCTATGGCCCCATCGATAAAGCCACACTCTTCAGACGCCAAGTAATTCCGCAGATGATTTATATAGATCAAGAGGTCTCGAGGTTGCCGATGGGATATTGCTTCATCTCTGGTCTTCATGCGAACAAATGTCAAAAGAATATGCCTTTGTCTCGACATCGCAACGATCGCAGGCAAAAAGGAATTTCTTAACTGCCAATCGAATGAGGCATTCACTGAATCCTCTGACGGAGCGGAGGCTTCAATCTGCCGCCGAGTGAGCAATTGTAAATCCATACGTTGATCATCGAAGACGCGCTGAATCGCCTCATCGGGAGTCCAGGGATCTTCATGAATAAGCCATGCCGCGCAGCTCTTAACGGTTCGATTTACACTTTGTTGAAAGAACCGGGCATTCGCGTAGAGAGACCAGTGCCGTCTTAAGAAAAGTAGCAGGCGATCGCTCCATCGAGGATAGGCCAATTCGTCGAGCAGGGGCTCATCGGGACTGGCAATGGCATCCAGAGCTAATTCGTACGGACCGGTCACTCGCGATGTTGGCTCTGTGAGATCGTAATCCCTAAAGAAAAAATAGACGGCGGTCGGCTTGTGGCCGGAACCGATTACAACATTCTTATAAGCCAAGTACCACCACGCTGACTCCGCCCCCCCCGACCAGATTTTGAGAATGCGTCGTCTTATTAAGGACATGAGTACTGCATCATCCACGGCTTCGTCGAGCAAAGAATTGCCAATCAAGACGATCGGGGGCTTTTTGATCGATAAAAAGGCAATCCGGTTGTCCTTCCGTAGTCTTTCGCCACGCCTCGGGATAGGATCATTTTGCAAAAAATAGCCGATGATTTCATAAGTGCTCGTTAAGGACAAAAATGTCAGTAGCGCGATAACGAAGAGCGATGCAGGTTTTTTATTCATGGAATTAAAACTGAAAATAGATAAAGTCTTTCCCCTTTTCTGGAGCAAGCATCACGATGGCCATAGCGGTGCACCCATAGAGAACTGGGGGGATCCATCGGTGCGAGCTTAAGGCTCGGTCGATTGCCATCCACAGAAAGAGCGGTAGAGAATAATACGCGACAAAAAGGAAGATCGTCACGGCTGAGATAAAGGAATCGCCATTTAATCCCACGTCAAAAGTTTGCAGGGTGTGGACAAGCCAATGTAGACTTGGAGATCGAAACAGAAGCCATCCGAATAACGTAAATCCAAACATGGCGCACCAGGCAACGCCAGTTCGAACGATTCCTTGAGGTCGCCATCGTCCCCCCCATCCAAGACGATGGTAGATAAATAACAGCAGACCGTGATAGAGTCCCCAAATCACAAAATGCCACTGCGCCCCGTGCCAAAGGCCGCTCAGTCCCATCGTGATCAAAATCACTATGGCAAATTTCAATGGACTATTGACGCGCGATCCTCCGAGGGGAATATAGAGGTAGTCTCGCACCCAAGTGGAAAACGTAATATGCCATCGTCGCCAGAAATCAGATGGCGAAATGGCTAAATACGGTGAATCAAAATTCTGGGATAATCTCAATCCGAAAAGAAGTGAGACCCCACGAGCAATATCCGTATACGCCATGAAATCTGCGTAAATTTGAAGGGCGAATGATAAGGTCCCCGCCAACAGAAGCATAAGGGAAGGCGTTTTTAGCATGAAAACTTTATCCGCGTAGACCGCGACATTGTCAGCGATAACCAGCTTCTCTACATACCCTCGAATCAAGAGCGGCCAAGCCTCATCGAAAAATTCTTGCTTCCAAACACGAGGAGTTTCTAGTTGAGGTAAGAATTGTCCTGCCCGCTGAATGGGTCCGGCGATGAGGTGCGGAAAGAACGCAATGAATAGGCTGTAATCGATGAAATTGGTGCGCGGCTCGATGTTCCCGCGGTAGACATCGAGAGAATAACTTATTGTTTCAAAGGTGTAAAAAGAGATGCCGGCAGGTAAAAGCAGTTGTAACGTTGTTGGTCGAACCGTAAGACCAATAGCCGTCAAAAAGGCAGAGGTATTGGTAGTGAAGAAATTAAAGTACTTAAAAAGAGAAAGCAACCCAATGTTGATCAAAAGGCTCGTGCCTAGAAATAAGGTCTTTTGCGTGGGATACTTTTTCATGCCTAACGCACCTAAATAATCGGTCGTGCTTTGGAAAAGCAATAACATGCTAAACCAAGGATGAATCCATCCGTAACAAAGGTAACTCATAATGACGAGAAAGGCATTCTGTGCATGCCGGTTTCGGATGGCCCAGTAAATTACGAGCGTAAAGACTAAAAAGAGACAAAAATCAACTGAAGTAAATATCACTTTTGCCGCTCCGAAGTAGGCCGGGATCTCCCCAGCGCGTCTAATTCCGCCAAATAAATCGGGTCTCGATGGTATTTCAGAGCCTCTTCCATGCATCGGTAAGCGATTTGACGCTGATCTATACGGGATGACATTTGAAAGCGATGCCAATGCAACATTGCGAGGGCGTGATAACTATCTGCTTGCAAGGGATCCATCGAAATAGCATCAAGATAATAATGCTCCGCCTCATCGAAGTTCCCGGATCTCTCAGAATTGACGCCATGTATAAATTTCTGACTTGCTAAAAATTGACGCATCCAGAATGGGCTTAGCAGCCATAGACTTGCGCTGAATACCATGACCCAAAGCGGCTTAATGCGGAAACTTTTTGGATGTCGGCGCCAGACCCAGGCGGCCACTATCAAAGCAATGAGAATTTGATTGAGTAGATATTCCAAATTGATACCCAAAAAACTAAAGAGTACTAGCGACAGCAGGGTTGCTTCCAGAGCCGTGATCGAGCTATTGGAAATAGTCGCGTCAGCTGATTTTCTATTCGCATTCCCCACAAAAAATAGTAAGGCCAATGTTCCTAAAATCCCGGTTTCACATAACCAGCTGAGTGGAAAACTGTGTGCGTAAAGAGTCGACTGAAAAAGGCGCGATCGATAATACGGATAAACCGTGGCATATCCGCCCAACCCAATGCCTGTCCAAGGTTCCCGCTTCCAAGCCTGCAGTGCTACCCACCAGTAATAAAGCCGACTCGATTCTTTATAGGGACCGCCGTGCGCCCGATATTTCGTCATGATCAAACCGATCAATAAGACAATCCCAAGTCCAGCCAATCCTACAATCACACGTCTGTGGTACCGATACCAACCTTGAATTAAAGTGCGGTAATAGAGGAGAGACCCGGCAGTTAGGCAAACAGCCGCCCACCAAGATCGGGACAAAATCAACAGCAGAAGACTTAAACAAAATAGGAGGCTCTCGATCGGACGATGTTGAATGGCTTTATCCCAAAAAATGAAAACCCAATTCAGACAAAAACCCGCCAACACCAAAGAATTGATCAGTGTGGCATGGATTTCCCAATGGCCCCAAGAATCGGGATGTCCGGTAATCTGTTGCCGAACTCCGATATAGGTTAATGGAATTAAGACGGTTCCGGCTAAAACAAAAAATGTATCGAGGTCAGCCGGATGTTCGATGATGTTGAATAGAAGATAGAAAAGGCAAAACGCAAATGTCCATCCCCAACAATCTAATAACGTTGTTTCGAGGTCATAGCTGTGTCGCAGCGACAACCATAGAGCTACCGCGACGGCCAAGACGAAAGGTCCGAAAGGAAGTTCAGTCCAAAGGTCTAATTTCCAACATCTCACGGCATAAACAGTGACAAGGGAAGTGGTTAGGAAAAAAACAACAGAAGCAGACCAAAGGTCATGGGCAGCGTGAAAGAGGGAGCTAAACCAAAGAATTCCCGCCAGGCCGACTAGAAGGGTTCCCTTAAAGGACCATGTCATTCGGCCGCAATTTTAGGGGTAATAAAGACGATGAGTTCCGTCCTCTGCTTGATATCATCAACGGTTTTGAAAAGATAGCCGATAATTGGAATAGACATCAGAAGGGGAATACCTGACGTCGATTTGTTGATGCTTTCTTGGATAAGACCGCCAATCGCGATCGTCTCGCCGTCCCGCAAGACTACGGTGGTATCCGCATCGCGAGTATTGACGGTGGGAGGTAAAGCCGCGCTCCCCGTTCCGACGGCATTGCTCACTTCGGGCTTCACCTTGAGCGTAATTCGACGATCGGCGTTCACCGTGGGTTTGACACTCAGCTTGACGCCGGCTGAGATGAATTGCACGGCGCTTTGCGAAATGCCATTGGAGACAGTGGTCACCGTATAAGGAATTTGATCCGCCACGCTAATATGGGCTTCTTCGTTATTGGTGGTGACAATATGCGGAGACGAAAGGATTTTCACTCTTCCCTGAGTCGCCAACGCGGAGATCTGGGCGGCCAACATGTAGGTGCCTTGCTGCGTTAAGAAGGAAAAGGCAACAGGAGTTGGTCCGCTGACAATCTGATTGAGCGAAACGCCTGTTCCAGTATTCACTGGCCCTTGTATTTGCACTCCGGAACTATCCGAGGGGCCTACAAGACCTGAAAAAGTCCCGTTGGAATTCTTCGTCGCACCGATGCGATAGGCGTCATTGGATCCGACGTTTCCAGCGTATTGCCAGCTAATGCCGGTCTGCGATTCATTGTTCAGAGAGACTTCCACAATCTTCCCCTCGATATCCACTTGCTGAGGTTTTTTATCCAGAACGGGAATCAACTCTTCGACTTCCTTTAACCCCTCCACCGTATCGGTAATAATCAGAGCGTTTGTTTTTGTATCGACAGTCGAGACACCTTTGCGTCCTGCGGCTGAGCGTATCGCGTCAATGGGTTTCTTCACCTCTGCCGCGTCAGCATAATTGAGCCGGAAAACGCGAGTAAAGGTAGCCGCTTGGGATTGCTCGGACGTTAATGTCGTTGAAGTAATGACGCGAATAATTTTTGGACCCATCGGGAGAGCGACTAAAGCTTTGAGTGTTAGAATCGTTTGAAAGGCTTGATCAAAGGGGACATGATCCAGATGGACGGAAATCGGCCCGGTCACATCGGCGCCATAAATGATATTGAGTCCGGATTTGATCGCGAGAAGATGGAGCACATCACGGACATCCGCATCTTGGAAGTCCATGGTGATCGTATTGTGTGGCAAGTTCAGACTGAGCGTCCCGACACTGGTGGCTCGCGTTCCTTCCACCGGTGGGGTGGCTGCAGGAATCGTAGCTTCTTCGGATGATGGGGCTTCCGGCGCCGCGGAGTCCTGGGCCCACGCCATCGCGGCCCAAGGCTGTGTCAGCAAGAGGCTCAGCCCAATTAAGATTCGAAACGCTCGGTCACAAATTGTTTTCATAAATATCCTCCGCCTCACGATTACAAAGGCGATTTCGTCTTTAATTCCCTGACTGTACGATCGGCTCCGATAAGCACAACGCTGTCCGTCTTAATAACGCCCGCGATTTTCTTGACCATTCGATTGCGTCCGTCGTAGAGACGGCCGCCTTTCAGGATATAGCTGTTCACTCCACTGGTCAATAGCGCCATGCGGCCCTTGGCATCCTGGACGATACCCTTGAGGACGAGAGACGCCAATTGCGGCGGTCGATCCAAGGCTTGCAAATCGCTTCGAATGTCTCCATTTAATGGGATGAAGGGATCTCGATAGTGATCTCCATAGTACGTGTAATTTTTGTAGGAGGAGGTAGTGCCGCTAGAAATGACCGCCGCCGACATTGGTTTCGATGGAGGAAGAGCCATTTGAAGTCCTGGATTTAGGCCCGGCGAGGCGCCCATTGCAGCCATGCTGCAAAAACTGAGGCTCCCCAGAAGAAGAGGCCAGAGGATAATGGTGGGTTTATTCATGATATTTGAAAGCCACCAAGGTAAACGTCGCGTTGACCGTTCTGGCGGGATCGGATTTTGAGGACGAGGCCGTCAGGGCCAAATTACGGGCCGCGAAGAGTCGATCCCCCTTGCCCATGGCGGTTAAAAATCGCCCCACCCCATTCAGCGAAGAGGTGGCCGTGATGTCGTAAGGGACTTCATCGTAGAGACCTTTGGAAATGGCTTTTTGCGGTCGCACGGAGGTCAAGGAAAGCCCGTGGGTTTCCGCGCGGTGCGTAAGGACACGCAACAAGGATGGCAATTCGCGGGTTCTGGGCAGAAGCTTTTCTAATTCCGCGACATCAATTTGCAGGGAAGCCATTTCAGCCTGGACTTTGCTCAGCTGTCCAGCTCGAGCTTTCGCCACAACCAATTTTTGTTGCAAGTCCAAAACGGTTTTTCGTTCCGATACAATGGCCTGGTGAACGGGAGCATAAACAAAACTCCAATACGTGTAAAAAATAACACAGATCAGGACCCCGGCGATGCCGGCGATCACCGCGTTATGATTTTTTATTGGCATCGGAAAGAGAGACCGCCTTTCGATAATTGGTGTTGACGTGAAACGACATGGTCTGGCCTGTCGGACTCTCGGAGATGGATATGGCTCCCAAATCCACGTCGGAAAAAAGCTGCGAAGTTTCTAAATTGGCGATCAGATCGGCAATCGCATAATTGTCGAGCGCCATGACGTCCATATTCACGGTCATGGTGTTGTCGCTGGGTTTGCCAATGGTGGTGAGGTTTGTCAGCCAGAGATTCCCAGGCAACAGTTTGAGGAAATCGTCCAGAAATTGCGGATAGCGAAGTCTCTCGCTCTCCAACTGCTGAATAACGCTCTTGCGCTGCGACAATTGGACTTTGGCTGATTCCAGCGCTTCGACTTGGGCAATGATCGGCTGGTATTGATCAAGCTGGCTTTTAAGCGATGCGGATTCGGTCTGAAGCCGACGGCGGTTCGCCATTTGTCCTAAATGGACGGGGGTTAAAATGAGAGCAGGAATAATCACGGCAATTGACAACGGAATAGCCGGGTTGATCTGAGACGGGACTCCCGCCTCCATTTCGGCCGGAAGAAGATTAATCCGAATCATCGCGGAGAATCTCCCTCGCGTCGTGTCGCCAGCCCAACGGCGACTGCCATTTGTGGAAGAAGCGCCTTCTGTTCTTCGGAAAGATCCGTCGGGGCATTTTCCAAGAGCGTCAGAGGGTTGAAAATTTCCACCGGGATTTTGAGCTCGTTCGACAAAAATTGATCCAGCGATTTCAAATTGGCACTTCCCCCGCAGAGATAAATTTTGCTAACCGCCCGGTCCGATCCTTGGGACAGATAAAAATCAATCGACCGTTGCACTTCAGTCAAAAGATCCCGCGCAATGGGCAGAAGGACTTCGCTGACCTGCTGAGCTTCTGGATCGGACGGATTTTCGGAAAGCCCGTGAGTGATCTTTTTTTGTTCTGCGGCTTTCACATCGCATTGGAACTGCTGTTGAATGGCCTTCGTCAATGTATTGCCGGAAATAAAAACGTCGCGCACGACTCGGCTAATGCCTTTTTCAACGATCGACATGTTGGTAAAGCTGGCTCCGACGTTCATAAAGAGAACGGTCTCGGTCTGTGCGGATGGGTAGACGCTCTCATACGCATTTTCGAGCGCAAAGGCATCGACATCCAGGATGACCGGTTGCAGGCCCGCTTCGCGAAGCAGCTCCACGCGTAAATCGACGGAATCCTTCTTAGCCGCCACCAAAACGGTTTCAATCTGAGGTTGGCCATTTTCCGCTGTTTCCCCGATAATCGAAAAACTTAAATTGACTTCTTCGATATTGAAAGGGATGTAGGGTTCGGCTTCAAATTTAATCGATTTCGAAAGTTCAGCGGGAGAGGTCTTTGCCATCTTGACATAGCGAACGATGACGGAATTTCCACTGACAGAGGCCACCGTCCGTTTAGTCGGGAAATCGGCCGTCCGCAGATAATTTTGCAGCGCCATGGACGCCTGAGCACGCCGGTCGACTAGAGGGGTATCCAGGGGGATATCTTCGCCATAGGGAATAATTCCCCATCGTACCAGAGACCACTGAGACCCCGTACGGCGCAGACAGACCAGCTTAATCGCATGGGTGCCAATATCGACCCCAATGAGATCTTGCTTCTTTTTGAGAAA
>Ga0206971_10299_pt1 | contig 14941 bp, 12 predicted proteins | sample Alteio_BWOrgHeat_85_FD_152917 | JGI IMG/M metagenome (GOLD analysis project Ga0206971, IMG submission 152917) | Enriched cells from forest soil in Barre Woods Harvard Forest LTER site, Petersham, Massachusetts, United States -... | ecosystem: Environmental > Terrestrial > Soil > Temperate forest >...
AAAGGCAAAACAAAACCTACGGTAGTAGCCAAAAGAGGCGCTTAAGCAATGTAAAATACAAAAACCCCGGATCGTAAACTCCGGGTTTTTTTTGGCCCCTCTAAATCTCCCCGGGAAGGGGAAACTTTTCACTTGCGCTTTCTGCATCAAGCTTTTACCTTCGTTTTATGATCCACATTGAACAAATAACGCCCGAACTGACCTGGCAACTGCGGCGCGATGTGCTTTACCCTGCGAGCCGTGTTTACGAAATGGAAATGGACGAGGATAGGCAGGGTTACCATTTTGGTGCCTTTACGGAGACAAGGTTGATCGGCGTGGTATCTCTTTTCCCGCAAGGCGAAAGCTGGCAGTTTAGGAAATTTGCTATCGAAGCTGGCTTTCAGGGACAGGGTATTGGCAGGCAGCTGCTGGACCACATGACCAACTTTGCGCTGAGCGAAGGCTGCAAGCGCTTATGGTGCAACGCGCGAACGCCCGCCATTGGCTTTTACTCTAAATTTGGCTATACGCTAACCGGCGAGGGGTATAGTGCCAATGGGATAGACTTTAAAGTGATGGAGAAGACTTTGTAAAAAACCGGGCTGCACGATTGTACAGACCGGCCCTCTCAATTCAACAACTCGAACGTTACTAACAAAAATTTACACTCGTAGCAAATAAATCCATTGTAAATAAATTGAATGTTAAATCAACAATAATTAACGGTATAACCGCCATTTGTAATTTAAGGCTTTATATTTGGCTTTTATAATTGTTAACAAGCGGCATCAGCCCAAACTATCGTATATCATGGCTAAAAAGAAAGAGGAGACCAAAAAACACGTACCAGTTGTTACAAAAAAATCGCTCAAGTTTTTCGAAGAATATATCAATAACCCATCGCCAACCGGTTTTGAATGGAGCGGTCAAAAAATGTGGCTCGATTACCTGAAGCCTTATATTGATGATACTTACGTAGATAACTATGGCACCGCAGTTGGTATCATCAATCCAAAGGCGGACTTTAAAGTAGTGATAGAAGCGCACGCCGATGAAATATCGTGGTTTGTTAACTACATTACCAGCGACGGGTTGATCTACGTTATCCGCAACGGCGGATCCGACCACCAGATAGCGCCATCAAAACGCGTAAACATCCATACCGAAAAAGGTATTGTTAAAGCAGTATTTGGCTGGCCTGCCATCCACACCCGCAGCGGCGAAAAGGAAGAGGCGCCTACCATCAAAAATATATTCCTGGATTGCGGTTGTACTTCGAAAGAAGAAGTGGAAAAAATGGGCATCCATGTAGGTTGCGTAATTACCTATGAGGATGAGTTTATGGTGCTCAACGACCGTTACTACGTTGGTAGGGCTTTGGATAACCGCGCAGGTGGTTTTATGATTGCTGAAGTTGCCCGTTTATTAAAAGAGAACAAAAAGAAACTGCCTTTTGGCCTATACATTGTTAACGCCGTGCAGGAAGAAATTGGCTTGCGTGGTGCCGAAATGATAGCCCATCATATTAAACCAAACGTAGCTATTGTTACCGATGTAACGCACGATACATCGACACCGATGATCAACAAGGTAACCCAGGGCGACCTGGCCTGTGGTCGCGGCCCGGTGGTATCATACGCGCCGGCAGTGCAAACCAATCTGAATAAGCTGTTGGTTAAGGTGGCCGAAAAAAACAAAATACCTTTTCAGCGGCAAGCCTCGTCGCGGTCGACCGGGACTGATACTGACGCGTTTGCTTATTCAAATGATGGTGTGCCATCGGCATTGATATCATTGCCGCTGCGTTATATGCACACCACAGTCGAGATGATCCATAAAGAGGATGTGGATAATGTGATCAGCCTGATCTACGAGACTTTGCTTAACATTAAACCTGGTCAGGATTTTAGGTACAATCGCCTGCCCGACGAAGAATAATTGGCCGTGATTTTTTTAGGATAAGTTGATTAAAATATCAAACTTTAGCGCGTTAAAAGCGTATAAAACAAACAATAATTAATTAGGATATATGAAACCCACACTATTGATACTGGCCGCCGGTATGGCCAGCCGTTACGGAAGCATGAAACAGGTTGATGGATTTGGACCAAACGGCGAAACGATCATCGATTACTCTATTTATGATGCCATCAAAGCCGGTTTTGGTAAAGTTACCTTCATCATCCGCGAGGAGTTTTTAGATAGCTTTAAAGCGATATTTGAACCTAAGTTAAAGGGTAGGATCGAAACTGACTACGTTTTTCAAAACTATGACCTGAAACAATTTGGTATTGATAAAACGGTTGAGCGCGCCAAGCCATGGGGTACAGCCCACGCGGTTTTAGCTGCCCGTAACCAAGTGAAAGAACCTTTTTGCGTGATCAATGCCGATGATTTTTACGGTTATGATTCGTTCGAAAAAATGGTGAAGTTTTTGACCACCGAAGTTAGCGATCACCAGTACTCGCTGATCGGGTACCAGATCGATAAAACATTGTCGGACTATGGCTCCGTATCGCGTGGTGTGTGTAAGGTTGACGATAAAGGCAACATGGTTGAAATTAACGAGCGTACCGAAGTTTACTTTACCGAAGGTGGCAAAGTAGCCTACAAAGACGCGACCGGCGAACACCCATTGCCAAATGATACCCGTGTATCTATGAACTTCTGGGGCTTTAACCCGGCAGTATTTAAACAAAGCGAGCCGATGTTTAAAACCTTTGTTGATGCCAACGAAAACAACCCGAAATCGGAATTCTTTATTCCGCTGGTTGCTGATGAGCTGATCAAGAGTGGCGAAGCGGCATTTAAAGTTATCCCTACCGCTTCTAAATGGTTTGGTGTAACTTACAAAGAGGATAAACCGATCGTACAAAAGTCAATATCCGACTTAGTGGCCAGCGGTGTTTACCCGGCTAATCTTTGGTCGTAAGATTTTATTGATGATAAGATACAAATCCCGCTTTGGCGGGATTTTTTTGTTTAGATTAGTTTTTATAATTGTCATTTCGAGCGATAGCGAGAGATATTCTGCCGCAGACGGGTATGGCGAAGAAGTTTTCTCAGTCGTCCCTCCTTCGAAATGACAATGTGTATAGTTACCTAATCTCATCTTAATCTAAACCTTTAAAACCTTTTTGCTGTTGCATATAGATGCAGACAGAATTTTTAGGCAAGGCGCTCAGCGTGACGGAACGGGGCGGCAAACTGATCATTAAAACTATCGCGGCTGAGGCGCAGGTGAGTGTTTACAGTCCGACCATCATCCGGGTTAACATTACTAAAAAACATACGTCGGTTGATAGCTCGTTCGCGGTGATGCAGAAGCCGTTGAAGAAGCATAATTGCAATCAGACAAAGGATATTATTGAAATAACCACGTCGGAGCTAAAGGTGACCATCAACAAATCGCCGTTAAGGTTTACATTCTCGACCATCGGCGGGCAGGTTTTGAGTGAAGATGATAGCCGCTTTGGCACCACCTGGCAAGGTGAAAAAGTGACCAGCTACCGCAAACTGTTCGCGGATGAAAAGTTTATTGGTCTGGGCGAGAAGACGGGAAACCTTGACCGTCGCGGTACCGCGTACGTGAACTGGAACACGGATGCATCCGAACATGGTATCAAAACCGACCCTTTGTACAAAACCTTCCCGTTTTTTATCGGCATCCATAGCGGGGCTACTTATGGCCTGTTTATGGACAATACGCACAAAAGTTTTTTTGACTTTGGCGCGACGACCGACGAGCAGATGAGCTGGTTCGGTGCCGAGGGCGGCGATATGAACTATTACTTTTTTGGCGCACAAACCGTTGCCGGGATATTGCAGGACTTTACCTGGTTAACCGGCCGGATGGAAATGCCGCCGCTTTGGAGCCTGGGTTACCAGCAATGCAGGTGGAGCTATATGTCGGCAAAAGAGGTTTTAAAGGTAGCGCATACCTTCCGCAAAAAGCAGATACCTGCCGATGTGCTGTATTGCGATATTGACTACATGGATAACTACAAAATATTTACCTGGGATAAAAAGACGTTCCCGGAGCCTAAAGCTATGCTGGATGAACTGAAGGCCATGGATTTTAAACTGGTGACCATTGTTGACCCGGGCATTAAGGTTGAGGAAGGTTATAAAGAATACGATGAAGGCGTTGCTAATAAATACTTTGCCACTTACCCTAATGGCGAAAACTATGTAGCCAACGTTTGGCCGGGCCGCTGCCATTTCCCGGATTTTTACCGGGCCGATGTGCGCGAGTGGTGGGGCAAGGCTTTTACCGCATTGACGGAACCGGGTGTTGATGGCTTTTGGAACGACATGAACGAACCTGCTGCCTGGGGGCAAAACATACCCGATATCGTTCAATTTGGTAAATATACCATGCCCGAGGTGCGGAATGCTTACGGGCTGGAAATGGCGCGGGCCACTTACGACGGGACTAAGAAGCTGTTGAATAACAAGCGCCCGTTCGTGTTAACCCGGGCTGCTTATCCCGGCGTACAGCGGTACTCGGCCGTGTGGACGGGTGATAACTCGGCTTACGACGCGCATATGTTGTTAGGGCAGCGGCTGGTGAATAGTATTGGCTTGGCGGGTGTAGCTTTTACGGGAGTTGATATCGGTGGGTTTACGGGTAACCCCACGCCCGAACTGATGGTGCGCTGGAACTCGTTAGGGGTGTACACGCCGATGTTTAGGAACCATGCCTGTATCGGTACCATTTACCGCGAACCCTGGCGCTGGGGCAAAAAGAATGAGGCTATCATCAAAAAAGATATTGAATACCGGTATTGCCTGCTGCCGTATATTTATTCGGGTTTTTACCAGTCGCACCAAACGGGTTTGCCGCTGAGCCGGACGCTGGCTATTGACCATTCCCACGATACTAAAGTGTATGATGCCCATTACCAAAACCAATTTATGTTTGGCGATGGGATGCTGGTAGCACCTGTTGTAAGTACGGAGCACCAGGCCAAAGTTTACCTGCCTAAAGGACATTGGTACCGTTTAAGCACGGGCGAACCTTTTAAGGGCGGTAAGGTCATCAACGCCGATGCACCGCTGACTGACCTACCGGTGTTCGTCAAAGCCGGAGCGATCATCCCGATGCAGGGGGGGGTGCAAAGCACTGCAGCGCATGGCGATGGTATTTTGCGGCTGCATATATGGTTTGATAAAAAGGCAAACTCCTTTACCTATTACGAAGATGACGGTACGACGTATAATTATCAAAAAGGTACGTATTATAAGCGGACGATGGCTTTTGAGCCTTCGCGGAAGCAAATCACTCTAAGCGCGGTGGAGGGCAATTATGAGTCGCGTTTTGGGCAGGTTAAATTGGTACTGCATGGGTTTGAAAAGGTGAAGCACATTGAAGTAAACGGGGAAGTGTTAAAGGTAGAGCATAAAAAGCATGATGCTTTTTTGGTGATGCCGAATTATCGGAATGAGATGGTTATCAAATATTAAGAAGCGGTACTGTTTAAAACCCCGGTAATATGTATCTTAACGCGGTTAACCCTAAGCGTATAAATGAGACCCTTTTTTATCCTTGCATTGCTGTTTTGTTGTTCGGCCGGCTTCGCGCAAAACGCTAAAAGGGCTTCTTCATTCAAAGCTATAACCTACAACAGCGATGGCTCGGTGTGGAACACCCGTGTTGAGCTGATCAGAGGCACCGCGGGTATTTACGACCTGTATTTCATCGCAAAGAACTTCTATAGCATACCATTACCCGCATCATTTACAAGCGACACCTACAAAAGTCAAAAAATTGAAACCACAAGCGGTAATACTAAAGAAACCAGGCTGACAAAAAATTTGGAGTATGACGAATTTGGACGTGTTGTAAGTTTTGGCCTATCGGGTTGTCTTATTTGCAATGACCTGGGATATCAATACAATGTCCATTATAACCTGAACAACCAGGTCGATACAATGACAGAAACACAGGGGTCTTTTAGCAGTGGAAAAAAATACGAGATCCATTATTACGCTAACGGGGACGTTAGACAGATAGATCTCTTTACAGGCGGAAAACTATCGGTACAAATACTGTTGTTCTGATGGTTCGCGTTAACCGTCAAAAAAGTCCGCCTGAATTTCAGGCGGGCTTTTTATGTTATTACAACTCCTTATCCAAAAACGGATACCTGTAGCTTTTAGGCGGATCGAATGTCTCTTTGATGGTGCGGGGCGAGACCCAACGGAGCAGGTTGATCATGGAACCGGCCTTGTCGTTGGTGCCCGAGCCGCGCGCGCCGCCGAAGGGTTGCTGGCCTACTACGGCGCCGGTCGGTTTATCGTTCACGTAGAAGTTGCCAGCCGCGTTGCGTAAAGCGTGTGAAGCTTTGGCAATGGCGTACCTGTCCTGCGCGATGATGCATCCCGTTAAGGCATAAACCGATGTTTTGTCGATGATGGTGAGTACCTCGTCAAAGTCCTTATCGTCATAGATATAAACTGTGAGTACCGGGCCAAAAAGTTCCTCGCACATGGTAACGTAGTATGGGTCGGTAGTGAGGATGACTGTCGGCTCGATGAACCAGCCTTTGCTTTTATCGTACTTGCCACCGGCAATGATCTCGACCGATTTGTCGTTGTGCGCATTATCAATGTATTTGGCCAGTTTGTTGAACGAGCGCTCGTCGATCACGGCGTTCACAAAGTTTTCAAAATCCTCAACCGGGCCAACTTTGATGGTCGCCAGCTCGGCTAAAAATTGTGTTTTTAACTGCGGCCAAAGCGATTTTGGCAAATAGGCACGAGAGGCGGCAGAGCATTTTTGCCCCTGGTATTCGAACGCGCCGCGAACTAATGCAGCGGTTAAAACATCCACGTTGGCGCTGCTGTGGGCCAATACGAAATCTTTGCCGCCGGTTTCGCCAACAATGCGCGGGTAGGTTTTGAATTTATGGATATTGGTGCCGATGGTTTGCCAGATGTTTTGGAATACGCTGGTAGATCCTGTAAAGTGGATACCCGCAAAATCGGGGTGACTGAAGATGATATTGCCGGCCATTGGTCCGTCGACATAGATCAAATTGATAACACCGGGAGGTACGCCGGCTTCGAGGAATGTCTCCATTAAAACATTGGCGGCATAGATCTGCGTTGGGGCAGGTTTCCAAACCACTACATTGCCCATCATGGCAGCTGATGTTGGCAGGTTTCCCTCTATAGCGGTAAAGTTAAACGGCGTTATGGCAAATACAAAACCTTCGAGCGGGCGGTGCTCCACACGGTTCCATATGCCTTTTGGCGATACAGGAGGCTGCTGGGCGTAAATTTCGCTCATGTAGGCTACGTTGAAACGCAGAAAGTCGACCATCTCGCAGGCGGCATCAATTTCGGCCTGGTAGGCGTTTTTTGACTGGCCCAGCATGGTAGCGGCGTTGATGCGGGCGCGGTAAGGTCCGGATAATAATTCGGCGGCTTTTAAAAATATGGCGGCACGCTCTTCCCAGGGCATGTCTTCCCAGGCGGCTTTGGCGGCAAGGGCTACGTCGATAGCTGCATGTACGTGGCTTGCGTCGCCCTCGTGGTATGTAGCCAGCAGGTGCTGATGATCGTGCGGGGGGCGTATCTCGGCGGTTTTGCCGGTACGTACCAGCTTAACGCCAATATACATGGGTATATCGGTCACTTTTGAGCGGCCTTCGGCCAAAGCGGCCTTTAGCGCGGCACGCTCTACACTGCGCGGGCCGTAATTTAAAACGGGCTCGTTCTGTGGTACGGGGGTGTTAAAAAATCCTTTAAGCATAGTGGTGAATGGTCAGTAATGAGTAGTCAGTTAAACTATGGGGCAAAGATAAGGTTTTTAAAATGTGGGAAAAAGGGTGGATATGCGGATGTGAGAATGATATGATAATGCGCAGATTAGAAAATGCGCAGTTGCTCAAATTAACACATAACTATTGCTGCTTCTGTAACTTTGAACTATCGACCGGCGTTGTCACTGAGTCGTTCTTAACGGTATGACCAGGAGTAGCCGATACCGCAATAGTATCTCCGATCAGTGGTTTGTTCCTCGCGGAATCATGACAGGATGTTAAACCGACAAACAACATAGCTGCGGATGCCCATTTAAGCCATCTGTATTTTTGCGGTTGTATCTCTATCCTGCCATCTTCGAACATGCCACAAAGTTTATGATTATTTTTTTCAAAAACCTCCAGTATTTGGTCTTCACTCATTCCGCGAAAGTCGTGTACAATTTTCCGGCAGCCATCGCAATACCAGTCGCCATTGCAGGGTTGCAGCTCGTTTAGCTGCTTTGGGCATTTGAAGGTGAGTTTGAGGTTTTGTAAAGTTTCCATGGCAATGGGTTTATCTGTTTACATTAAATGCGACAATTTGAGATAAATTAGCAAGGTGCTAATGATCAGGTTATCTAATCCCCGGTTATTACTTAATACCTTAATATGAAAAATGTAACCGTTTTGTGGCGATATCGTTCGCACATCCGAACCAAACTGCCAACCTGTCACCGTCATTTTCGCTTAAACTGCCGTAATATATTATTTATGCCGGGTATGCACTGCCAATAGCTATTTGGCACAACCCTTGTTATTATGGCTATAGTAAAAACAGTAATCAAAATAGTAAAAACAAAATATATGTCTAAAATCATTGGAATCGACTTAGGAACAACAAACTCCTGCGTAGCTGTAATGGAAGGTAACGAGCCTGTAGTTATAGCTAACAGTGAGGGGAAACGTACAACGCCTTCGGTAGTTGCATTTGTTGACAACGGCGAACGTAAAGTTGGTGACCCTGCCAAACGTCAGGCCATTACCAACCCAACAAAAACTATCTCTTCTATCAAGCGTTTTATGGGTAACCAGTTTAACGAGGTTACTAAAGAAGCCGCCCGTGTACCATACAAAGTAGTAAAGGGCGATAACAACACCCCGCGTGTTGAAATTGACGACCGTAAATATACCCCGCAAGAGATCTCGGCGATGATCCTTCAGAAAATGAAGAAAACCGCTGAAGACTTTTTGGGACACGAAGTTACAGAAGCGGTTATTACCGTGCCTGCATATTTTAACGATGCGCAACGTCAGGCCACTAAAGAAGCCGGCGAGATCGCAGGTTTAAAAGTTCGCCGTATCATCAACGAGCCTACCGCCGCAGCTTTGGCTTACGGTTTGGATAAAGCGCACAAAGACATGAAAATTGTGGTGTTTGACTGCGGTGGCGGTACGCACGACGTTTCGGTTTTGGAATTGGGTGATGGCGTGTTCGAAGTAAAATCAACCGACGGTGATACACACTTAGGTGGTGACGACTTTGACCAGGTGATCATCGACTGGATGGCTGACGAGTTTAAAGCTGACGAAGGTTTTGACTTACGTCGCGATCCGATGGCCTTGCAACGGTTAAAAGAATCGGCTGAAAAAGCTAAAGTTGAATTGTCAAGCTCGGCACAAACCGAGATCAATTTGCCATACATTACCGCTGTTGACGGTATGCCAAAACACCTGGTTAAAACCTTAACCCGTGCAAAATTTGAGCAACTGGCTGATAGCCTGATCAAACGTACCATTGAGCCTTGCCGTACCGCATTGAAAAATGCAGGTTTATCGGTATCTGATATCGATGAGATCATTTTGGTAGGTGGCTCGACCCGTATCCCTGCGATACAGGAAGCTGTTGAAAAATTCTTCGGCAAAGCCCCTTCAAAAGGTGTTAACCCTGATGAGGTTGTAGCTATTGGTGCTGCGATACAAGGCGGTGTGTTAACCGGCGAAGTAAAAGATGTGTTGTTGTTAGATGTTACGCCGTTATCATTGGGTATCGAGACTATGGGTGGTGTAATGACCAAACTGATCGAATCGAACACCACTATCCCATCTAAAAAATCAGAAACATTCTCAACCGCGTCTGACAGTCAGCCATCGGTAGAGATCCACATTTTGCAAGGCGAGCGCCCTATGGCCGCTCAAAACCGTACAATTGGCCGTTTCCACTTAGATGGTATACCACCAGCACCACGCGGCGTACCGCAAATTGAAGTAACTTTTGATATTGACGCCAACGGTATATTACACGTTGCCGCTAAGGATAAAGCTACCGGTAAAGAGCAAAAGATCCGTATCGAGGCTTCATCGGGCTTGACCGACGCCGAGATCAAACGTATGAAAGATGAAGCTGAAGCTAATGCTGACTCTGACAAAAAGGCAAAAGAAGAAGTTGAAAAACTGAACGCTGCCGACGCGCTGATCTTCTCGACCGAGAAACAACTAAGAGAGTATGGCGATAAGATCCCTGCTGATAAAAAAGCACCGATAGAAAGTGGTTTAGAAAAATTGAAAACTGCTTACAGCGCTAAAAACTTAGCCGACATTGAAGTTGCCCAGGCAGAACTGGAAGCTTCGTGGAACGCAGCATCCGAAGATATGTACAAAGCATCTGCCGAAGGTGGTCAGCCACAACCAGGTGCTGAGCATGCTGAAGGTGGTGCAGAAGCACACGCAGCAGGTGACGCAGTTACCGATGTTGACTTTGAAGAAGTGAAGTAATAAGCTTCAAATAATAAATATTATAGTGAGAAAGAGGAGATTTAGGTCTCCTCTTTCTATTTTAGGGGTTGAAAGTATAGTGTTTAAGTTTGGGGAGAAGATCAAAAGGTTTGCCTAACGGTCTGATACAAATCCACAGGCAATTGTAACTTTCTAATATTTGGGCGTTGCCTGCGGCCCGGGCTCTACGCTACAAGTCCTCATTCGCTGATAGGAGCTCATTCCGGGCTTTCCACTGCGATCCCTAACGCAAGCTCTGAGTTCCTAACGATATTTCCGAACATTGGTCTACCTAACGGTTATTTGAACTTGAATACTGCGTCTACCAAATGGTTGTTGCTGGCGCTTACCTTGAGGTCCTTGATGTAACCGGTATTGAGTGTGTAAACCCAGCCATGCACGCTTAGGTTTTTACCCTTTTTCCAGGCTTTTTGTACAATAGAGGTGGCGGTCAGGTTGTTCACGTTCTCTATCACGTTTAGCTCAACCAGGCGGTCGGTTTTTTGCTTTTGGTCGGTTATGGCATTTAGTTCTCTGGCATGTAAGCGGTAAACATCCTTGATGTGGCGCAGCCAGTTGTCAACAATGCCGTTCTCGTCGTTACCTAACGCGGCAATAACGCCACCGCAACCATAATGCCCGCAAACAATGACGTGCTGTACCTCGAGGATATTGACCGCGTAATCCAGCACCGAAAGCATGTTCATATCCGAGTGTACCACCACATTGGCAATGTTGCGGTGTACAAAGATCTCGCCCGGTTTGGTATGGGTTATCTGGTTAGCAGGAACACGACTATCGGCACAACCGATCCACAAAACAGGCGGCGTTTGGCCTTGAGCCAGCTTTTCGAAATAGAGCGGATCGCGTTCAACGGTTTCCTTTACAAAGGTTTTGTTGCCTGCAAGCAGGTCCTGGTACAATTGCATGTCGGGTGATAGGCTTTCGTCGGGTATAGCGCACATAGGTAATAGTGATTGTTAGATATGCTGCAAATTTATACAATTTACCCGATAACTTATTCAGCCATGCTCTTCACCATTCATGATATAATTGTTATTTTTAGCCCCATTACCAAAAATAAACCCCCGGCGTGGACAAAAAACTTGATACTCTAAGGCAAAAACAAGAGCAGGCGCATTTAGGTGGCGGCCAGGCACGTATAGACAGTCAGCACAAAAAAGGAAAGCTAACAGCGCGTGAGCGTTTGCATTTTTTACTGGACGAAGGCTCTTTCCAGGAAATTGGAATGCTGGTAGCGCACCGGTCGACCGATTTTGGAATGGAGAAAGAGAAATATCCGGGCGACGGTGTAGTTACCGGTTACGGTACAGTGAACGGTAAACTGGTGTATGTGTTCTCACAGGACTTCACCGTTTTTGGCGGTTCGCTATCCGAGACCCATGCCGAAAAAATATGCAAGATCATGGACCTGGCCATGAAGAATGGCGCGCCCGTTATCGGTCTGAACGATTCCGGCGGTGCACGTATCCAGGAGGGTGTAGTATCTTTAGGGGGCTACGCTGACATATTTTACCGTAATACGATGGCCAGCGGCGTAGTTCCGCAGATATCGGCCGTAATGGGTCCATGCGCCGGTGGGGCGGTTTATTCGCCCGCCATTACCGACTTTATTTTGATGGTGGAGCATACCTCGTATATGTTCGTGACCGGTCCGAACGTAGTGAAGACGGTTACCCACGAGATCGTGACCAGCGAAGAGCTTGGCGGAGCGATGACACATGCCACCAAATCGGGCGTAACGCATTTTGCCTGCGCTAACGAAATAGCGGCTATTCAGCACATCAAGCAGTTGCTAAGCTATATGCCGCAAAATTGTGAGGAAAAAGCACCTGCATTGCCATACGAACCTGCTGACGAAAAACGGGCAAAACTGAATAGCATACTTCCGGAAAACGTATCGCAACCATACGACATCCGCGAGGTTATTGACGAGGTGATAGACGAAGGCTCATTTCTAGAGGTACATAAGGATTACGCCGAAAATATAGTAGTTGGCTTTGCGCGATTGGCAGGCCGCAGTATCGGTATCGTAGCCAACCAGCCTGCATTTTTAGCGGGTGTTCTGGATATCAACTCCTCCAAAAAAGGGGCGAGGTTTATCCGCTTTTGCGATAGCTTCAATATCCCGCTGCTGGTATTTGAGGATGTACCGGGCTTTTTGCCGGGCACCGACCAGGAATGGCATGGCATCATCACCAATGGCGCTAAATTGCTTTACGCTTTTTGCGAAGCAACTGTTCCGCGCGTTACGGTAATTACCCGCAAAGCTTACGGCGGGGCTTATGACGTGATGAACTCTAAACATATTGGTGCCGACATGAACTACGCCTGGCCAAGTGCCGAGATCGCGGTAATGGGCGCCAAAGGCGCGGCCGAGATCATCTTCAAACGGGAGATATCATCAGCACCAGATCCTGAAGCCAAATGGAAAGAGATGGAGCAAACCTATGCCGATATATTTGCCAACCCGTACCGCGCCGCCGAACGTGGCTTTATCGACGAGGTTATCGAACCTGCGGATACCAGAGCTAAACTGATACAGGCGTTCAAAATGCTGGAAAACAAGGTGGTGAATAACCCGAGGAAAAAGCATGGGAATATCCCGCTGTAAAGCTGGATGCATGTTAGCGAGATGCAGGAAGCCTCGAAAAGTTTCCGGCGTAGTGCTTCCAGCTTCTTGCTTAGTTTAGCAGTCTACTTGTGCGCACTTTTCGGCGCTCAGTTCGGGTTCAAAGGTACTGTGGGTAATTTCGAGGTGCTCTAGCCTGTGGCGTAGGTCGTGCTTCATATTATCGAATGTGGATATATAGTCCTGATCTATAACCAGGTGAGCGGTCAACGCGTTTTCGGTAGTGCTCAGCGCCCAAACGTGAATGTGATGTACGTCGGTAACACCCTTGACCTTCATTAGCTCAGCTTTGATCTTTTCGAGGTTCATTTCTTTAGGCACACCATCCATCGCCAAACGCAAACTGTCCTGCAGTAAGCTCCATGTGCCACGTAAAATAACGACCGCGATAATCAAACTTACCACACTATCGATCCAGTATAAATGCGAAAAATAGATAATAATGCCTGATATGACTACGCCTAACGAAACAATAGCATCGACTGCCATATGGATATATGCGCCTTTCACATTCAGGTCTTTTTTCCCGTCTTTATCGCGCGTAAACAGCCAGGCCGTTACAGCGTTAACACCAATACCTACAAAAGCAACCCAGGCAATGGTATCACCCGCAATGCTTGGAGCAGGATTGATGAATCGCATAATTGCTTCATAGATAATAACACCAATACCGGCTATCAGGATAAAAGCGTTGAGGAGGGACACAATAATGGTAGAGCGTTTATAGCCGTATGTATATTGCTTGTTGGATCCTACCTTGGTTAGTTTAAAAGCCAAAAGCGCTAAAGCCAATGCCGCTACGTCGCTCAGGTTGTGCCCTGCATCGGTTAGCAACGATAGTGAATGGGTGATGATCCCGGTTATTACCTCGATTATAACGAAAGCGGAGTTTAATATAATACCGATAACGAACGCCGTATTGATGTGATCAATTTTTGGCGCGTGATCATGGTGATGGTGCCCATGATGGCTATGTCCGTGACTATGACTGTGATCGTGACCCATGGTGCAAAGGTAAGGCTTTAGGTGTTAAATTGTCGAATAATTGTCCCGAAAATTCCCGTAACTTTATTGATGGTGATAGGGTTCGCCTTTTAAAATGGTGAAAGCCCTGTACACCTGTTCCACAAAAAACAGCCTTACCATTTGGTGCGAAAACGTCATTTGTGAGAGCGACACTTTACCATTGGCACGTTTGTAAACGCTTTCATCAAACCCGTAAGGGCCGCCGATGACGAATACCAGGTTTTGAACGGATGCCGTCATCTTTTTGTTGAGCAACTGGGCAAAGGCAACGGATGTTAGTTCCTGCCCGTTCTCGTCTAACAAAACAATATGGTCGGTTGTGGCGGTATTTTTGAAGATCAGCTCGGCCTCTTTAACCTTTTGCTGCTGCTCGCTCAGGGCCTTGGTGTTTTTTAGTTCGGGTATTTCGGTTACCTCAAATTTGATGTAATGCTTGAGCCTCGACAGGTATTTATCTATACCATCTTTTAGATAGCTCTCCTCGGTTTTGCCAATGCTAAGCAACGTGATCTTCATGATAAAAACAAAAGAACGAATATTTGCTAACAAGTGCCCGATTTTCAAGTAATTTGCCTTACATGAACAGTGATATTTTAGAAGACTATAAGCAGCGCGCGCAACAGGCCCAAATCGAAGTAGACCAGTTTAAACGGCTGGTGAATATCTATTCATTTATCAGATTGGCTGTTTTTACGTTTTTTGTGCTCACGCTGGTTTATTCCGTCAGTCAAAATAGTTATCTCATCGTATCGATAGC
>Ga0206971_10302_pt1 | contig 14848 bp, 12 predicted proteins | sample Alteio_BWOrgHeat_85_FD_152917 | JGI IMG/M metagenome (GOLD analysis project Ga0206971, IMG submission 152917) | Enriched cells from forest soil in Barre Woods Harvard Forest LTER site, Petersham, Massachusetts, United States -... | ecosystem: Environmental > Terrestrial > Soil > Temperate forest >...
TTTTCAGGAACGGTATAGAAGGGGGCGGATCCTACCTCCTGGCGCGAGTCTTCAAAGTCAAAGAAGAAGAAGCTTCGGTTATGACCGTCATAAAGATGCGGCAGAACTATGGGGCCGCCTATGGTGCCTCCTGTCTGGTACCTGTGCTCGTCAGGCTTGGGGCTGCCCGCGGGACTGTGAAAAGGCGCGGCATTCAGCGGCGTGGCCTCTGCAAATTCAAAGAAGGTACCGTGAAGCTGGTTGGTGCCGCCTTTGGTGATCAGGCTAATGGTGCCCCCTGAAAAGCGGCCGTATTCAGCCGGCAGAACGCTGGTCTGCACATTAACTTCCTGTACAGAATCGATGATCGGGGTGTAGGCGCTTACGTTGTTGCCGACGTTGTTCTCAGGCAGAATGTTGGTCATTCCGTCGATGAGCTGTTCGTTGTTGGCATTGCGGCTGCCACCAATGTGCGGGGTCGAGGCGTTACCGGTGTTGTTGACGCCAGGCACGAGCAGGGCAAAATCGAAGGGGTTGCGGCCATTGTCAGGAAGGTCGTTGATCTGCTCTGCCTGGATGGTCTGACCCACGCTCGAGCTACCGACGTCGAGCGCCTCGGTTGTCGCGGTCACCTGCACGGTGTCCGTCGCTGTTCCAACGGCTAGGACGAAATCCACGGGCCTCGCCTGCGCGACATCGACGGTGATGTTGTCCTGTCTCGTCGTCCGGAAGCCTTTAGCCTCCACTGTAACCGTATAAGAGCCGGGCTCAACGAAGGGCAGGATGAAGCGGCCGGCAGTGTTTGTTGTGACAACATGGCTCTCGTTGGTTGAGTTATGGAGGATCGTGACGGTGGCGCTCTGAATCGCAGCACCGGAAGAGTCGGTTACCGCGCCCTGGATCGAACCAGTGGGTGTTTGGGCCATTCCGCAGGCACTCAATAAGGCGACTGCGATGATGATAAATAGCCGGCGAAGCTGCTGCATGCTGCCTCCTAGAAATGCCAGCGGGACGCGCTAGTCGAGTCGACGAAACGCGCCCTCAGCCGGTGTCCATGGCTGATAGCGGTATCAATACAGCAGGTGAATGATACCGATATCATTTCCAAAGCAGTATTTACGACTCTTGTAAAAGCTTTGTCAAGGAGATTTTTACGGAAAAGATGTTGATTGATGAGATCGTATGCTACAAATGGTATCGCTATCATATGGAGGTCGAGTGTGACAGCGAACCGCAACGATCGTCTCTTGGCCTACGATATTGGGGGCAGCCACGTAGCAGCCGGGCTCTGCCAGCTTGAGCCGTTGACTGTAGGCAGGATAGCGATTGCGCCGCTCGTTGACACCATATCGAGCGAGGCTTTCCTGGACCTACTTCAAAACCTTGGTCAGCAATTAATTGACGGCGAAGAAGCAGCCGGAGCTTCGCTGGCGTTTCCCGGCCCCTTCGACTACAGCGCGGGCGTGAGCCGCATGGAGCACAAGCTGGGTGCACTCTACGGAGTAGATCTGAGGGTCGCCATTGCGATGCGGATGGGGTGGTCGCCGGAGCGTATTCGATTCTTGAACGATGCCGAAGCGGCTTTGCTGGGCGAAGCCAGTGCAGGTGTTGCCGAAGGAGCTGCGCGGGCCGTAGGAATTATGCTGGGCACCGGTATCGGCTCAGCTTTTATTCGGGATGGAAATCTCCTGACAGAGTCTGAGGGAGTTCCGCCGGGAGGCGAGATATGGAACCTGCCGTTTCTCGATGGAATTGTGGAAGGCCTGCTTTCGTCGCGCGCTATTGAGAGCGACTACTTTGCGCGAACGGGCAGGCAGCAGTCTGTTGCTTTCATCGCTTCGGTCGCCAGCGGAACAGGGGCGAATGCGGACGCACGAGCTGTGTTTGAAGCGTTTGGTTGTCACCTCGGCCAGGTGATCAGCACGATCCTTGCTCCTTTCTCGCCCGAGATTGTTGTGCTTGGCGGCGGCATTTCGCGGGCATCGGATTTGTTTCTTCCTGCGGCAAAGAGCCAGTTGAACGGGCTTGGAATCCGGCTGGTACCATCAGTGCTATTCGAAAGTGCGCCACTGCTCGGCGCTGCGGCGTGCTGGCGCGATTGCTTCTTCGGATCGTCGGTCCGCCACACGGGCATTGGTCGCCCGTCCGGTCTTGATTGATGCGAACGAAGGACTTTATTACCGGCCTGATGATATTTATTTCCGCACAGTTGGGAATGGCTTCACCGCCGGTCTGCCATGGACCAGCGGCCCTTGAACGCGAGGCTCAGCGTAATCTTTCGGCATCTTCGCTAGCGGCTCTGGGGGCGTGGTTTGGCGAACAGCAACAGTTCACTTGCGCTGTGAATGCGTTTCAAGCCGCGCTCCGCATCGAGCCTGAATCGGCGCGACTGCGGTACTTTCTCGGAATCACATATTTCTCATCCGGACAGCCGGATCTGGCGACCCTGGAGCTGGAACGTGCCGTAAAGCTTGATCCTCAGAATGTCCGTTCGCGACTGGCGCTGGGAACGGCGCTGAATAGGGCAGGAAAAACCGCTGAAGCAGAAGAGCAGTGGCAGCAGGCCCTGCAGATCGATCCTGCGTCGGTTACAGGCCTGGACTGGCTGGCGAAATCGCGTATTGCGCGCGGAGACAATGCCGGAGCTATCGACCTGCTGCGATCAGCGCCGTCGGATGAAGAGCTGACACTTGATCTGGCTCTCGCCTATTCCAATGCCGGCGACTTGGATAGTGCTGCTGCGATATTGAAAGACGCCGCTGGCGGCAACCCTGGCTCGTTACGGCTTGCAATTGCTCTGGGAACAGTTCTGGCGCATGCGCATCGATATGAAGAGGCCATCTCGACAATGAAGGTAGCGCTTACGGCTCACCCTGGAGACAGCGCGGCCGGACTGCTCTATCTCCGTCTTTTGGTGCTGAAGGGGGACTACGAGACGGCTCGTCCCCTTGCGCGCCAGTTGCTTGAGGCAACCCCAGGCAGCGCAAATCCGGGCAGATTTGACGCGCTCTATCTCTCGGGGCTTGTGGAGCGCGAGGCTGAGGACTACATGGGGGCGAGTGAACATCTTAAGGCGGCTGTTGCGCTGAATCCGCGGCATTATGATGTGCGCTACAATCTCGGGCTGGTTTTGGCGAAGCTCAAGGAGCAGCAGGCAGCTTTGGACCAGTTGCAGCAGGCGGTCAAGCTCGATCCCGAGCAGGCGGAGGCGCACTTTCAGATGGCGCAGGTTCTTCGCGCTTTGGGCCGAACGGATGAGTCGCAGGCTGAGCTGAATACCTACCGCAAGAAGATGGAAGCAGCTTCGAAGCGCGATCAGTCGATGACAAAGTCGAGCGAGGCAGCGCAGGCGTTGAAGTCCGGAGATGCTTCAAAGGCGGTGGAACTATATCGAGGTGCAATTGATGCCGACCCGGCCAATGCGACGCTGAGATACAACATGGCACTTGCCCTGGCTCGTACCGGCGATATGAAGGAAGAGCGAGATTCGCTCGAAAAAGCTCTGGCGCTCAATCCGAAGCTTCCTGAGGCGGAAAATCAGCTGGGGCTCCTGATGGCGAAGAACGGTGAAACAGCAGCTGCGGAAGAGCACTTCAGGCAAGCACTGAAGATGACACCACACTTTGCTGAGGCCGCAATCAACCTTGGGACGCTGCTCGGACAGCAGGGAAAGGATCGCGAAGCGGAGCAGCAGTTCCGCGAGGCTCTGGCATCCAATCCCCGCTCCATTCAGGGATGGATCAATCTTGCTGCTACACTGGCCAGCGAAGAACGATTTGCCGAGGCCCGCAAGTCCGCTGAAAATGCGATTCGCATAGATCCGACGGATGAAGCTGCGTTGCGGCTGCTGAAGATGCTGCCCGCTGCGGACTCCAATACACCGGTGTCTGTACCGCAATAGTACGACGCGATAACACATGGCCCACTTTCATTCCCGCCGCAGCTTTCTGTACTCGATGATCTCCGGCGGCGCCTCATTGTTTGCGTCACGCGGATTTGCGAAGCCCTTTCAGCCTGGTCCTTCATCGCTGCCTCCGTTCTCGCGATTTACCGATGTGGCTGTACAGGCCAGGCTCACGCAGTCAATTCTGTATGGAACGCCCGGTGAGGTGAGCTACATTGTCGAGTCGATGGGAGGTGGCTGTGCTTTCTTTGACTTCGACAATGATGGCTGGATGGACATTTTTGTTATCGGTGGGCGCCGGCTCGATGATGTTCCGCCCGGCTCTGGCAACCGGCTCTACCGCAACAATCGCGACGGCAGCTTTACAGACGTAACGGCAAAGGCCGGCCTCGCAGATCCCGGATGGGCAACTGGAGTTTGTGTTGGAGACTATAACAACGACGGCTGGGAAGATCTGTTTGTTACGTATTACGGGCACAACCGGCTTTACCGCAACAATGGCGATGGAACTTTCACCGATGTGACCGTGAAAGCGGGCCTCTTTCATACGGGCAATCGATTTGGAACCGGCTGCACATTTCTCGATTTCGACCGCGACGGCCATCTGGATTTATTCGTCGCCAACTACGTCGAGATTGATCTCAATCACGCGCCAAAGCCTGACATCCACGTTGCGACATGCGCTTATGAGGGACAGCCTGTCTATTGCGGCCCGCGTGGCATGCAGGCTCCGCGCAACGCGCTCTATCGCAACAGAGGCGACGGTACGTTTGAAGATGTGTCAAAGCCATCGGGAATCGGCGCTGTCTCTTCCTCTTACGGTATGACTGCGATTGCGTTCGACGCAGATGAAGATGGGTGGCCCGACATCTGCGTCGCGTGCGACTCGACGCCGAGCCTTCTCTTTATGAATAACCATGACGGCACCTTTCGTGAGGAGGGACTAATGCGAGGGCTTGCTGTAAGCGGCGAAGGCCAGGAGATGGCGGGCATGGGTTTGGGGGTGGGCGACTTCAATCTCGATGGTCACACGGATCTTTTCAGGACGCATTTCCAACTGCAGCCGAGCGGCCTTTATCGCTCCACAGGCAAAGGTGAGTTTGAAGATGTGACGGCGGCCTCGGGCATCGGTAAAGAACGCCGGTTTGTTTCGTGGGGGGCTGGAATTGTGGATCTGGATAATGACGGACTGCCGGATCTCTTCTGCGTGACCGGGAATGTATATCCGGGCTTGGAGCGCACACTGCCTAAATATCCCGCGAAAGGGCCGGCCATTCTATTTCGCAATATGGGGAATGGAAAATTCGTGCAGATGGATGAGAGCACAGGGTCTGGCATAACTGCGCGTCATATCAGCCGGGGATGCGCCTTTGGCGACTTCGACAACGATGGAGACATGGACATTCTGATCATGAATCAGAACGAGCCGCCATCGCTGCTACGCAATGATGCGCCCAGCAGCAACCATTGGATCAAGCTGCGGCTGGAAGGCACAAAGAGCAATCGCAGCGCGATTGGATCGCGGGTCGAAGTGAGCTACGGAGAAAGAGCGCAAACACAGGAGCTGCTGAGCCAAAGTAGCTATCTTTCTTCCAATGATCCGCGACTGCATTTTGGATTGGGGTCAGCAACAAGCTGCTCAATCAAGGTGTATTGGCCATCAGGGCTGACTGAGAAACTAGGTGATGTAAAGGCCGATCAGTTGCTGACCCTGCGAGAAGGAGCGGGCGTTGTGGCCGGGAGGCCGTTCCATGTGTGGCGGTGAGGTCAGGTAGGATTGGTGTAGATTCTCTCCAAGTCGAACAGAGCCGAAAAGCTGACGAGGAATAACAGGTGCATCGAAAACCCACCATGGCTGATGTGGCCCGCCTGGCAGGCGTCGGCACCATGACGGTCTCCCGGGTACTCAGTGGAACGGTTCCTGTCTCGGAAGAAACTGCCAGCCGCGTGCAGAATGCGATCGAGCAATTAGGATATCGTCCGAACCTGCTGGCGCGCGCCTTTCGCGGACAACGAAGCCGTACGATCGGGCTGATCATTCCGTATCTCTATGATCCATTCTTTGCCAACTGCGCTCATGCGGTAACAACAGTGGCCAAGGAACATGGTTACTCGGTCATCTCGACAACCTCGAACGAAGACCCGGACCTCGAATATGCCGAAGTTGAACAGATGCTGCAGCGCCACGTTGAGGGACTGGTAGCGATCCCGGCGCGGTTTCGACAGTCACGGCTTACCCGAGCGTTGTTTGGCAAGACTCCGGTGGTGGTCTTCGACCGCCCTGTTTCAGACCCTACTGTGGACGTGGTGCTGGTGCAGAATACTTCCGGTTCACGCCGGATGGTGCGTCACCTGATCGAGCATGGGCATCAGCGCATCAGCTTTATGGGGTTGGGCCGGAGCCTTTATACGATTAACGCCCGGCACGTGGGCTATCGAAACGCGATGCAGGAGGCAGGGCTGGTGGAGAGCTCGTTCTTTGGCTGCAACTCGCGCGAGGATACAAGGCGAGAGGTTGAAGATCAACTCAATGGAAAGAATGCTCCGACCGCATTCTTTACTTCAAATAACCTGGCTACGCGCTATGTTTTTGCTGCGCTGCAGGCTCTTGGCGTCAAGGTGCCGACGGATGTTGCGCTTGCCGGCTTTGACGACTTCGATCTGGCCGAGATGACTTCGCCGCCGCTCACGGTTGTGCGTCAGCCAGCCCAGGAGATGGGCAGAGTTGCAGCCAGCCTGCTCTTCGAGCGCATCGAGCGGGCTGAATTGCAGCAGGTTGGAACGCGGACGGTGTTGCCTGTGGAGATTGTGCTGCGGCGCTCCTGCGGATGCAAACATCGAGCCTCTGTGATCACCAAGTGAAATGAATCGTCTGACTCGTTGCCCTATCGTGCCCGCGAAGAACTGATCAGGTTGCTCTCTGGCTCGATAATTCAGCACCGACATTCGCGTCCAAAGTGCCCGACGCTTAACTCTCAGAGTTTTACATAGGCAAAGTGCCGAGATAGTCATTGATCTGCTTTTCCCACTCCGGGCCCGATTTGCTGTCATGGTCTGCCATTTCCCTGATAATGTCCTCGACGGCAGTGTTCAAAGCGGTCCGTTCATACTGAACAGAGACATGCGTCCACTTGTCTTGCGGTGTTAGCTTCAGGGTTATGAGCGTTACCATGACGTCTGGAATAACGTATACGTATTGAATGGCGCGGCCCAGAGGCCGAGTTGTTGCCCACCTTGGAAGAACTTGGCATTGGCTTCGTTCCGCTCAGCCCACTCGGTGCGGGCTTCCTCACAGGCCAAATCGACGAGAACACAAAGTTCGATCCGACCGATTTCAGAAACCACGTTCTCCGCTTCTCGCCTGAAGCACGCAAAGCCAACATGGTGCTGGTAGACCTGGTCAAATCCGTCGCTCAGCAGAAGGCCGCAACACCCGCGCAAGTCGCTCTTGCCTGGCTGCTGGCGCAGAAGCCTTGGATTGCGCCGATCCCAGGAACGACCAAGCAGCGGCGGCTCGAAGAGAACCTTGGTGCAGTCCATGTCGAGCTGACTGAGGACGATCTCAAGCTGATCGATGAGGCCACTTCCAAGCTAAACCTCGAAGGCGAACGCCTTCCGGAAGCCGCGCTCAAGATGACTGGATTTTAATTGCGGCAATCCTCGCTTCAATGCGCTCTTGTCCGCAGGCTTAAAGGCAAGAAAGGACTACGAACATGAAATCAAACTTGCCCATGCTCGGGTTGTGTCTCCTGATGAGCACGCAGTGGACATTTGCACAAACGGCCTCCGGAGCAGTCGGCCGGTGTTTACAATTCCGATCCACCTGGCCGTAAAACCGGCTATCCGTTGAAGTGCTTGTGACGTAATTCATGGCTTCCAACTGTCCGATATTCCGACTTTTCGCTCAAGTGGATTGCAGCCCTGATGCACCGATGACATTCATAGACCCTTTTCCGTTACCAGGACCTGTCTTGCGTGTCCGCCGCGAATGGCGTGCTGAATGGGAGGGCTGGTCAAATGTCGTCAAGGAAGACCCCGTCGTCACTTGCTCGCTGCGCAGATCCGTAGTGCAGGGTCTTCCAGGCTGACGGAGTCTGAACGAAGGTCATTCCGCCTGAAAAGCCTGCAAGGGTGGCACAGACGCGCAGAGACATCGCTTTGAATCAGGGATGCCGCGGTAGAGGAGCCGCTCTGAAAACAGAACGCCAGCTAGGTGATTGCTCCCTCGGGAGTGGCGAAGGGAATCGAGATCTTGAAAGAGGTCCCCGTCTTCTCTCCTGCATCGAGGAAAAGTTCGCCACCGTGGTCTTCGACGATCCTCTTCGCGATGGCGAGTCCCAGGCCCGTGCCCTCGGATTTGCCATAGGTGAAGAAAGGCTGGAATACGGAATCCTGTATCTCCGCGGGAATTCCCGGCCCGTTATCCCATACCTCAATTCGCAAGCAGGCCGGCCCTCCCAGTGTGGTGATCGCCACCTGGCCCGACTCGGGAGAAACTGCCTCGCAAGCATTCAGGACAACATTCGATATCGCTCGTTCCATAAGCTGTGAGTTATACCAGCCAATCGCCGATCCCTCGTGGCGATGCGTGATGGTGATGCGCCGGAATGCCAGCCTTACCCCGATCATCCTCACGACGCGCTTGGTTGTCTCCACAATATTGCCAATCGCCGGACGAAGAACCTCTTCCCCCTTGGAGCATTCCAGCAAGTAGGACACGAGTTCGCTCATCCAGTCGACGGACAAACGGATCTCTTCGTATAACTCGTATCGTTCCCCTTCGCTCAAATTTGACAGGGCCAGGAACTCCGCATTCGCGAGGATCGCGGCAAGAGGAGTACGAAGGTCGTGAGACATCCGGGCCACGAGCGTCCTTAAAGAAGGAAGCGGCTTCCTAGCGGGAGGAGTAGACTGCCTGCACTGCGGATATCCGGACGGCGAGGAACGCTCGCTACGCTCAGCTTGCTCCAACATCGAAAACCTCTCCTTGTTACGACCGGAAGCGACCGGAAGCGCGCAGCTTCCCAGTTTCGGCCACGGCTTGTGCATTACCGTTTGTGCCAGGATCCGTCCGGCGAGGAATCATTCTTGCAATAGTTCCCTCAAAAACGGAGAGACGTGGTGAAGCCCAATACCCTTGTCTCGCAGTTCCTTGAGGTAGACAATGCCCGCGGGATCAACGAAGGAAACGTCTTCTAACTCCAGGTACAACTGAACCGGATCCGGGCCGGTGTGCACGTTGCATGTTGTGCGGAGTTCCTCCACCCAGGGGCCCGCGATCCGTCCTTCCATCCGAAGCGTGACGGCGCTCGCAGATGACTCCACCACCGTGATCCGTAACATTCGACTCGGCTGCTCCTGTACCGGGCTAAGTGCAATCGGGATGCCAATCACAATTCCATGTCGTGACCGACGGCAGCTTCGCCCCGGCGCCGTAAACTGGCGGCTCTCAAACTCCTCTAACCTGTAGCCCCTAAACCAATAGGGGGATTGGTTCCCGCGTCCGAGGGGAGTGGCGCGAATCCGGCAACTTCTCATCATGGGTGGTGGGACGACGCCGAAGCTCCCATATTTGGTGGGCGTGGGCAGCTTGATGGACGGGCAACTACGACGGGCGGGAGGGAGTCGTCCGGATTCCGAGTTTCTGTATCCTGTGACGGAGCGTGTTGGGATGAAGGTCCAGGATCTTCGCGGCGCCATTCAAACCCTCGATTTTGCCCCCGGTCTTGTGAAGGGCCGCGAGGATATGGTTTCGCTCAACCTCGTTCAGGGTCGGCAGTTCCGCTGCGGGTTCGGGAGCGATGGCGTGGCTCTCAGGACCGGGCGTCCCATGGTTTTCAGCGGCTTTCGCACCCGTCACAGGAATCAGGTCCCGGTCCAGTCGCAGGATGGGTTCCGCCGAAACAATCACCGCACGCTCAATCACATTCTGCAGCTCCCGGATGTTGCCCGGCCACGGGTAGTTCAGGAGGTGCTCCATCGATTCCCGGGAAACGCCTTCAATCTTTTTCCCGAACCGCTTCGATAAACGTGACAGGCTGAAGGCCACCAGCTTGGGGATATCGGACCGGCGTTCTCGCAAAGGGGGAATCTCGATTGGAAAGACATTCAGCCGGTAGAAGAGGTCCGCCCGGAACCGGCCTGACTCGACCGCTTCGCGAAGATTACGATTTGTAGCGGCAATTACGCGTACATCTACACTCAAAGTGCGGCTGCTGCCCACCGGCTCAAACTCCCGCTCCTGCAAAACGCGGAGGAGCTTCACTTGCGTCTCGAGATTGAGCTCCCCGATCTCGTCGAGGAAGATCGTGCCGCCGTTGGCAAGTTCGAACCGCCCGATGCGGCGATCGAGCGCGCCGGTAAATGCACCCTTCACGTGGCCGAACAGTTCACTCTCCACGAGACCGGCCGAAATGGCGCTGCAGTTCACGTTCACCAGGGCGCGACTGCTCCGAGTGCTGCGGCTGTGAATCGCGCGCGCCACCAGCTCCTTCCCCGTCCCGGTTTCCCCGTAAATGAGTACGGTCGAATCGGTGGGAGCTACTTGCTCCACGTCTCGAAGCACTTTCAGCAAAGCCGGACTGTTTCCCACGATCTCCTCGAAGTTATGCTCCGCTCGCAGCTCCTCGCGGAGATAAACGTTCTCCTTTTCGAGCCTGCCTTTCAGGCTTGCAATCTCGTCGTAGGACTGCATGTTTCGAATTGCCAGAACCACCTGGTTCGCCACTTCCTGCAGGAACAATGCGTCCTGCCCGGAGTACCGGTCACGTTCCCGGCTTACAAAGCTGAGCGTGCCGATGCACTTTCCCTGAAGAGCCATGGGCAGGACGCATATGGAGTGAATACCTTCGGCCGCAAGACGGCGCTCATTCGCGAACTGGGACGAATCCTGGAGATTGCCGCACACGCGGGACTGCTGGCGGTCGTAGACCCAACCCACGCTACTTTCGTTGCGCAGGGTCTCCATCCCCGCCTGGAAGTAGTCCGACATCAGCTCTCCCTCCACGGCCAGAAAGCGGAACGTATCTCTCTCCGGCTGATAGAGAGTGATGGCGCACCGATCGAAACCAATGAACCGGTGCAATGCCTCGGAAATGGAGTGCAACAAGGCTTCCTCGGTCAGGTTCGTAATAATCGCATTGTTGATCTGAAGCAGGCTCCGGTTCTGCTCTTCACTTCTGTGCAGCGCCTCTTCTGTCTGCTTGCGCTCGGTGATGTCGATGAAGGTGATCACCGCGCCCATGGTTCGCCCCTCCTGGACGACGGGGTGCGACCAGTACTCCACAGGAAAGCTCGTGCCATCTTTTCGCCAATACACCTCATCATCGCGGTGCACACTCTCGCCTTTTTGGAACCCTAAGTAGATGGGGCACTCTTCAATGGGATAGGGCGTGCCGTCCTTGTGGGTATGATGCTCTAGCGAATGAAGATTCCTTCCGAGTAATTCCGCCGGATCGCCGTATCCGAGAATGCGTGCCGCCGAGCAATTTGCGAAAAGGCATGTGCCGGTCGAATCGCACGCACAAATGGCCTCGGCGGCTGAATCGAGCATGAGCCGGACGCGCCGTTCGCTCTCGCTCAGAGTGTCGTTCGGCTGCAACCATACCGGCTTGACTCCAGAAGAAGGCATGCTTGATTCCGGGCGCGGGGAAGGAGGAGACACCGGATGGCGCGGCATTCACGGTGGTGTGAACATGCTTCCAGCGGATACCTCACTATACACTCGGTCATCCTTACTGGTCGCCGCGGAAGATGGGAACACGGGTAACGAGGTTTGCCCTGCCGTTCCATCCTGGAGTGAGTCCTTCTACTTGTAGTGATTCAAGTTGCTCAATAACCGGCATCTCGGACATCCATGATAAGTAAAGTCAAGGGAAAAGCGAGGATCTTCGTGCCGCGCTCGGAGGGCGCGGGGTGTGGATGTTTTTGCAGTTCCTTTCATAGCGCTTTTGTTTTTTGATTCCTGCGATGGAACGCAGAACCAGACATCCATTAGCTGTCTCGGGCCATAGCCGTCACAGATGTTTGAGTTGAGGTTCTCTGCCAGTCTCGAAACAAGTGAGTTGGAGCCTTGGGAGCGGATGCTCCGTCGCTCAGCCGAAAAGTTGTGAGACCTGGCAGAGTGCGCTTGAAAAGCCCTGAATATGGCAGCAGCAGCTATGCCGCGACGCTGCTGTGAACCTGGTGAGTCACGAAGGCACGTTCTCCCCGATCGATGGCCAGGAGGTACGCCGCCAGCTTGCGGGCGACGGCGATCGCAGCCTGGTTGCGATTGCTCTGCGCGGCTTCGCGCTCGTAGAGAACGGCCAGCTCCGGGTTGAGTCTGGGAGCCAGATGCGCGGCCTCCAATAGCACCGTCTGCAGGTGTCGATTGCGTTGCTTGGAGATGGGCATGCGCCTGGAGCTGTCGGCCGAGGTCTTCTCTCCGCTGCACAGGCCGCAGTAGCTGATGACCTGCTTGACGGAGTGGAACCGCTCGACCTCGCCGACTTCGAGTACCCAGGTCAGCGCTGTGACATGGCCGATGGCAGGGATCGTCATCAACCGCTCGACTCGCGCTGCAAGCAGCGGGTCGGCTTCGAGCGAACGGAGCAGGGCTCGTTCCGTCTTCTGGGTGCGCTCGATCATCTCTCTCGCGAGCTTCAGCAGCGGCCATAGCGAGGGGTTGATCTCCGGGTTCGCGGGTAGAACCTTGTGGAAATATCCTTGCTGATGCAGCTTCTCCTTGTTGTACCTGACTCCGGACTCCATCAGCAGCTGTGCGATCTTGTTCTTCAACTGGACGTTCTGTCGGACCAGCAGCTTCCGATAGCGCAGGGTGCGCCGGCGCTGTCGGATCTCCATCGGTGCCATGTAGCACTCCGGCAGGAAGTCACAGCGCAGGCAGTCGGCGATCCTCCCTGCATCGATGCGATCGTTCTTCTTCTTCGCCACGGCAATAGCACGCAGCATCAGAGGATGAGCTACCTTCACCGCTGCTGCGTACGGTCGAAGGTAGTCGTAGATCCAGCCCGTAAACATGGTCGCTTCCATCGCCACTGTCCAGGGCTCAGTCAGCGTCCCTACCCACTCCTGCAGGCCCTGCCGGGTCGCAGGAATCTTGCCCTCCGACAACACCTTGCCACTGATGTCCTTTACGCAATAACTGATCGTCTTCTTGTGGATGTCCAACCCGATGAAGTTCATACTGGTCACGAGGAGCCTCCTTGGATGTCTCTGAATCAGCCGCTTCTGCTGAGTTCAGCACTTGTACACCAAATGCTCCTCAACAGCGACTTATCCATCCAAACAAGTGATCTAGAAATCGGTCGCGGGATCGCCGACAGAAGTCCTGATTGTCGTCATTCAGTGGATCTAACTCGCTAACGATGATGTCATTAAACCACGAAATCTTCCGTGCGTTCTTTTTGTGCTTTCGATATAGCAATGCGTCTCATTCTTGAATATTGGTATCTGCTCGCAGAAGGGCGGTGAAGCAAGTCCACTCTTGCCCGTCTCCTTCGCGCTCGAATGCCGGCCGCGAAGGCGAACGTGAAGATACTCTACTGAGCCGTTGAGATCTGACTTATGGCTTCGGCAGTGTACCTTTCAGCGGATAGGTGGCTCCAAATCGCTCAATTGAATCGTTACAGCGAGCCACGGACGATCGAAGGAGCCGGTCAGACTGACAACCAGTTTTGGACATGTTTTCCTGAATTAGCTTATTTTTGCGGATGTAAATTTCGCCTTAACCTGACGGTTCACACTTGGCGACGGCTAGAGATTTTGACCCTCCATCCCCGTCACGGCGTTTGAGGAGTAACTCAACTTGCACCGGGCGGCCAAAGGCGGCGCTCAATGCCTTCTCCCAGCGGTCCTTGTACTTTTCGAATCCCATACTACTAGCGGCGACGTGGGGACTGCTCACTCGCAGCCGTATGCCGAATGCTGTCACCTCGAAGGACACCGCTACCAAGTCGCCAAAGCGATACTCCTGCCAGTCCAGAAAACCGTTGCGATAGCCAGGGCGGGATTCCAGCTTCACTGGGACGTTGGCCATCAGAGCATGGTGAACACGGTCCACGGCCGCCGCCCATGCGATCTGCATGAGCAGGACTTTTTCGGCCTGTTTGGATTCGTCTCGCGTGAGAGTAGCTGGTGGAATATGCGCCCCCCGCGCCTTGTCGTGGGGGGGGTAGGGGGAAACGTTCTGGTGAGAGTTCCGATAAGAGCTCTCCTGAAAGATCACCTAAGTGCTCTATGGGCGGAACGCTGGTTCCAGGTCCCCCGGTCACACCGGTCGGACTCCCCGGACCTTGCGTTCCGTGGCGGTCGGACTCTTTCGACCAGGCCCCCGGATGGCGCGGGCATGGGAATCCGGTCAATGCGCTGCAATTTGCGACGCATTTCAACCTGCTCTGCAGTCACTTTGGGAATGCCCAAGGCGGGAAACTGGTAGTCATTGGAGCTTTGGCCGCCGCCGTCTACTCGCCTGGTGGGAATCCGGCGAATCACTCGCTTAGTTCCAGTCTTGCGATAACCTTGCGGCAACGACGATCACTCAGGCAGCTACGACGGGCTAAGTCTTTCATCGAAGGCCAGGCGACGCCGAGCACTTCGTTGTGGTCATCCGCAAGCTGCGAGAGCACGGCCTTTTCCGTGGGAGTAATCCGCGAACCGTCTGGCGCTTTGACCAGGTGCTTCACGTACCTGCTTGCAGCGTGGCTCACGAGGTGATTACCTTTCGCGAGTAGGTAGCTGGACTGGAAACAGTTGGCACCGTCATTGCGCGGAATCGGGTTTGCTGCTTAGTTGGACGAATGCTTCGAGAGCAGTCCTCTCAATGAGGGTGCCTCCCCCGGCTTTGACACGAGGAATCTTTCCTTGCGAAAGCCGCGCTGAAATAGTCCAGTGCGAAACCCTCAACAGGTCCGCTGCTTCTTTGGTGGTTAACAGATCGCCTGCTTGCATCGTCTTTCCCCCCGC
>Ga0206971_10304_pt1 | contig 14846 bp, 12 predicted proteins | sample Alteio_BWOrgHeat_85_FD_152917 | JGI IMG/M metagenome (GOLD analysis project Ga0206971, IMG submission 152917) | Enriched cells from forest soil in Barre Woods Harvard Forest LTER site, Petersham, Massachusetts, United States -... | ecosystem: Environmental > Terrestrial > Soil > Temperate forest >...
TACTCATTGTGGCAAATTTAAAGTGAAGAAAAAAGAATGATCCAATTTATAACCGCCGATGAAGTATTACCCCTGAGGAACACCCTGCTTCGCGAAGGGAAATTGACACACGAGCAATGCCGTTTCACCACCGATAGCTCGCCGGGGGCGTTTCACCTGGGATATTTCGTCAATAGTGAATTGGTTTGTATTGCCTCCTTTCATCCCCAAAACCATGGGGATTTCGCCGGAGCAGGGTACCAGTTACGCGGTATGGCAACGGTTGAAGAATTTCGCGGTCGCGGGATTGGCAACCAGGTGCTCAATTTCGGGATTGTGTACCTGAGAGGGCAAAAAGTAAATTACCTTTGGTGTAATGCCCGCAAGAAAGCGCTGCCATTTTATTTGAATATGGGCTTCGAGGTAATATCAGGTGAATTTGAGCAACCCGGGATTGGCCCGCATTATGTATTGTATGTTAAGATAAGATGAAGCTAATTGCGGCCACCGGGTCTTTTTAACTTTAGCGTTCATAATTCGGAAATATTTGTTGAATTTGGCATCCGCAAAATCAAACTGCAGCAATCATTATGAAAACAATAGATCAAATTAGCTTTGCCGGGAAAAAAGCACTGATAAGGGTTGACTTTAATGTGCCCCTGGACAAAGACTACCATATTACCGACGATAACCGCATGACGGCGGCGTTGCCTACGATCAATAAGATTTTAAAAGACGGCGGCGCGGTGATCCTGATGTCGCACCTGGGCAGGCCGAAAGGCGGTTTCGAAGAAAAATACTCATTGAAGCATCTGGTGCCGCATTTGGCCGACTTGCTTGGCCAGCAAGTTGAGTTTGCCGACGACTGTATTAGCGCGGCGACATTGGAAAAAGCCAAAGCCCTGGGTCCGGGCGAAGTCCTGTTGTTGGAAAATCTCCGCTTTTATAAAGAAGAGGAAAAGGGCGATGTTGGCTTTGCCGAAAAACTTTCAAAACTGGGCGATATTTATGTAAATGATGCTTTTGGCACGGCACACCGTGCGCATGCATCAACAGCGGTTATCGCTCAATTTTTCCCTAACGCGAAATATTTCGGCTACCTGATGGCCGCCGAGCTGCAAAATGCCGAAAAAGTATTGAACGGCGCCGTACGACCATTTACCGCGATTATGGGTGGCGCCAAGGTGTCGGACAAGATAGAGCTTATTGAGCGTTTGCTGGACAAGGTTGACAGCCTGGTGATTGGCGGAGGAATGGCCTATACGTTTGCAAAAGCGCAGGGCGGCAAGATCGGGAAATCGCTGGTAGAAGAGGATAAACTCGACCTGGCGCTCGAACTGATCGACAAAGCCAAAGCTAAAGGCGTAAATTTACTGTTGCCGACAGATTCCATTATCGCGGATGCTTTTTCGAATGATGCCAATACAGAAATCGCCCAAAACAGCGATATAAAAGACGGCTGGATGGGGCTGGATATCGGCCCGGATTCCATCAATGAATTCAAAAAAGTGGTGGAAGGTTCCAAAACCATTTTGTGGAACGGCCCGATGGGCGTTTTTGAAATGGAAAAATTTGAAGCCGGAACCAAGGCAATTGGCGAAGCTGTTGTGAAAGCGACCGAAAATGGCGCTTTTTCGCTCATCGGAGGTGGTGACTCGGCCGCCGCAGTGGCCAAGTTTAACTTGACTGACGAGGTTAGCTATGTATCTACCGGCGGCGGGGCGTTGCTGGAGTATATGGAAGGGAAGGACCTACCCGGCGTGAAGGCGATAAATGAGTAGTGTTGGTATTTTAGATAAAGGCAAGCGATCCTTGTCTTTTTTTGTGTTATGCCGTAACTTTATAAAAAAAACGAGTTATGCCCGAAGTTGTTATCAAATATAAAAAGCCTGAAACTTTAAAGATTTTAAGAGGATTGGCCAAATATTTTGACTTTAAGGTTTCCGCGAAGAAAACTGAAGAGATTTCTATAAACGGGGTAACTATAATTCCCGCCGATAAAAGCATCGATGCTTCAGATTTAACTGAGTTATTTACGGCCAAAAATTTAGATGCGGCTAAATTGAGAAAAGAAGCGTGGCAAAGGAAACAATAATTTGCGACACTGATGTGATGATTGATTATTGGAATATAAATAGTCCACGTCATGCTTCTACAAAAAACGCGATTGAAAACCTGATTGAACCCAAATATGTCTTGCTCTCGGCGATAACAAAAATGGAGTTGATTATCGGCGCATTTAATAAAAATGAGCTTCATCGAATAAACAAAAACATTCATCAATTCCCAATTGCGCTTATAAATGATGATATAACTAAGGCGGCAATTCAATTACTTCAAAACTATAAACTTAGCCATGGACTGGCGTTACCCGACGGGTTAATTGCCGCGACAGCACTGGTATTGGAATTCAAATTGTTTACGTATAATGTAAAAGATTATAAGTTTATAGATGGCTTAATGTTATACAGTTATTCAAATGCTTAGCTGCTGTTTCGTTTAACGATAATAAAAACGACAACCCACCCGGTTGTCGTTTTTGTTTTATTCCGTACTTTTAAAAACTTTTTAATTTTTTTTATGAAGAAACTTACCTTTCTGATCGCGGTGCTTATCCTTTTGGCTTTCAACTCATTCGCTCAACCGGGCGGGGGAAATAACCCTGATGCGGCTTACGTAAAAGCCAACTATACCAAATACGAATACCAGATTCCTATGCGCGACGGTATAAAATTGTTCACGTCTGTTTATGTGCCGAAGGATACCACAAAAAAATATCCTTTTATGATGGACCGTACGCCTTACAGCGTTGCGCCTTACGGACCTGATAAATATAAAGGCAGTTTGGGGCCATCTTCGTTGTTTTTGCACGATGGCTATATTTTTGTTTACCAGGATGTGCGCGGGCGCTGGATGAGTGAAGGTATTTTTAGGGAAATGACCCCCGAGCTGGAAGAACATAAAACCAATAAGGATGTGGACGAAGGCACGGATACCTATGACACCATTGACTGGCTCATTAAAAATATTCCGAATAACTCAGGCAAAGTAGGCGCCTGGGGGATTTCGTACCCCGGCTTTTTTACCACAACTTGTCTGTTGAGCCGCCATCCGGCATTGGTTGCTGCATCGCCGCAGGCGCCCATGTCCGACCTTTACCGCGACGATGCTTTTCATAACGGCGCATTTATGCTGGTGGCCAATTTTAGCTTCTACCCCTTCTTTACCAACCGGCAGGACGATAAACCCACCCAAAGGCGCGGCGGCGAACTGGTTTACGGCACCGAAGACGGTTACGAATACTATATGAAAATGGGTTCTGTGAAGAACTCAAACAAACCAGGGTATTATGACGATACCATCCGGCTGTGGAACGAAATGTTGGACCACCCTAACTATGATCAGCACTGGAAAGACCGCAACGTATTGCCTCATTTGCACGATATAAAAACCGCGGTTTTAGTTACCGGCGGTTGGTATGATGCAGAGGACCTTTACGGCGCGATTAATACCTATAAGACATTGGCCAAAGACAATCCTTCAACGCCAATTTATTTTACAATGGGCCCCTGGGTGCACGGCGGCTGGGCGCGCGGGCCGGGCGATCATTTGGGCGACGTAGATTTTGGCGGGACAACCGGGCCGTTTTATCGCGAAAAGATAGAATTTGCCTTTTTTAACCACTATTTAAAAGGGATGGGCGGCGACATCCCGAAAGTATCCACTTTTGAAACCGGCGTAAACCAATGGAAAACATACAACACCTGGCCCCCGAAGGACGCTGAAGACAAAAACCTCTACTTTCTTCCGGGTGGTAAACTTTCCTTTGATGCGCCAACGATTGAAACCGGCGCTGACGAGTTTGTATCCGATCCTAATAAGCCGGTGCCTTTCGTGGTTAATCCCGACCTGGACATGAAACGGGAATACATGACCGGCGACCAGCGTTTTGCCGAAAGCCGCCCGGATGTGCTCACCTACCAAACAGAAGTGCTGGACCATGATGTTACGCTCGCCGGCAATATCTGGGCAAACCTGAAAGTTTCAACCACCGGCACCGATGCCGACTGGGTGGTAAAGGTGATTGACGTATACCCTGACAGCGCCAGGAACAATAAATTTACCGGGCAGGGCGTGATGATGTCGCATTACGAGCAAATGGTGCGCAGCGAATCCATGCGCGGCAAATTTCGCAATGGATTTGACAAGCCGGAGCCTTTTGTGCCGGGACAGGTATCTCCGGTCGACTTTGAATTACAGGACATACTCCATACCTTCAAAAAGGGTCACCGGATAATGGTGCAGGTACAAAGCACCTGGTTCCCATTGATCGATCGTAACCCGCAGGTGTTTGAGGATATTATGAAAGCGGGTGACAACGACTTTAAGAAGGCTACTAACAAAGTGTACACCTCGAAAGAACATCCGAGTTATTTGAAGGTTAGGGTGATCCAGGGAAATTAAACCCGGCTACGGGCGCATCTTTTTATTATTTTACCGAAACACTGTTACTCAGCATGGTTGCCGTGGCGCCGCTTTCGGTGCCGCGTGTTGCCGTGATGGTTAACGTTGTGCTACCCGCCTTTATAGCAACAAAGTCCCAGCTATCTGTTCCGAAATTGCCCACATTATTATTGGTCGGCCCCTGGTGCAGGTGGTCCACAAAGCGGAGTACTGCGGCATCATATTGGGGTTGATCAAATGAATAAAGGCCGTCGCCCGGATTTTGAAGTGTGACTTTCAATGTTTGCCCCTGGTCAAGTGTTACCGGCTGGCCATTTTGCTGCGCTGTGATCTTCACTTCAGCAGGCGCAGGGGTTTCCTCCGCTTTTCTGCAGGCTGATGTGCATACCAATATTGTAAGGATAAAAATGGCCAGGTTTAGTTTGACTTTCATGACATTAAAGTTATAGCAGGATTAGCTTTAAATACCCTATACGCAAGCATCTCGCCGTAAATAACAACCGGCGCAACAAATTTAATTTTTTTAAGGGGCATCACAAATCGGTACGTCTTTCGTGTCCCCTTAATATAACTTACCATCTTAACGACTTCTATATAAAAACCGTACAGGATTTTACCACAGAGAACACAATGGGGGAAACCCGGAGCATTCAAGGTTTTACTATTTTCTGATTTTTTTCTCCGTGTTTCTCTGCGCCTTCTCAGCGACCTCCGTGGTTAAATTTTTTTGCCAGCTATTTTGGCCAAAACATAAAGCCTTTATTTTAAGACTAATCTGCGAAGGATTTTATCACAAAAGGTAAGCATTGTCTTGTTGCTGTGCCAGGAGCGTTAAGGAATTGATAGTGACAATGGGTTCCTTACTAAAAAGTTGATTCGCCTAAAAAATGAAAGAAAAAATATTTCTTAAAAAACTACAATTGTAGTTGTATAATTACAAAATTAGTTTTATAATTGTACCATGAAACGTTTAAGCGAAAAAGAAGAAGTTATTATAAAGGCTGTTTGGAAGCTGAAAAAAGCATTTGTGAAGGACGTGCGCGAAGAGCTGCCCGATCCAAAACCGCATATCAACACTGTGGCCACGATGATGCGGAGAATGGCCGATAAAGGCTTTTTGAAGTACGAGGATTTCGGGGCTACTTACCGCTACTCGGCCTCGGTATCAAAAAAGGAATATACCAACACCTTCGTAAAGCCTTTGCTTACGGGTTTGTTTGGCAACTCGATGAAAAACGTAGTAAGCTTTTTTACCGAAGAAGAGGAAATTTCGGTTGAGGAGCTCAAAGAGATCATCGCGATGATTGAAAACAAGAATAAACAATAAATCCTTTTGTTATGGAAACCTTAATGTGGTACCTTTTAAAGGTTAATGTGATTTTCACCATCCTGTTTATGGCCTACTTTTTCCTGTTTAAAAATGAAAAAGCGTTTTACCTGAACCGGGCTTTCCTGCTAAGTTCATTATTGCTTTCGCTGCTGCTGCCCTTAGTGCCGGCACTCCACGTTGCGTCAACCGGGGCATTTCCCAACTATGTGACCGGGATAAATCCGCTGAAAAATGTTTTGGGGGCCGGACCGGCTTTTCAAAATGGTACGCCGCCGGGCGCTGAATTTGCGGTGCATGGTTTTTCCGCAGGGATATTTTCGCATCCATCAGTTACCGTGATTTTAATGGGCATTTATTTGGTAGTAGCCCTGGTGCTGCTAAATAAGTTCATTTACCAGCTGCTCAACCTGTTTTTCCTGTTCAAACGCAGCAAAAACTACAAAGGAGATGCCATCATTTATTGTGAGCACAACCAGGAGGTTTTGCCTTTTTCGTTCTTTAACATCCTGTTTATAAACCCCGGCAGCAATTATCACCAGTTGGAGCAAATTATCGAGCACGAAAAAGTGCACATCAGGCAATGGCATTCTATAGATATATTACTGGCCGAGGTGTTTGGTATTGTAACCTGGATAAACCCGCTCACCGTGCTTTTAAAGCGATACAACCGGCTCAACCTCGAATATATTGCCGACCATGAGGTATTAAACACCGGGATTGATAAAAAGCAATACCAGTTAAGTATCCTTCAAAATTCAATGAATCCCAATGCGTACCCGCTCACCAATTTATTCAGTTCGTCAAAAATTAAACTTCGTATAAAAATGATCAACCAAAGTAAACCAACCAGGAAGCTGTACAAATACTTTTTTGTGCTTCCGCTTGTGTTAATCAGCTATCTGCTGGTTAACCCTGTCACCGCCAGCTCCGCAGGCCTTAAAATTTCGGCAGCGGACGACACGCCTTTAACTGCTTTCGAGGGCATCTACCAGGACAAGGATGCGCCAACGGCCTATTTTAAGGTAACCGCCGTTAACAACACGCTGGTAGCTAAAAGGCTTGATTATGACCAGCAATATGTATTAAACCGTACGACGGACCTTACATTTGAAGTCGCAGATGCGCAAAACAGTAAAAAAATGATCATCACTTTTTCAAAAAATGATGCAGGCGCCATCAGCCAGGCGCGAGTTGATGACCATACCCCATGGATAAAAGTCAACGCGTATAAGCCTATCGACCAGGTAAAAATGCCGCCCCGCATGTTAGCAAAATTTGAAGGAAAATACCAGTTTGAGGCAAAGCCCGAAGCGTTTTTAACCATAACATCAAACGGAACAGGGCTGGTGCTTAAACAACTATGGGATGGTAAAGAGATCAGCCCTTTTGTCCCCACCTCGCTTCTTGACTTTTTATACCTGAAAGATGCGATGCCTTTACGATTTGTTAAGGATGCTAACGGCAACGTCGTAAAAATGTATGCATTCGGCAAGGATGCGTGGGATAAGGTTAAGGAATAGTCCGAAAGTCGGGAAAGTCAGTAAAGTCCGAAAGAAGCTGCGGTTGACGTTCCGGCAAAACGACTTAAGTTATATTGAAAAAATAAAATAGTATCAGACAGAAGCCCCTGCTACCGAAAGAGGAAGCAGGAGCTTTTTATTATTTGACGCGGTGGCTAACGATATGGGGGCATTTTTGTTATGAAGGCATTAATTTCTTACCTTCTATTTTAGCCGCAACACAGGTTGCAGCTACTTTCGGACTTTACTGACTTTGCCGACTTCCGGACTCTCACTATCTATTATTCCTTATCGTCCACATGAACCAGCTTACGCCCTTTGATCAGCATTTTAAGGCGCCGGCGTTTTAACGAGATATGTATGTGTGCATGTTCATTTTCTTCCTGCCGTTCTTTGTAAACCGACAGGATGTCCCTATAAGATAAAACGCCGTATATTTTTCCGCCGGCTGACAGGACCGGCAATATTTCAACGCTTTGCACAGCCATCAGTTCAACCGCCTGCCGCAGGGTATCCGTGCCGCGTACAACGCTGTGGCCTTGCGTGGTCATTTCACTAAGCAGGGTATCGGGATTAATTCCTTTTATAAAGATGTCGTTGCGGCTAATCATGCCCATATAATCACCTTCGCCGTTGAGCACTACAAACTCGTGTGCTTTATCGTTATTGGCCTTCAGCCACTCCTTTGCATCCCTTACGTTGCTTTCGGCGCTTAATACGAGGGTATCATGAGCGGCGATCACTTGTTCAACAGTTAATTTGCTCAGCGGATCGGCCTCAAACGAGTCGGGGGTGAAAACGCCCCGGCGGGCAATCTTTTCGGTCATGATGGTATTTTCCATCAGGAAGAATGACACCAGGTACGATGCCGTGCAGGCGCCCAACAGCGGCAGGAGGGCATGCGATTGCAAGGTGGCCTCCATCGCAAAGGTTATGCTGGTTAAATATGCCCTGGATGCGCCGGCAAACATGGCCGACATCCCCACCAGGGCAGCCATGGACAGGTTTATGCCGGAATTGGGGAACAAACGCAAAATAATGGCGCCCAAAACGGCTCCGCCGGCCCCGCCAATGGTAAGTAATGGCGCCAGCGTACCTCCGGATGTGCCGCTGCCAAGCGCTATGGCCCACGATAAAAACTTAAAAAAACAAAGCCGGATAACGATGGCAATAGCAAGCGTACCCGATAACACATTAATGATATTATCGTAACCCACGCCAAGCGTATGCGGCGCAAAATAGCCGATGACGCCCACGATAAAACCGCCGATGGCCGGCCACCACATCCAGTGGATGGGCAGCTTTTCGAAGCTGTCTTCAATAAAATAAACGATTTTCGTTAGGCCTAATGAGAGAAAACCGGTAACCAGGCCGATTGCACTATAAAGTGCCAAAGCCGTATTCGATGGCGTTTTTAATTCTGGCATGGGGAACACCGGGCCTGCGTCAAATAATACATGGTGGCCTGCCGCCCCGGTGATACAGGCTAATGCGACCGGTAAAATCGCTTTTGGCGAGAATTCGAACAACAGCAATTCAATCGCCAGGAAAACAGCCGCTATCGGGGTGCCAAATATAGCCGCCATGCCGGCCGTAGCGCCTGCGGCCAGTAAAACTTTACGCTCGTTTGATGTGATTTTAAACAACTGGCCGATGGTTGAGCCCAAAGCGCCGCCTGTGGCTATAATAGGCCCTTCCGCGCCAAAAGGGCCGCCGGTACCAATGGCAATAGCGGAGGATATCGGTTTTAAAAAGGTAATGGAAGGTTTTATCCGGCTTTTATTGGTTAATATTTGTTCCATGGCCTCGGGTATGACATGCCCCCTGATAGCCGCCGAACCGTAAAGCGCCATCAGGCCAACAATAACACCGCCTATAGCCGGAATAACAATCACCCATAAACCCAGGTGATTAGCAGATGGGCTGTGAAAACCAGCCGAAATAGTGCCGTAAAAAGAAATATTGGTGACAATGTTGATCAGCCAAACCAAAAACCGGGCAATGAAACACACAGCCGCCGCTACAATTATGGCCAGACCGGATATTCGGAGCAATCTTGTTTTCTGCACGAAACTTTTTCCGTGTTCGTTTTCGTTGTTTTCCAGCTCACTTAACGTGGGTGAAATGGGGATGGCGCTTGAATCGGGCGTATTTGTATCGATATTGCTCATTGCAGTATTTGCGTTTTCAGTATTAATATTCATGGACGCATAAACGCCCCCTGGATTTGGTGCAAAGATACAAATTTGACGTTTTTAAAAACAGTAGAAAAGTAAAATTATATTGCATGTGCAATATTAATAATGTTTTTTTAAATAAATAAATCACAAATTTATTATTTACACAATATAAAAATAGCTGTCCGTAGGGCCCTGGATAAGACTTACGAAGTTTTGAAAACTTCGTAAGTCTTGGGATTAAATGTTTTGTATTTTTAATCTTAATATTGCACACGACAGATTTAACTCATCTCAATGATCAGAAATGAATGCGATTTAAAAAGCTGTTTTTTATGCAGCTATTGCCTGCCCGACTGGCTGCCCGCTGTTGCGGCAAACCGAAAAAATATAGCGATCAAAAAGGGGCAGTCACTTTTCGGCGAGGGGGACCCGGTAACCGGCATCTACTTTATTTATTCGGGTATTGTTAAAGTTCATAAACGCTGGGGAGAGGATAAGGAACTGATATTAAGGTTTGCAAAACAGGGAGATATTGTGGGACACATGGCCCTGGGAAGCGATACAGCTTACCCGGTTTCGGCTACCGCCGTTGAGGCAGGAACGATCTGTTATGTGGCTATTGATTTTTTTGAATCGACGTTGAACATCAACAATAAACTTGCCCGGCAATTAGTGGCCGTGCTTGCTAACGACCTGCAGGAATCGGAAAAACGGATGCGCAACCTGGCGCACATGCCGGTAAAGGGACGCGTTGCCCAGGCTTTATTAACGTTGAAAGCGCAGTTTGGCGTCAACGCTGAAGGCCATCTTAATATTGAACTTACGCGACAGGACCTGGCTTCGTTTACCGGCGCCGCCTATGAGTCGCTTTTCAGGGTAATGAACGAATTGGGTGAAGAGAAATGCATCAGTGCCAAAGGAAAAAGCATCAGCATAACGAATGAACAGGCACTGCTGAACCTGGCTCAGCACACGGAATTATCCTGAAAAATTGAAATTAGCTTAAAAATTATACCCCAAACCAAACTTATAGCCGTCTTCTATCAAGTTAAAATCTTCGTTCTTATTAAAATGCGTCGTGCCATAAATTTTAAGGTAGGGATTAAGAAATACCGTAAAATGATTGAACGCATATTGACCGCCGATGCCCAGTTCAAGCCCGATACCTGATTGATCGGTTTGGATATAATTGCCCGTATAATTGATCTCTTTATCGAAAGACAAACCGGCATCGGCGAATACATATTTAAAAAAAGTGAATTTGGCAGTAATCGGTATCGAGATAATTTTAAGATCGCCGTCAATATTGATACCCGCACGCCCGGGAAGAATTGAATTAAGCTCGGCTTTGTCATCAGCATAAAACAAACCTGTCTGCAGCGAAAACCATTGTTTAATGGTTTTGGTATAAAGCAAGCCTGTTGTAATACCTGTTTTGGTGTTATAGCCAAAATCACCAAGTGCGCCGTGAATGTCGATATTAGCGGTTGAAAAGCCGTAAACCACGGAAATGTTGTTTTGCGATTGCGAAAAGGCTTGCAGGCTGCACATAATAAGTGCAGCCAGGATCAGTTTAAATTTCATAAGCGGGGACAAAGTAAGTATTTTGTTGAATCGTGTTTTTGCCGGTTAAGGCTTTCTGTAAGCATTACGCCAATACTATGCGGTGAATAACAGCAAAGCGATTTTTTTTATCAAGAGAGACGAACAGACTTACGAGGTTTGCGAAACTTCGTAAGTCTTGGGTGTTGCTTTAAAACGAATTAAGTCCCGGTTTGAGCGGATATGTTTTGCCCTGCCATAGGAATACGCCGGATGTTTTTTCGGGCAGAGTGATGCTGATTTTCCAGTTATTCCCGTTCTTTTTGTAAGAAACCGCTACTTTCCCATTCGGATGCGGCATCTCACCGGAAACATCTGTCAAGGCTCCCAAATGCGGCTCGATCTTTACTTTGCTAAATCCCGGCGCATAGCTGTCTATCCCCAGCACCGTCCGGTAAAACTCGATGTTCGGGCTGGCGCCCCAGGCGTGGCAGTCGGAGCGGGCATGTGGCAGGTCGGAGATCTCCGCCCAGGTAGTCAGACCCATCGCGATGTTCTGGTGCCAGATGCCCAGCCAGTCTATGTACCCATCGCCCAGGCCTGCTTTTACCAGGGCCTGGTGCAGGTAATATTTAAAGTAGATGGTGCATTGGGTGAGCGTGCTATCCGCAAGCATTTTTTTGGCGACCGCCATAGCCTCCGGGCCTTTGACCAGGCCGGCCAGGATAGCCAGCGAGTTGGCATGCTGCGAAAACAGGTCTTTGTCCTCATTATCAGCGTATAACCCCTTTGCGGAATCCCAGTATTTGCTGCGGATTGTTTTGTCCAGTTGAGCGGCTTTCTCTTTATAAAGAACTGCCATCGCAGGCATTCCCATCCTTTTTTCCATTTCCGCAGCCATGTTGTAAGCCATCATCAATTGCATGTCCATCAGCGATGAGCCGCCGTTTTTGCCGGTCGGCGGGTGGCTGTAGTCGTGGCTGCCGTTGCCGGCCCAGTCGATAAAATTCCAGTAAGGGACATCCTTCACCGATCCATCAGCCTGCTGGTACCGGCTAAAGAAGTTTAATACGTCCCTGACCCCGGGGAGTTTATCCTTTACAAAATTGCTGTCGGGCCGGTACATCCAGTAATCGTGCAGCACACCTACGTACCATAAGGAAAACGTCGGGATGATCTGCGGGCTATAGCTGGGATGGCGGCTGAGCGTAAGCCCTTCGGCAATACGCGAGTGGTCCATCAGGTTGATTGCGTTGCGCATTAACCGGTCGTCGCCGCTGTTATAGTATGATACCATGCCTTGTATGCGCGTATCGCCGATGTATTGCAACTGCTCGTAGTAGGGGCAGTCCATATAGGTTTCCATCGCATCCAGCCGGGCGGTGCGCCAGCCGATATCGAGTATTTTTTGTATTTCGGGGTTTTCCGACCGGAATTTGGCATTCAGCGTAAAAGGATAACCCGTAAAGGTGCCATACAGATCGTCGATGGTGAGCGGGTCATCCTGGGTTTGCACCCTCACCCGGATATACCGGTAAGTGCGCCAGTATAAGGTATTAAATGACTGACCGGGGGTGCCGTCCGAAATAATGCTATCCCTGCGCCCGGCCATATCTTTCCCCTCCACGTCATTGCGGTTGCCTTTTCTCGACCCAAACTTTTTTAAGTTATCAAACAACGCTTCGTTGTACATCAGGCTCATAGCCGCGCCTTTGCCGCCGCCGAAATTGAGGGTTACGTAAGCGCTGGTGAGGTATGTTTGATCGAGCAGCAATGTGGCGGTAGTATTGGCGGGGATTGTTACCGCCGCCTGGCTGCCCGGGAAACCCGCCGGCGGGCTAATCCCGTCAGCCTTGCGCACTACCGGGATGCGCTGCAGCGTACGTTCCATTTGGGGGATAACCGAAGGCACCAGCATCCAGCCGAATGCATCAGACATGCCTTTGGGTTTGCCATGATCGAGCACTCCGGCAGTTGGCCAGGCATGGTCATCAAAATCAACAGCCATCCAGTTTTTGATGGATTTGTTCATGTCCACCAGTTCGCCGGGGCCGGCAACATAATAAGTAGGATAGCCCACGCCGGTAATGGCGGCATAGCCTTTATTTTGGATACACTTCCAGGTGTTATTGGTATTCAGCACTTCTTCAGCGGAGGTGCTGCCCTGTAAAATAAACCCGGTTCGCAAGGATATCTGCGCCTCGGGCCGCGATTCGGCCTCGTTCCAAACAATGGCCGCAATGCTGTTTTTTCCGGCAACAAGGTATGGCGCCAGGTCAACCGTTTCATAATTCCAATAATAGGTATCGCCGCGCGCCGGGCCAACTGAAACCAGTGTGCCGTTTACATACAGTTTGTAACGGTTATCGGCAGATACTTTGACGTTGAAGGTTGCAGGCTTCGCGGCTAATTCGAGCGTTTTGCGGAAATAGTAAACGCCGTATTCCCTGCCCGGGTCATTTGGCGGGGCTATCCAATAAGCATTCCAGGGCGTGCTTAAAACAGTATGGTCATTGGCGATTTGAGCATGGGCGGGATTTGATGCCAGCAAAGCAAATGCGGCCAAAAGTGTACACAAAAAAACTTTCATGTTCGGGTTTATTACGACATTGATGGCTTAAAGATAAGAACGGGAAATTAGAGAAGGGAATAAATTTTCTGGTTGAGAACACATGCACTTTATATCAATTAATTTTTCTATCAGTCAGCGCTATCGACGAAACCTACAGGAGGACCTGCATGTTTAACGTTAAGGCGCAATTCATTAGGTTTTCCTTCTTTTAAAAGTGCATATTGGGATTTAAACCATTTATTTAATGCCTTTATATATTCCAACTTTGCTGTATCGGTTGTGGCATTGTAATAGCCAGGCGTGTCGCTTTTTAGTTCATCCACGGCCAAAACAAAAGAATTATTTTGCGCCAATATTTTATCAATATCCGTTGCTGGGTTTTTTAGTTCATTTGACGTACAAGAATCAAGTTTGGCAGCTAACAAATTAAAGGTGCGGCTGCTTTTTGCCAGCAATAATTTTCTAACGAAGCCCTCATAGTAATCCCAATAAATATCATGTTGGAAGCCACTTTTGTCCACTATTCCCTCCGCTAATTTGAACGCCTTTGGGGTGTTCATATTTAAAAGCAAGTCCATTGCCTCAGGATAATACACTGTCCCATCACTTTGCTTAAACACAGCTTGGAGTTTTCTTATTGCCGACCTATAGCCATCCTTATCATACTTCAATAGAAACATCGACGTCCAAAGGCGTACCTCTAAATTGCTTTCGTCTTTATACCATTTTCTGACGGTGCTAATATATTTTTCGTTCCCAAGTTCATAGAATGCCTCAGCGATTGCTATCTTGTGGACCGGCCAATAAAACTCTTTGAAGTCGTTAAACCTCGTTACTATTGCGGGCAACAAAGAACTATATTTCTCTTGTTTAGCTGTTTGCAACGCGCTCTGAAAGTCAATCCATTGGTTGGTCGTTTTTAATATATCAATAACTATATCCTCGCGCGACGACGCGGCATTTGCGTCACACCATTTTTTTATTTCTTCTACCTTTATTTTTTTCTGATCTGGTGTTAGAAGATCAAATGATCTCTGATCAAAAAAACTCTTGTTTGTCATTTCAAAGATCAAATCATGAATAACCCAACTTAATTTATGCAGGTTTCTCTCTGGAAAAAAGTCCCGGTGATAATTGTATGAAGCAATAAACGTGTCCGTTAATAAATAAGGCAATAGTAACTCCATTTCATTCAGATTCAGATTCATCCGCAGCAGTTCAACAAAAGGGTTGATGACGCTGTATTTGGAATTATGATG
>Ga0206971_10271_pt1 | contig 14774 bp, 13 predicted proteins | sample Alteio_BWOrgHeat_85_FD_152917 | JGI IMG/M metagenome (GOLD analysis project Ga0206971, IMG submission 152917) | Enriched cells from forest soil in Barre Woods Harvard Forest LTER site, Petersham, Massachusetts, United States -... | ecosystem: Environmental > Terrestrial > Soil > Temperate forest >...
TCTGCAAGGGCCATGTGTTAATTTTGAATTAGTGAATTAGTGAATTAGTGAATTAAAACTTTTATTATTGTTACTCTACGGCTAATTCTAAATTCAGGTGGAAATATATCGAATAATTTTCAAAAGCGAAATTAACTCCTCAAATCACTAATTCACTAATTCACTAATTCGCCAATTCACTAATTACTTCCTGATCTCCGCCCCGGTTTCTTTCTCAAAATTATAGATCAGCTTTTGCATTATACCGTCGATTGCCTTATCCGTCAGCGTCTTTTCATCATCCTGTAAAATAAAGCTTAGTGCGTATGATTTTTTTTCCGGCCGGCAGCTTATCGCCTTCATAAACGTCAAAAACGTTCACTTCCTGCAATAATTTGCGTTCGGCTTTTTGGGCGATCTGTTTTAACTGACCAAAACTAACCGACTTATCGATCAGCATCGAAAGGTCGCGGCGCACCGCCGGGTATTTCGAAATTTCTTTATAAACGATCTTATTTTTCCGGGCAGCTTTCAGTACCAGGTCGAAATTAAAGTCGGCGTAAAAAACCTCTTTAACAACATCGGCCTTCTTTAATGCCTCCCCTTTAACCGACCCGAACTTTACCAACTGCTTGCCGTTTACTTTATATTGTAAGCCATAGGCAATCCTGCTGCAGGTGGAATCTTCCACCGAAAAATCGATAATATTTAGTTTCGATAATAAACCATCGACTATTGCCTTTAAATTGAAAAAGGAAACCGCTGCAGGTTTTTGGTTCCATTGCTCGCCGCCCGTTGCTCCGGATAGAAAAATAGCAAACCCTTGGGTTTCCATATATTTTTCTTCTTCGACCGAATAAATTTTCCCAAACTCGTACAGCTTCAAATCAGCGTTTTTGCGGTTTTGATTGTAGGCGACGGCTTCCAGGCCCGAGTATAGCATCGTCTGGCGCATTACATCCAAATCATTGCTTAGCGGGTTCAAAATTTTCACCGCCTTATCCAGGTCGGATGAATAAGCTGATTTAGTCAGCGAGTTCGACATGATCTCGTTAAACCCATTGGCAGTAAGCAGGTCGGATAACTGGCTTTGAACCGAGTCCTTTTCCGGCCTTGCAGAATTGTTCAGCGAAGCCCGTACCTGGGTAGGTATCTCAATATTGTTGTATCCGTAAATGCGCAATATCTCCTCAACCACGTCTACATCACGCGTAATGTCAACGCGATAAGGCGGCACCCTTAAGTCAAGATCCTCGCCTGTTTCGCCAACAATTTTTATCTCGAGCGCGGTAAGGATGTCCTTGATCTCGCCATGCGGGATTTGTTTCCCGATGAGCCTGTCGATGGTTTTATAAGTGACATCGATGGCAAACGGCGAAACCGGGTTCGGATAATTATCCGAAATCTCAGCAGCTATTTTTCCACCGGCAACCTCCTGAATCAGCAAAGCTGCGCGTTTTAAAGCGAAAACGGTCATGTCCGGATCGGTACCACGCTCAAACCTGAATGAGGCATCGGTTTTTAAGCCGTGGCGCTTTGAAGTTTTTCGGATGGACACAGCGTTAAACCAGGCGCTTTCCAAAAAGATATTTTTAGTGCTTGCAGTAACGCCTGAATTTAGCCCACCGAAAACACCACCGATACACATCGGCTTGCCGTCGCCGTCGCAGATCATCAGGTCATCGGCAGATAATTTGCGTTCCACGCCATCAAGCGTTACGAAAGGCGTGCCTTCTGGACAATTTTTAACGATAACCGTATCCCTGCTGATCTCGTCCGCATCGAAAGCATGCAGTGGCTGACCCAGGTCATGCAGTACATAATTGGTAGCGTCCACGATATTGTTAATGGAACGAATACCAATTACCGCCAGGCGCTCTTTCAGCCACTTAGGCGATTCCTTTACTTCTACACCGGAAATGGTTACGCCTGAATAACGCGGCGCGGCCTGTTCGTTCTCTACAATAACCTTAATCGTGCGGCTGCTATCATCAACCTTAAAAGCTGAGACATCCGGGCGTTTAACCGCGATCTTCAAAAAGGCGGCAATATCTCTTGCGGTACCCAAATGCGAGGCAGCGTCGGCGCGGTTAGGCGTCAGGCCGATCTCGTACATAAAATCGTCTTGCAAGTTGAAATAATGTTTCGCCGGCGTACCTACCGTAGCGCTTTCGTCCAACACCATTATACCGGCATGGTCGACGCCCAAACCGATCTCATCCTCGGCACAAATCATCCCTTCGGATACTTCACCCCTGATCTTCGATTTATTGATTTTAAAAGGCTCGTCGGTAGTAGGATGAACAGTAGTTCCAACCAAGGCCACTACCACCTTTTGGCCGGCCGCAACATTGTGGGCGCCGCAAACAATTTGCAGTTCTTCGCCGGTGCCGGCATCTACTTTGGTAACACTTAAGCGGTCGGCGTTTGGATGCTGACTGCGCTCCTTAACATACCCAATCACTAGGCCTTCCAAACCGCCGGGGATGGCCTGCACTTTTTCCATGCTTTCCACCTCGAGGCCAGTGCCCGTCAGTATTTTTGAAATTTCTTCCGGCGTTTTATCGGTTTCAATAAACTCCTTCAGCCAATTGTATGATATTTTCATCTAATGCGCGACAATAATCGGCAAAGATAGGATTTAGTCCGAAAGTCGGGAAGTCAGAAAAGTCCGAAAGCAACAATAGGTAAAAATCAATCGTCGAGGTCTTCGTCATCATCAAGATGCAGGGTGTGCGCTGGTTCCGAAGCATCATAAGCCTCTTCCAGTTCAGAAATATCAGCAGGTTCGTCTTCCCTTGCTGCTTCATAATCCTCATCCAATCCGTTGGAATGAATATCCCGCTGGCTTTGCTGGTCGTCCATTTCCGATTCGTCCGAATCGTCAGGTGGAATTATATCGTCAGGTGTAATCATCGCTTTTTAGTTTAATTTGTTTTACAACCCTAAAGTTATGCGCTTTGTTTCGAATAAAAAATGATTCCAACCACTTTCCATCGGACCCTTTTTGCCTTTCGGACTTCCCGACTTTCGGACTTTTCCTCAGATCAACCCTTCATCAGCCATGCTAAAAAAGCCCTGGTCGGAGATGATGATGTGGTCCATCACTTTAATATCCAAAACCTGGCCGGCGCTTATCGCATTTTTTGTTAAAACCACATCACTGTGGCTGGGCTTTAAATTGCCCGATGGGTGGTTATGCACCAGTATAATATTGCTGGCCAAATGCTGCAGGGCCAGGCTGAAAATGATCTTAGGGTCGATAACGGTATTGGAAAGGCCTCCCCTGCTGATCAATTCTTTGGTGATGACTTTTTGCGACCGCGCCGTTAGGATGATCCAAAATTCTTCGTGACTCAAGTCGATCAAATGCCGGCGCATCAGGTTGTAGGCATCTTTACTGCTGTGGATAAACTCCGGTGGCGCCGATTCTGTTTCACCTCTCCGGCGGCCAATTTCCAGCGCTGCTATAATGGATATCGCTTTCGCTTCGCCAATGCCCTTAAAATTGGATAACTCTGGTATGGAAGCTTTTCCCAATTTATTCAAGTCATTGCTATAATGGTGCAGGATACGTTTACTCAATTCAACAGCTGTTTCGTTACGACTGCCAGAGCCGATGAGGATAGCAATTAGCTCAGCATCGGTGAGTGCACGCCGTCCCTGGCCAGCCAGCTTTTCGCGGGGCCGGTCCTCTTCGGCCCATGATTTTATGCCGATCTTATTTTCATACGCTGCCACGCCTTGAAAGTAGCAAAGATTTCTCAACTTTTAAAAAGTTGAGAAATCTCATTCCTGTTTTCCGTCCTGCAGACTTATTTTAAATACTTATTTTACATCTTTGGATAAGTAATATCTAAATGTTTGGCTATAGTTGTTACCACTGAAAATCTCGTTACCTACGGCAAAACTTAACAGCTTCCAGCCCTGGTTAAAATAAGGGCTCAATAACTGCATTAGTGCAGCATCTCCATCGGTGAGCGCCTTTTGATCACTTGCAGTCCGCACTTTAATTTTAACGTTCTTTACCATCTGGGCCGAATCTGTTCGGGTGACGACCACATAGTCAATATGATTTCCTTGCTGGAAAATTGAAACAGACATGTAATTTGTTGTACTTTTTTGCTGCGCCGAAGCAACATGTGCTATCACAAGCGCCAGGGCCAGGACGATCAACTTTTTCATTTGTAAGGGTGGTTTAATGATTAAATATCAGGTTAATATTTAATACAGAATGAAAAAACACCCAAAGGATTAACCTGGAATACAATCCATTACAAATGTTACAAACAAGGCCAATTGTATAGCAGACCGGAGATTTGTCAATCCCGTACATACAGGGTTGACAAATCTGTTTATCGTTTTATGGCGTCACCACCAACACCCTGAACGTTCCCGGGATGGATTGCGGGCGGAATGATTTCGGGTCCTTGGGTGCAAAGTCAGCTGTTGGCAAATATATTTTGTGGGTAAGCTGGTCAACAGCTTGTGTACGGGCGCCTTTTTCGGTTTTTAAAACCTGGGCAACAACGAATTTATTGGCAGACTCTTCTTTTATAATCGTTAAAGTACCTTCGCCGTTGGATGAATAAACCGTTTTGAGCTTAACATCAAAGCCAACGGCGTCACACTCATCGTCAATTGGCAATGTGGTAACCACATTACCATTAGTGGCATCCATCACCACCAGCTTGTTGCCATCGCAGCCGGCAAAAAGGCGCATGGTCGCCCTATCCATCGCCAGGCCGGAGGGGCCCTTGCCCGGCGCCAGCGGCCAGGTATGGATAACTTTAAAGGAAGTGGCATCGATCACGTCTATTTCGCTTTTCTCGGCATTGTTTACATATATCTTCCCTTTAGCATCGCTGGTCGCTGTTTCAGGCCAGCCGGTTAACTGGATCGTCGCTACCACCTGGTCTGTTTTTGGATCGATCACCGTCATATTCTTCCCCCTGCCGTTACAAGTGACAACTTTTTTGGAGAACGTATCATACATTATGCCGTCGGCGAACATGCCTGTCGGCACATGGCCCAGCACTTTGTTTGTTTTCAGATCAAAAACCAAAGCGCTGTTTGCGCCTCCGTTGGTAATGTAACCTTTGCCAAGTTCGTGCACCAGGGCAATGCCGTGCACATCCTTGTCGGTTTTGATAACGCCAATGGAATCGCCGGTTCTTTTATTTAAAACATTTACCTGTGTCCCATGCGATACATAGAGGTTATCGGATAGTGAATCGACAGTTGTATAATCATATCCTCCGCCGCTTTTAATATGGAATGTTTGGGTGATGTGATAGGTTTTTGTCTGTGCAAAAACGAGCGCCGGTAAAAATACAACGGCCTGGAGTAATAGGATAGCGAACTTTTTCATTTGTTTTTATAATGGATTGATTAACAATATTAACAAATCAAAAAATAGATTTTGGATAAATTCTATGGAAAGGCAGGATTTATAGACGGAAGGTTGCGTTTCGTCCTTGCGAGGAACGAAGCAATCGCTACACACGCTAATCACTTAACTAGTGTGATCAGGGTACCTGTCAGCCGCACACCGGTCATCCATGCTTTTCGTTTCGTTGAATGTCAGTTGTAGCGATTGCTTCGATCCTCGCAACGACGCGTGGTGAAGTAAGTTATCCCAGCAAATTTCTCCAACTCACCAAATCACCGACGATCTTTTGCAGGTCGGCGGCATTTACACGCTCCTGCTCCATGGTGTCGCGGTGGCGGATGGTTACGGTATTATCTTCCAATGTCTGGTGGTCAACCGTGATGCAAAACGGCGTACCGATAGCATCCTGGCGGCGGTAGCGTTTGCCAATGGTATCTTTTTCTTCGTATTGCAGGTTAAAATCAACCTTCAGCGAATCCATGATCTCTCGGGCCTTTTCGGGCAGGCCGTCTTTTTTGGTCAGCGGGAAAATAGCGGCCTTTACCGGCGCTAAACAAGGGTGAAGGTGCAAAACGGTACGGCTGTCCTGGCGGTCTTCGGTGCTCAGGTCCTCTTCCTCGTAAGCATTGATCATCGTCAGCAAAAACATCCTGTCCAGGCCGATCGAGGTTTCTATCACATAAGGGATATAGTTACCATAAGGTTTACCGTCCGGCCCCAACTCAGGGTCGAAATACTGCATTTTTTTGTTGCTGAATTTCTGGTGCTGGCTTAAGTCGAAATCGGTGCGGCTATGGATACCCTCCACCTCTTTAAACCCAAACGGAAATTCAAATTCAATATCAAAAGCAGCATCGGCATAATGCGCCAGCTTGGTGTGTTCGTGATAACGGTATTTGGCCGCATCGGTACCCAATGCCAAATGCCATTTCAGGCGGGTTTCTTTCCATTTTTCAAACCACTCCAGCTGCGTGCCGGGGCGAACGAAGTATTGCATCTCCATCTGCTCAAACTCGCGCATGCGGATAATAAACTGGCGGGCGATCACTTCATTACGGAACGCTTTACCTATTTGGGCAATACCGAAAGGTATTTTCATCCTGCCCGATTTCTGTACATTCAAATAATTTACAAAAATACCCTGGGCAGTCTCGGGCCGCAGGTAAACCACGTCAGCTTCACCGGCGATCGCGCCCATCTGGGTGCTGAACATCAGGTTAAACTGGCGAACTTCAGTCCAATTTTTTGAGCCACCTATCGGGTCGGTTATTTCGTGCTCGATGATCAGCTCGCGCAGACGTGGCAAGTCCTCGTTTTTTAGCGCCGTATCCATTTCGCCCTGCAGCAATTCAGCTAGGTCGGTTTTACCTTCCCGGTCATAAGCGGCGATTTTATCTTCGAGCAATTGATCAGCGCGATAACGTTTTTGCGAATCCTTATTATCGATCATCGGGTCGCTAAAGCCATCTACGTGGCCGCTCGCTTTCCAAATCAAAGGATGCATAAATATGGCAGAATCAAGCCCGACAATATTCTCGTTCATCTGCACCATAGCTTTCCACCAGTAGGTTTTGATGTTGTTTTTTAGTTCGACGCCATTTTGCCCATAGTCGTAAACGGCGCTCAGGCCGTCATAAATTTCGCTGGAGGGAAAAACAAAGCCATATTCCTTGGCATGCGATATAACGTTCTTAAAAATATCTTCGGGTGCGTTGCTCATAATTCGGCAAAGATAGTTTTTAGTCCGAAAGTCCGAAAGACGGGAAAGTCCGAAAGTTGAAAAAAGCGAATCGATTTATTTTAAACATAGAGTCCACTAAGAAGGCATAAAGAACACTGAGAAAAAAGAAGGATTGACGAACTATTAAGGCTTTGCGACCTCTGCGTCTTCCTCTTAGCCTCTTTGCGGTAAAATTGAACGGTTTATAAGCTGTTTAAAAATGAGCTGAGTTTGTTTGTCATTGCTGTTGACTTCAGTCAACGGATAAAAGTCAGCAATAATATTGGGCTTTAGCCCAAATGGCCAGGCGTGTTTGGGCTAAAGCCCGAAGTTTGTTTGTTATTTGCCCGTCGGCTAAAGCGGACGGCAATGAATGTTATGATTTTTAAACAGCTTCTTAGTTATAAAGGAGAAAGTTCGATAGTTGAAAAAAATGTCAATGGGATCCCGTTAAATCTTGTTAAAGTTTCTGCAATTGGCTTGCAGTCTGTTATTTTTGTTCGTACACCGCATTATCAATGAAGTATCTTTTCCTGGTATCGTTATTATTGACTGGTTTTGCCGTGTTTGGCCAAAAGATCACCGGTGTTGTGCTGGATAAATCGACGGGGTTGGCAATCCCTGGCGCCACAGTAAGGTTTAAAGATAAAGCGACCCAAACGAAGGTAACCGGTCTGTTTGAAATACAGGCTAAGGGCCTTAACGATACACTTCATATTAGCGAACTGGGTTATAAGCCATTTGTCGTCTTTATAACACCGGAGAATGTTAGCCTGAGGGTTGAGCTGCTCCCAAATACCATCGCCCTATATGGCGTTGACATACATAGCACCCATAGCTTTAAACAAGATTCGCTGGCTAACCGGAGCGATTACGCCAAACAGTTTAATTATACGCCGCCCAAATTAAAAGATGTAGTTGGGTTTAACCCGGGCAGTGGCACTTACCAACTACTTAGCATTAATGTGCTCACACTCATCGATTATTTAACTTATAAAAGCTCCCCTGAATATAAATTTAAGCGGGTGCTTGTCCGCGATGAGCATGAACAATATGTAGACGAAAAATTTAACCGGGGCGTGGTTTCGCGGATCACTGATTTAAAAGGCGATACACTTACAACTTTTTTGGCGCAGTATCGGCCTGCCTATCAATTTGTTTTGAAGTCGACGGAGTATGATATGGAGGTTTATATAAAGGATTGTTATCAAAAATATAAACAGGAAGGGTTTACCGTAAAGGGGCCTTTTGTTAAGCAAGATTAATTTTTCCCAGGGGCCAGGTACCTGCGCGGGGTGACATTAGTTTGCTTAAGTTGATCTAACTTATACCTTATTGCAAGGGCCGAAACACCAAAACAAGTCAGCATAAAAATTATAAATATAATTCGTTTGGCGGAAGCCTTTTCTTTTACGATCAGCAAAATATTTATTACGAGCAACACAATAAGAGGCAGGAAAAAGGCGACCCTTAAAAAAGGAGTTAAACCGGAAACAATTTCGAAATACAAATAATACGCCAACGTGGCCTCCAGGATGCTCACTATAAACGACGTAAAAATTCCTGTTTTCAAGGTCAACTGTTTTTCTATTTTACGCGGTATCTATTGTGACAATAATCTCAGTTCAACACCGGCTGCACGTTGGTCAGCGTAAAAATATCTGCCATTAAATCGTCACTTGGGTTTACCTTAAAATTCTTGGATGGCAGCTCTACCAGCATATTTTCATCCCTGTCTTTTATCATAAACCGCAGGGTGCAGTTTTTCACCGGGTATTTCTGGTTATTGACATTGATCACTTCCTGGATATTATCCAGCAAGTTACTGCTGAGCGCATTCAGGTCAAGGCAAACCGTTAAAGATTTAGTCAGCTTATCGCGCATTTCGGATAGCAGGCTCATGCTGAGTATCCGCATGTCCCAGTTATCCTTCTGCCTGAATTTTTCCTCGACAATACCTTTCAGGTGCAGGAAATAACCATCCACCATCAGGTTGCGGAATTTCACATAGTCCTCGCCAAATAAGGCAAACTCATAGGATTCATTATAATCCTCGAGCACAAAAGTGCCGAACGGCTTGCCGGTTTTTGTCATCTTGTGCTGCACATTGCCAACCAGGCCACCGACGCAAAGCTCGCCGCGCTTGCGCAGTTGAGCAAAAGCGGTCATGATCTCGTCGCCACCCTCGCCTGAGCGTGCTTTTTGCATGAGCTTCAGGTCGCTGATAGTGGTATTGCAAAATCTTTGCAGTTCCACTTTGTAATTATCCAGCGGGTGACCGGTCAAATACATGCCGATAACGTCTTTCTCGTATTTCAGCTTTTCAATTAACGCCCACTCTTCTGCATCAGGCATGGCCGGCTCCGGAATGTACGAGGCTGTACCGCCGGCAAACAGCGACGACTGCGAGCTGTTTTGTGTATTCTGATAATCGTTTGCGTATTTGGTTAACCGCTCCACGCCGGTCAGCAGGCCGCTCTCGGTCTTCGCGAAAAATTGAGCGCGGTTGTAGCCAAACTCATCAAATCCGCCGCCATAAACCAGGTTTTCGTACGATTTACGATTAACACTGCGGGTATTGGAACGTCTCGCAAAATCGTAAACAGACGTATAGGGCCCCCGTTCCCTGCGTTCTTCTATAATGCTCTCGACAGCCTTCTCTCCTACTCCTTTTACCCCTGTCAATCCAAACCTGATCTGACCCTTCGCATTCACGGCAAACGCCATATCGGACTCGTTAATATCCGGCCCCAGAACCTGCACACCCATACGGCGGCACTCCTCCATAAAGAAGGTGATCTTATCCATGCTGTTCTGGTTGTTTAGTACGGCAGCCATGTATTCCGAGGGATAATGGGCTTTCAGATATGCCGTTTGATAGGCCACAAAAGCATAACAAGTGGAATGCGATTTATTAAACGCATACTGGGCAAATGCTTTCCAGTCGTTCCATATTTTGGTGAGCTTGTCTTTGGGGTGCCCTTTGGCTTCGGCGCCTGTCATAAACTGGGCTTCCATCTTATTGAGCACTTCTATTTGCTTTTTACCCATCGCTTTGCGCAATACGTCCGCATCGCCCTTGCTAAAGCCGGCTAATTTTTGGGACAAAAGCATCACCTGTTCCTGGTATACGGTAATACCATAGGTTTCGCCCAGGTATTCTTCCATGTCCGGCAAATCAAAAGTGATCGGCTCGCGGCCATGTTTACGGCTAATAAAGTTCGGAATGTACTCAATCGGCCCCGGCCGGTATAGCGCATTCATGGCGATCAAGTCCTCAAATTTATCGGGCTTCAGGTCGCGCAGGTACATTTGCATCCCGTCACTTTCAAACTGGAACGTACCGTTGGTATCGCCGCGCTGATACAGCTCAAAGGTTTTTTGATCTTCCAGCGGAATGGTATCAATATCGATGACAACGCCATGATTCTGTTCGATCATCCGCAGCGCATCCTTCAGGATAGTAAGCGTTTTCAGACCCAGGAAGTCCATCTTGATTACACCGGCATCCTCGATCACCCGCCCATCATACTGGGTAACCAGCAGGTCGGAATCTTTTGCTGTCGCGACAGGAACAATGTCCGTCAAATCGTATGGGGCAATTATGATACCTGCAGCATGAACACCCGTATTTCGCACCGAGCCTTCCAGCTTTTCAGCCTCCCGCAGCACCTGCGCTTTTAAATCGTTCCCTTTTAATATCTCTTTCAGTTCGGGCACCTGCTCAATGGCATCTTTCAGCGTTATTCCCAATGTTTCCGGCACCAGCTTTTTTATGGCATTAACCTCGGATAGCGGCATATCCAGCACCCGGCCCACGTCCTGTATACTGGTGCGGGCGGCCATTGAACCATAGGTAATGATCTGCGCGACCTGGTTTTTGCCGTATTTATCGACCACATAGTCAATCACTTTCTGGCGACCGGCATCATCAAAGTCTGTATCAATATCGGGCATCGACTTACGGTCGGGGTTCAAAAATCTTTCGAACAGCAGGTTATATTTTATCGGGTCGATATTGGTGATCCCAATACAATACGCCACAACCGATCCGGCAGCCGAGCCACGCCCCGGGCCGATGAATACGCCCATATTGCGGCCTTCCTTAATAAAATCGGCTACGATCAGGAAGTAACCGGCAAAACCCATGGTGCGAATGGTGAACAGCTCGAAATCGATGCGCTCCTTCACTTCGGGCGCTATATCAACATAGCGCTCTTTTGCGCCCAGCATGGTTAAATGCTTTAGGTATTCCCATTGGTTAAGGGTATCGTGGTCAGGGGTAAGTTCGCTGTGAATTTTAAACTCATTGGGAATAACAAAATTCGGCAGCAGGATATCACGCTTCAGCTTCAAAATCTCCACCTTATCGATGATCTCGTTGGTATTGTCCAACGATTCCGGCAGATCTTCGAACAATTTGCCCATCTCGGCCTGTGTTTTAAAATAAAACTGGTCGTTGGGGAAGCCAAAACGGTAGCCTTTGCCGCCTTCTTCGTCGGTAGCTATCGGCGTACTTTGCATATCGCCGGTGTTTACGCAAAGCAGGATGTCATGCGCGTTACTGTCCTGCTGATCCACGTAATGCGAGTCATTAGAGCAGATCACCTTCACATTATACTTCTTGACAAACTTCAGCAAAACTACGTTTACGGTGTTCTGCTCGGGGATGTCATGGCGCTGCAATTCAACATAATAATCCTCGCCAAAAAGATCAAGCCACCATTTAAATTCTTTTTCGGCATCATCTTCTGATCCGTTTAAGATCGCCTGCGGCACCGATGCACCCAGGCAGCAGGTAGTGGCGATGATGCCTTTATGATATTTTAAAATAAGTTCTTTATCAATGCGCGGCCACTTGCTGTACAGGCCTTCCATATAGCCCAGCGAGCATAGCTTAACCAGGTTTTTATAGCCTTCCGGGTTTTTGGCCAGCATCAGCTGGTGATAGCGCTTATCTTTTTTCTCCTTGGTGAACTGCTTTTTATGGCGATCATCCACCACGTAAAACTCGCAGCCTACTATGGGTTTTACGTTGTGTTTGCCTGCCTCGGCCACAAACTTAAACACGCCGAACATATTGCCATGGTCGGTAATGGCCAGGGCCTTCATGCCATCAGCCGCTGCCTTTTTATAAAGTTTGCTGATATCGGCAGCGCCGTCGAGCAGCGAAAATTGGGTATGTACGTGTAAATGTGAAAAATCGGGCATCGCTGATCAGTTCCTCCTGTGAAGAACAAAGTTAATCCGAATTTCGGATTTAGGATGTTCGATTTCGGATTTGTTGAGAAATTGAGGTTCTTAACAATACGATGTTTTCACTGCTGATGGGTGTTAATACTAAACCGCTATTTTATCAAAATGACGAATTGCAGAACGATTTATTTTCCTTTCAGCATGCCATAATTCATAATTATTTTGCAGGTTTATCCAAAATTGTGCCGAGTTGCCAAAAGCAGCTGATAGTTTTACAGCAAGTTCGGGGCTTATTCCTAAATGTCCGTTGATGACAGAAGACAAATTGGCCCGCGCCATATTAAGCCCTTTAGCGACCTCTGTTATGGTCAAACCACGCTCACTGATAAACATTTCTTTCAATATCTCTCCGGGGTGACTTGGTTGTAATCCTCTCTTTAACATAACCTGCTTCTTTTAATGATAATCTATATAATCTACATCAAAAATATCGCCGTCCTCAAACCTGAAAATTATACGATAATTCGCACTGACACTTATTGACCAAAACCCTTTTAAATTCCCTGTCAATTGATGAATTCCCGACCCGAGTGCTTTAATATCATTTTCCGATGAAACCGCATCAAGTGCCGAAAGGATACGTGCAATTTTTTTTAATTGTTCGTGTGGTAACTTCGATCCATTCTCGTCCTCGTAGTATACCCTAAGGCCTTTATGGTTGATAGTTACAATCACACACAAATGTAACACGTATTAGTACACGTTACAAAAAAATATTTAGAAACCTTTCCAATAAATCCGAAATTGAACATCCGAAATCAAATCATTTCGCGTTCAAATTCGGCAGATCACAATTCCCCTTCAGATACCGCTCCAAATACTGAAAACTCGCCTGCGATATGAGCAAATAACTCTCCCAGTTATATGCCGCGCCATGCGCACCTGGCGGGTAAATGCGCAGATCAACATCCTTGCCGGCATTGGTTAAAGCCGTTAAAAGTTGCATTGTATTGGATGGATGCACATTATCATCACTCATGGAATGGATCAGGAATAAATGCCCTTTCAAATTAGCGGCATAGGTCATATCCGAACTGGCTTTATACCCCGCCTCATTGTCTTTTAGCGGAGCCATGTAACGCTCGGTATAAACGTCATCGTACAGCCGCCAGTCGGTAACCGGCGAATTGGCTATGCCGACTTTAAACACGCCCGGGTGGGTTAACATGGTGTAGGTGGTGCTGTAGCCGCCGTAGCTGGTGCCCATAATGGCCATTTTGCTGCTGTCAACAAAAGGCATGGTGGCCAGGTATTTGGCGGTTTCCACAAAATCATTGCTTTCCCATTTGCCCAGTTGTTTGTACACCACTTTCATAAATGCGCTGCCGTAATTGGCTATGCCCCGGTTGTTTACATTAGCTACAATATAGCCGTTTTGCGCCAGCCACTGCTGCCAGGCATCGGCGCTGAACTGGTTGAACACGTCGTGACTCTCCGGCCCGCCGTAAACGGTCATTACCACAGGATATTTTTTGGCCGGATCAAAATTAAATGGCTTAATCATATATCCATCCAGGCTTACTCCATCGCTCGTTTTAAATTTGATGAACTCGGGCGCCGAATACGCATGATTTTTCACAAAATCACTCACCCCATGGTTATCTTCCAGCGTTTGCAGCAGCTTGCCGCTATTGTCGCACAGGTTTACGTGCAGCGGGGTCGTTACATTGCTGTAGCTCTCCAGGTAATAGTGCGTATTGGGCGACATGTTAATGTCATGAAAACCCGGCACCGTCGACAATTTGGTTTTGCCGCTCCCATCAAAATTGATGCTATAAAACTGCTGCTCCAGCCCGCCGTCCTCCGCCGACAAATAGTATATTTTTTTAGCCGCCGCGTCAATCCCGCTCACTTTTATCATATCCCAATTCCCCTGGGTAACCTGGTTGATCAGCTTGCCATCATATCCGTACCGATAAATATGATAATATCCCGACCGGTCCGACACCCAGAAAAACTCTTTCGATTTTTCCGGGAAGTACACCATATCGTTCACATTGGTATAAAAGTTAAAAATAGCTACCCAGGTACTATTCTTTTCTTCTAAAACTACATGGTGCTCGCCGGTTTTCACATTAAAAAAGTAGAGTTTCATGTGGTTTTGGGCGCGGTTCAGCGTCATCAGCGCCAGCACGTCGGGGTTGCTGGTCCAGTAGATACGGGGGATATAAAAATCGCCGGTCTCGTCGGGCGTAAGCCACACTTTTTTACCCGAGGCCACATCGATCACCCCGATCTTCACGGCCGGGTTGGGGTCGCCGACCTGCGGGATGGGGATATGAATATAGTCCGGGTGTCCGCCTGCGAAGTTCGTCATCTGGAAATCGGGCACGGGCTGTTCATTAAATTGCCAAAAGGCCATATACCGGCTGTCCGGGCTCCAGTTCCAGGCCTGGGCCTGGCCAAATTCTTCTTCGTAAACCCAGT
>Ga0206971_10282_pt2 | contig 14773 bp, 7 predicted proteins | sample Alteio_BWOrgHeat_85_FD_152917 | JGI IMG/M metagenome (GOLD analysis project Ga0206971, IMG submission 152917) | Enriched cells from forest soil in Barre Woods Harvard Forest LTER site, Petersham, Massachusetts, United States -... | ecosystem: Environmental > Terrestrial > Soil > Temperate forest >...
TAGGTGCGGGCCGTATCCTTGCAGTTGGCAGCGGCGACCGCTTAAAGAAAGCGGAAGAACTTGGCGCTATTCCTATCAGCTATAAGGATGGCGACGTGGTAGAAAAGGTAAAAGACCTTACCAACGGGCTTGGTGTTCCTGCTGTGCTGGAATGTGCAGGTACAAGCGACTCAATACGCCAGGCTTGTCTTGCCGCGTCAAAAGGCGGGGTGGTTTCTATTATTGGTATCCCGCATTCAGATCCGGCACTCCCTATGAAAAGAATTGTACTGGATGAAGTGGAACTAATTGGTAACAGGGCCAACCCCAATACGGCGCAGGAAGCAATTGACTTGCTGGTGAATGGCCGCATCGATCTGAACCCTTTAATGACGCATCGTTTCCCGCTAAAAGAATTTGCAACAGCGCTTGACGTTTTTGAAGGCAGAAAAGAAGGCGCTATTAAAGTGGCCACCAAGCCAAACGGAATGAATTAATCTAATTATACTGACCAAATATAAAATCAAGACCAATGAGCAACAAAGTAATGATCGTAAGCGGTGGAGCATCCGGATTAGGATTAGCAGCTGCTGAAAAATTTGCCAAAAACGGCTATAATATTGTCCTTATCGACATTAACGATGAAAAAGGAAAACAGGCAGAAGCAAAGATAAAGGGAATGGGCGTTGACGCTGTTTACTGTCATTGTGATATCTCTAACAACGCGCAGGTGCAGCAAGCTGCCAAAACAACAAAAGAACGCTTTGGCAGGGCCGATGTATTGATCAACAATGCCGGCCTGGAAGTACGCGGAAGCATTTTACAATGTTCGGAAGACGATTGGACACGTTTATACGATATTAACCTTAAAGGGATTTACTATATGTCGAAAGCATTTGCGCCTATGATGATCGATCAGGGCAAGGGCGCTATTGTAAATACCGGTTCTATATTGGGTTACCGTACAGTTGGTGAGCGCGCGGCCTATTCATCATCAAAAGGAGCTATTGATACATTAACCCGTACGATGGCTTTTGATTTGGCCGAGAAAAACATCCGTGTTAATTGCGTGGTACCGGGCGCTATTGATACGCCTTTGCTAAGAGGTTCAATAAATGATTCTCCCGACCCGGCCGGAACAGAAGCCTTCCTGGGGTCAAAAAGTGTTTTTGGCCGTATGGGAACCTCAGCAGAGGTAGCAAATGTTATGTACTTCCTTGCATCAGATGATGCGTCGTTTGTAACGGGCGCCGCTTACTTTGTTGATGGCGGCTGGTCAATTATGTAGTTGATTTTTATAAATTTTTAAAAATATTGTTTTGGTTTATTTAGAGGATAAAAGAGCGTTGATAAATAAAGGAATTACTCACCTGTTGCAGGTAAAGGATTCTGATATAAGGTTAATGAATTTGTACCAGTGCAGGTACGCTATAGATAATTCTATTCACATAGGCGGTGCTTCTTCGGCAACTATCCCTATGGTTAGTCTTTTTTACGGCGGTATTATCGATCTCAATATTGAGCAACCAACCGCATTAGACCAGGATATGTTTGTGCTGAGCAAAGGGCACGCGGTAGCTACATTAGCTTCCATCTATGCTGATATTGGATATTTTGATCGTTCTGTTTTAAAAAATTCGCGCTCTGTCTCCAGCATATTGAATGGGCATCCTGGTCCGCTGTTGCCTGGTGTGCATGTAGCCACAGGCCCAATGGGGCAAGGTATGGGAGTAGCGCAGGGTTTTGCTATTGCGGGGCAGCGTTCGCCTAAATTTGATGTATATACCATAACCGGCGATGGTGAACTGCAGGAAGGCCCAATTTGGGAAACGGTAATGTACTCGGGCTTTAAACGCCTGGAGAATTTATGCGTAATGGTAGATAATAACGGCGGCCAGCTGGATATAGTGAACACGCTGCATTTTCCGCATAATAGTTTAAAAGATACATTCAGCAGTTTTGGATGGAGGGTGATGGAGGTTGACGCTACCAAATACCACACTGTTTACAGCGCTTTGCTTCAATTTAAATACGGCGAGCGCGATGGAAGGCCAACGGCTATCATTTGTAAATCAACAAAAGGGCATGGCGGACTTTCTGATTATATGAATACGCACAAGGCCACCATTGCTAATGATATTTTAGACCAGGAAGATAAGCTACAGATACAACAACGTGCTGCCAGGGAAAAAGACTTTTTTAAATTCTTCGATCAATTATCAAGAGCAGAATATGCATCAGAAAGAGATACTATTCTCAGGCACGCTGAAAAAATGGGTTTCAAAGTTGAGAAAGGTAAACTGGTTATTGTAGAAGTTCCGGTTAAAACAAAAAAAGCCCCTGTTAGAAATAAAAAGATCAACTATTTACCTGAACAATTGCCGGCTGTTGAAAAGGGAAAATCTTACGCCGGTAGCAAAATTATAGAACTATCCATGAAAGCCTTCGCGAAGGATGAAAGGATATTCTCTGTTGATTCGGACCTGGCCTCAACAAGCGGTTTACAGGCCGGAGTTGGCTTTGTTGATAAATACCGCGCGTTAAATGCCGGGGTAGCCGAAGCCAATATGATGTTGCTTGGAGAAGCGTTTGCCATATTGGGCGGCAACTCATGGGTGAGTACTTTCTGCCCGTTCTTTGATTGGAAAGTGATGCGACGAATTGCCGTTGGGCACCAGGAACGGCTGGAAGTGATAGCCGAGAAAAATGGCTGGTTATCCGAGGGACATGCATTGGACCTCACCATGGTAGCTACCGCTGCCGACCTGGAAACACAATCAAACGGCGCCACGCATATGGGCAATGATGATGTAATGTTGTTTAACGAAGTTGCGCAGCTAAAGATCATCAACGTTTCCTGCCCGCAACAGTTGTTAGGTGTATTGAAATGGATAGTGGAAGGCAACAAAGGCATGATCTATATGCGTATTTTGAGGTCACCTTCCAATGCTATATACGATGCTGATTTTAAGTTTGAATTTGGTAAAGCATACCACGCCAGGCAATCGGCAAATGCCAAAGCTACCATTGTTAGCTCGGGCCGCGGGGTATATGAAGCGTTGGATGCTGCAAAAAAATTAGAAGAGCAGGGTATCAATATTAATGTTGTTGACATGCCTTCGATTGATGAAGCTGCCATTATTGAATTGTACCGTTCGGGCAAACCTGTATTTATTGCCGAGCAAAATAATGGTTATCTATGGTCGCATTTCCGCAAGGTATTATTTGAAAAAGAAGCCAATATCAGCACCAAAAACCTTGTTGCCGTTAATACTACCACAAAAGGGGGACTGCATTACATACACTCAGGCACTTATCCCGAGTTAGCGGCGCATTATGAATTGAATGGCGCCAGCTTAAGTGATAGAATTTTAAAAACTCTTAAATAAAAATATTATGACCATTATACATGAATCAGATGTGCCTGAAATATCACACCCGGGCAGGTTTATGCGCTGGCTGGCCAGCGAAGATTCGCTAAACGCAAACCATTTGTCATGCTGTGTTATCCGTGTTTTACCGGGCGAGGCTGTGCGTCCGGCGCACTCGCATCCGCAAAGCGAAGAGCTGATCTACATTATAACCGGTAACGGTAAGGTGATGATCGAGGGTGAAGTAGGCGAGGTAAAGGCCGGTTCAGCAATTTTATTTGAACAGGGCAAGGTTCACATGCTAAAAAACACCGGGGACATTGAGATGAAGGTGATCTGCTTTTTTGCCCCTGCTACCAATATTGATAACTATAAAATGTTTGAAGGTATTGAGTTTCCTGAATAGAAAAGTTCACCCCTTCCCCTATTTTTTAAGTTAAAAGCCTTAAGTCGAAAGATTTGAGGCTTTTTTACATCTATCTAAAAAGACTCATTTAAATTCAGGAAAAATCCTTTATTGTCAAACTTGCCCCAGGCATAATCAAGTGCCAGGTTAGTGCGGGTAGCTTTGTTGAACAACACCCGCAACCCACCGCCGCCGCCCGGCTGAAAAACCTGGAAAAGTTTGGTGCCTTGCTCGTCGTTAGCGCTTTGCATGCTTGCAAAAGCAACCCCGCTGATAAATTTGTTGGCCAGTATCGGGAAGCGAAACTCAGCTTCGGTATCGTTATATTCCGTCCCTTTAAAGTATTGCGAGGTATAGCCCCTGCCGCTCCTGGAAGAGCCATCCCGCGCTGTGCCGGGCAATTCAAGGAAAGGTATGGTGCCGTACGCCAGGTACGAGCCCCAGTTCCAAAGGGCAAGTACCGTTTCGGGGTTCACCTCAGATAAGCTGATATATTTCCTTAGATCGGTAGTAAATTGTACCGAATTTTTTGTACTGCCTATCCATGTCTGATTAATACGGACCCCCGCATCAAAATAAATACCTTTATAGGCACGGTTGGGATTATCGCGCGTGGTATATTCTACATTGAAAAGAAAGCCGTCTGCCGAGTAATGGTCCTGCGGGAATCCGTGCCGGTTATTATACACACTTAAGGGCGTCGCATTGTTAACCGTGTCCTTGAGGGTAATATCCCGCCTAACCTCAAATGACATTCCGGCCCCAACAAAAAAATGTTCTTCCACTTCTTTATAAACTTTTTCCCTCACATTAAAATAGTACGAATGGATGGAATTCCCTGTATGGGTGGGGTCGGCCAGCACTTTATCTGTAGCGCTGCCGCCTTCAACATAACGGCCTATGCCTAAACCAAAGTCGGGCGTCAGCGATTTTGCAACCACCAGGTTACCCTGGATGTTCCACTTGTTACCGGGCGTAAATATATTATGATTAACATAAAAATAAATAATGCCTTTGGTGGTAATGGAGGCCGATGTTGCCCCAACAGAAAGCAGTGTATTAGGGTCATTATCCAGTTTTATACCAACCACAGCCTTAATTCCGAGCTGGGCGCCAATGGTAGGGTTGGCAGCAATATTGGGAACAACAGTTATACCCGAGTTTTTATGCAAGCTGTCGGTTTTTCTTTTAGGATGCAGGATATAACTGGTTAGGTCGCCAAAATCGTATTGCTTATTAAGGTTTGCTGTCGGCGGCGTAATCTTTTTTCCTTTAGCGCCCAAAGAATCCGCCTTATGCGAATCAACCGGCACAATTACCTGGCTGTGCGCAACCCCGCCGATGCCGGTCAATAATATTAATAAGAGCAATTTCAATGAAGAAAACTTTTTATGGGGTGGCTCAACTTGGAATATCAGGGGGAACGGGTTCAAATTTCTGCAATTAATTTAAGCCATAGCGGCCTTTGGTAACTTTAAACCAAATATACGGTTAAATGTTTTGTAGGAAGATCATTGAGCCGGGTATCAAAATAATAGACTATCTTGTCCCTGCTTCCGGAACAGGCATTGAGCGCCTTATAAAAGGAAGCCTTTAATGAAAGTTAAAGTCTTTTTATTAAGAATTGTTGCAATAAACATATTATAATTAGTTAAAAATAACTATAAAGAAATTTTTATTTCTATTATATAAATATTTTATTTAAATTTAACAATTATTCCCAAAATGAAGAAAAAAATCCTTGTAATTGAGAATGACGAAAGTATTCTTGAAATGGTTTCGTATGTGCTGAAAGAAGAAGGGTATGAGGTAAAAGCCTACCATACACAAAAATGGCTTTTTGAACATGTTGAAGCATATAAACCAGATGCTATAATACTGGATGTGGTCAGGCCTACTGCCCAGGGTACAGAAATATGCCGTACGCTAAAAGCAAACCCCAAAACAAAGCATATACCGGTTATTGTTTTCTCTACTCATTTAAAAGTAATGGAAACCATTAAACGGGTATGTGCCGATGAAGTTGTACCCAAACCGTTTGATATTTCGCAATTGATATCCGCAGTAGAGATACAGCTGGCTTCATAACTTTTTCAAAAAATAAATAGGCTTAAAGGTGTACCCCATTCAAAGGCCGCCTTACGGGCATTTCAATGAAAAACGTTGATCCCTTGCCCGGAATACTTTTTACCCATAATTTACCCTGGTGCCCGTTAACAATTTCCTGGCTTATATACAAGCCTATCCCTAATCCCGACATATGCCCGGCTAAGTTTTCTACCCTATGGAACCTTGAAAAAATACGTTTCAATTGGTCGGCGGCTATCCCGATACCAAAATCCTGTATAGATATAATGATACGATCTCCTGAGGCCTTTGCCCTAATAATTACCTTTTGACCGTCGGGCGAATATTTAACCGCGTTGGAGACCAGGTTAATGATCAACTGTTCAAACCGCTGCTTATCGGCCTCGATCATTAACAGTTTATCGGGGCAAAGAAGTTTCATTGTGTGTGACGAGTTAGTATACTGCATAATATCTTTAATATCATTCAGTAATACGCGCAGGTTAAAAACTGTATAAGAAAAGGGCAATTTACCGGCTTCAATTTTTGAAACATCCAGCAAGTCGGATATTAAGGAGGTTAACTTGCTTACCTGCAGGCTCGCCTTCGAAACAAAGGCCTTGCTTTTACCTTCAGGCATATTTCGTTCAACTATTTGGAGATACCCTTTAATGCTGGTTACCGGGGTCTTTAATTCATGACTGGCCATGCCGATAAATTCGTCCTTCATCAAATTAAGCGCCCTGATCTCTTCATATAATTTAGCATTTTCAAGCGCAACCATTGCCTGAACAGCAATAGCAGAGGCTAAAAGTTCATGCTCTTCTGTAAACTTTCCCGGCTCGGGGTGGCCAAAAAATAACCCGCCAATAACAACGCCTGAAGTAGAAAGAACGGGCAGCGCCAGGTAACTCTCTATGGCAAAATGAAGGGGCATACCATAAAGAGGCTTGTCTTTACTGTAGCCTGGCTCACTGGTCACCTGGTCTATTTTAATAATTTTTTCTCCGTTAAAAGGGGAATGAAATATGCCGGTATTACCATGCGTTTTAAACAGTTCAATGGCTTCCGGGTTACCGGATGAAGCGTAAAGTGTATTAACCACCCCTTTTTCATCGATCTTATTATAAAAGAATATACCGAAACCGGCCCCAGTTAACTGCATGGTGGCATCGGTTATTTTTTGCAATATAACCCTGGCGTCCATGGTCGCCGTTATTTTTTTACCGAGCGCATTCAGTATTTCTAAATTTTTAACATCTCTGTGCAGCCGGTTTTCTGTTTGTTTCTGCAAAGTGATATCGCGTGCAACTTTAGAGGCGCCGATTATTTTTCCTGTAGAATCTTTTACAGGAGAAACGGAAAGAGAAATAGGTATTTCCCGGCCATTCTTGGCAATGCGGATAGTTTCAAAATGGTCTACTTTATTCCCTTTACTAATATTGCCTATGATCACCTCCTCTTCGCGGAGCCGTGCAGGGGGTATCAATAATGAAATATGTTTGCCTAATACTTCTTCTTTGGTATACCCGAACATGCGTTCGGCCGCCTTGTTCCAACTGGTAATCATACCTTGCAGGGTTTTACTGATTATCGTATCGTCAGAGGTATCAACAATTGCCGCAAGCAAAGCCTGGTTTTCGTCGGCTTTTTTTTGAAAGGCAATATCCCGGGCAATTCCGGTAAAATCTATCAGCGTAATAATTGCGCCTATCAACGTTCCGCCGGCATCAAATTTAGGTACGGGGTAAGGTAAAATATTTCTATAACTTCCATCCGGCCGCTGTATTATTATTTCCTCCCCCTCTACGGCTACCCCTTCCTTTAACGTTCTGGCCATGGGACAGGTATCTAAGGGTAAAGGCGTCCCGTCAGGATTAAATATTTTCCATGAACCACACCAAAGATCTTTACCTATTTCCGGCTCCCTTCCCCATAGTTTGGCTGCTGCGCTGTTAAAAGAAGTTATGCGGCCCAGGCTATCGCAAGTATACACTGCTACGGGTAACTGGTCGAAAAGTTCTGATGCCTTAAGATCCTGGATACTTAATTTACCTATATTAATATTATCAATTACAGTGTTAGTAAAAGCCATGTTTTATAAATATAAACCTTTATTTCTCCTCAAGAACACCTTCACTATATTTTGGCATAGTAAACTTAAAACAGGTACCCTTCTCTAATTCACTTTCTACTTTTATTGTACCGCCATGGGTTGCAACAAAATCCCTTACCAGGAACAAACCCAGGCCCGTTCCTTTTTCTTTACTTGTCCCCAACTGCGAGCCCGCACTAAAACTTTCAAATAGCGTATCCCTTGTTTCTTCCGACATTCCCACTCCATTATCTCTAACACAAATTTCTACCATACTGTCAACCGGCTCGGCGGTAACCATTACCGTGCCGCCGCCCTGGGGGGTATATTTGATGGCATTAGTCACTAAATTCTGTAATATAGACCTGAACATCAGCGAATCCGCATGGACATATAGGTGATCATCCACATTATTCTCCAGCTTTATTTTCTTTTGTACCGAGTTTTCCTTTAACAGGTCAAGCGATTCATCGATACAATGCCATAAGTGCAATTTTTCCGGGCTGAAATTGGTTTTTTCGCGCTGGTTCTTAGCCCAGTCAACCAGTTCATTTAACTGGTTCAATATTTTGGTGGACGTTCTATTGATTATTGCTGAAAACATTTTAACTTGTTCAGGGTCAAGCCTGTCGGCCTGCCTGGATAAATGCTCCGAAGAAGCCAGCAGGGAGGTAAGCGGGTTTCGCAGGTCATGTGAAATAACGGAAAGAAATTTATCTTTTGACAAATTTAATTCCTGTAACTCATGGTTCAGGTTTTCTAATTCATTAGTACGTTCCATCACCCGGTGCTCCAATCCCTGGTTTAGCTGCACCAAGTCGTTATTTATTGCTTTCAGCTTTTCCTCCTGCCGCTGCAAAAGCTGGTTTTTAGTATACAGATCGGCAAATACCGATACTTTTGCCCGCAACATTTCTGGGTTAAAAGGTTTTCGCACAAAATCAACTGCCCCGGCCTTGTAACCCTTAAATACCGCCGCTTCTTCGTAGTCATGCGCGGTGATAAAAATAATAGGGATATGCCGCAGCCTGTCCCGTTCGTAAATAAGCGCGGCGGTTTCATAACCATCCATAATGGGCATTTTTACATCCAGCAGTATAAGCGAAAAATCCTCTTCTTTCAATAGTATCCTGAGGGCCTCCCTGCCCGAAGTGGCCCGGTAAAACGAATACCGCTCCTGCCCTAAAGCAACTTCCATCGAAAGCAGGTTGTTTTCGTTATCGTCCACCAAAAGTATCTTCATTAACGGCTCTTTCATCATCATTGGTTTCGGCTTCAATTTATACGCAACTTCCATAACTATTTTATTAACCATACCCGCATTAACGACAACAATTGGTCGGTTTTTACCGGTTTAGTAATATAATCCGAGGCGCCTGAGGCAATACATTTTTGCCTGTCGCCAATCATCGCTTTCGCGGTAACGGCTATAATAGGCAGGTTCTTATTGCGCTGCTCTTTCCTGATGATCTGTATGGTTTCGTAACCGTCCATCTCCGGCATCATAATATCCATCAGCACAATATCTATCCCTTTATCCTTGTTTAATATTTCCAGCGCCTCCCTGCCGCTTTCAGCCGTTATCACCTCAATATTCGAGCGTTCAAAAACAGCGGTTAAAGCAAACAGGTTACGCACATCATCATCAACCACCAGCACCTTTTTCGAATCCAGTACATCGGTTGTAACCCTGATGCCGTCTATCATTTTCAGTTTGCTTTCGCTGATGTACTTTTTATCAACATGCAACAGCACTAAAATTTCTTCGAGCAGGTAAATATGCGACGAAGGCGTTTTAGTGATGATCTTATGATTAAGCCGTTTTAGCTGGATAAGTTCATCCTGGGTAAAGTCGCGCGCCGAATGTAAAATAATAGTGGTTTGCTGCTGCTTGAGTAAATTAACTCTATTCAGAAAATCCAAACCATTGGCATCCGGTAATACAAAGTCAACAACAACGCAGTCAAACACTTCCTTTTTCAAGATCGACAATCCCTTTTTAGCAGTTGCGGCTCCAAAAATTTCTATACGGTCGTTGGATAAGAGTTCTGAAAGTCTTTTCAATTCGTCCTCATTATCTTCTATGATCAACACGCGCTTTTTAGGATGTTCATGGAATTTAACAATGCCGCTTATCAGTTCATCTAACGAGGTGTTGGTCAACGGTTTCAAACTAAATGTTTTTGCCCCGAACTTTAACGCCATCACCTTATTATCTTCGCCCGAAATAACATGTACCGGGATATGCCTCAAATTGATATCGGTTTTTAACAGTTTGAGTATCTTCCAGCCATTTGATTCGGGCATATTCACATCCAGCGTGATAGCTATTGGGTTGTATTTGATAATACTGTCAAAAATTTCAAGGTAACTAATGGCTACAACCACTTTCAGGCCAAGATCATGTGCCTTGTCTACCAGTATTTTGGTAAAACGGAGGTCATCTTCAATAACCAGCAAAACACGGTCATCAGCGGTAATGGTATGCCTGTCGTCATCTATAAGCAATTCAGCGGTATCGATCAGGTTGGTCCTCAAATGAGCGGCAGGGTAAGTTTCCTTCACCTTTATAGGTGCCGATCTGTCTTCTTTATATTTTAACGGCAGGTATAAAGTAAACACACTGCCTTTACCCAGTTCGCTGCCTACGGTAATAGTGCCGCCCAAAAGTTCTGCAAATCCCTTACTGATGGAAAGGCCCAAACCTGTACCGCCATATTTACGACTGGTTGAACCTTCGGCCTGCTGGAAAGCTTCGAATATAATGCCCTGGGTGTTTTTTGAAATACCAATGCCTGAATCTTCAATAGAAAACGCGATCACCGAATCATTGTCATTCAACGGATTTTCCTGGCCGGCATCGGGCCTGAAAATATGCAGTTTAACCCTGCCTTTCTCGGTAAACTTAAAGGCGTTTGATAAAAGGTTTTTAAGGATCTGGTTTAAGCGCTGCATATCCGTTTCCATTAATTCGGGCAGATCTTCCTGCAGTTCGACCTCGAATTTCAGGTTTTTAGCTTCCGATATTGGCTTAAACGTTGATTCAGCGAACGCTATGATCTCCTTGAAGCTCACCGGCATTACATCTGCGGCAATAACTCCCGACTCGATCTTGGAAAGGTCGAGAATATCATTGATCAACTGGATCAGGTCATCCCCGCACGAGTGGATGGTTTTTGCAAACATCCGCTGTTTTTCTGTCAGGTTGCCTTCCGGGTTTTCAAAAAGCTGCTGTGCCAGTATCAACAAGCTGTTAAGCGGTGTACGCAATTCATGCGACATATTGGCCAGGAACTCCGATTTATACTTGGAAGTAAGGGTTAGCTGTTCCGCTTTTTCTTCGAGCGAACGGCCCTTATCATGTAACTCATCATTGGCGCGCCTTAACTCCTCCTGTTGCGAAGAAAGCTCACCGGCCAACGATTGAGACTGGCTCAACAATTCCTCTGTACGGGTATTGGTTTCTATATTGTTTAATACAATACCAATACTTTCAGTCAGCTGATCTAAAAAGTCAATATGGGTATCACTGAAATTCTCGAACGAGGCCAGTTCAATAACAGCTTTTACATTATTTTCAAAAAGCACGGGCAATATTACCAGGTCAATAGGCGCAGCGTTCCCGATACCCGAACTGATCTGCAAATATTCATTGGGCACATTAGACAGCCTTATACTTTCCTTATCGGTAGCACACTGCCCTATCAATCCTTCGCTAAGCGAAAATTCCTGGTTAATTAACTTGCGGCTCTTTTGCGCGTAGCCGGCAAAAAGCTTCAGTTTTGCTTCCTCATCAGCGCCTTCAGGTTGTTCTAAAATATAAAATGCGCCATAGCGGGCATTCACCAATTCGGCTAATTCTGATAGTACTTTATTCGCCACCGCATTGCGGTCACGTTGTCCCTGCAGCATCTGCGCGAACTTGGCCAGGTTTGATTTTAACCAATCCTGTTCGTGGTTCCTGAGCGTTGTGCCTTTAAGGTTAGCGATCATTTGGTTAATCGTATCCTTTAATGCTTCCAGCTCGCCTTTAGCGTCAACCCGTATGGTACGGGTAAGGTCACCCTTGGTAACCGCCGAAGCAACTTCGGATATGGAGCGCACCTGTACCGTTAAATTCTGTGCTAACTGGTTCACGTTCTCCGTTAAATCTTTCCATGTGCCCGACGCGCCCGGCACACTGGCCTGCCCGCCCAAACGGCCCTGCACACCTACTTCACGCGCAACAGTGGTTACCTCATCGGCAAATACCGCCAGCGTATCGATCATTTCGTTTATGGTATCGGTTAATTGGGCCACTTCTCCTAACGCGTTGATAGACAGGCGCTGCTTTAAGTTTCCTTTGGCAATACCTGTGGCCACCTTGGCAATACCGCGTATTTGCCCGGTTAAGTTTGATGCCATCTGGTTCACCGAGTCAGTTAAGTCTTTCCAGGTACCGCCCACACCTTTTACGTGGGCCTGCCCGCCAAGCTTACCCTCGGTACCTACTTCACGTGCAACACGCGTTACTTCGGACGCGAATGAGTTCAACTGGTCCACCATGGTATTAATGGTATTTTTCAGGTCCATGATCTCGCCTTTTACGTCGATGATTACCGTTTTTGAAAGGTCGCCGCTGGCCACCGCCTTGGTTACTTCGGCAATATTACGCACCTGCGAGGTTAGGTTACTCGACATCTGGTTCACGGAGTCTGTTAAATCCTTCCAGGTTCCGGCAACGCCCGGCACAAACGCCTGGCCACCCAGGTTACCGTCGGTACCCACCTCACGCGCAACACGTGTTACTTCGGAAGCAAAACCGCGCAGCTGGTCCACCATTGTATTAATGGTTTCCTTTAACTGCAATATCTCTCCCCGAACGTCAACCGTGATCTTTTTGGATAAGTCCCCATTTGCTATCGCGATAGATACATCGGCTATATTACGCAGTTGGGCCGTTAAGTTACCCGCCATTTTGTTTACAGAGTCGGTCAAATCCTTCCACGTTCCATCCACACCGGGCACATTGGCCTGGCCGCCTAACTGTCCTTCAGAACCCACCTCACGTGCCACACGCGTTACTTCGGATGCGAAACCGCGCAGCTGGTCAACCATCGTATTAATGGTATCCTTTAGTTCCAATAACTCGCCTTTGGCATTTACAGTGATCTTTCGTGAAAGGTCACCCTTTGCCACCGCGGTAGTTACTTCAGCTATATTACGTACCTGCGACGTTAAGTTATCCGCCATTTTATTTACCGAGTCGGTCAAATCCTTCCAGGTACCACCTACACCCGGCACGTTTGCCTGGCCGCCTAACTGCCCTTCCGAACCTACTTCACGCGCCACACGCGTTACTTCGGAACCAAATGAGTTAAGCTGATCCACCATCGTGTTGATCGTGATCTTGAGCTCCAGCATTTCTCCCTGTACGTCAACCGTGATCTTTTTGGATAAGTCACCCTTTGCCACCGCGGTAGTTACCTCGGCTATATTACGCACCTGGCCCGTTAAATTACCGGCCATTTGGTTTACCGAGTCCGTTAAGTCTTTCCACGTACCGCCTACACCGGGTACATTGGCCTGGCCGCCAAGCTGTCCTTCCGAGCCCACTTCCCGCGCCACACGCGTTACCTCAAAAGAGAAGGAGTTCAACTGATCCACCATTGTGTTAATAGTATTCTTTAATTCCAGCAACTCTCCTTTGGCATCAACAGTGATCTTCCGGGATAAGTCGCCCTTTGCTACCGCTGTGGTTACCCAAGCTATATTACGCACCTGGTCGGTAAGGTTACTGCCCATCTGGTTCACCGAGTCTGTCAGGTCCTTCCAAACCCCGCCAACACCTTTTACCCGCGCCTGGCCCCCCAACTTACCTTCGGTACCTACTTCGAGCGCCACACGTGTTACTTCGGACGCGAAGGAGTTGAGCTGGTCAACCATCGTATTGATGGTTTTCTTCAACTCAAGCATTTCGCCTTTCACATCCACCGTGATCTTCTTTGATAAGTCGCCATTGGCAACCGCGGTAGTTACACCGGCTATATTACGCACCTGCGAGGTTAAGTTACCCGCCATACGGTTTACCGAATCTGTTAAATCTTTCCATGTTCCTGCAACACCCGGCACCTTAGCCTGGCCGCCCAGTTTACCTTCGGTACCCACTTCGAGCGCCACACGCGTTACTTCGGAGGAGAAGGAGTTGAGCTGATCCACCATCGTATTGATGGTGTTTTTTAGTTCCAATATCTCACCTTTCGCTTCCACCGTTATCTTTCGGGAAAGGTCACCTTTTGCTACTGCTGTTGTTACCGCCGCCACATTTCGTACCTGGGCGGTAAGGTTACCTGCCATTTGGTTTACCGAGTCGGTAAGTTCTGCCCACACACCTGCTACACCTTTAATTTTGGCCTGTTCGCCCAATTTTCCTTCGGAGCCTACCTGGCGGGCTACACGGGTTACTTCCATGGAAAATAAACGCAGTTTCGAAAGCATCTGGTTCGATTCTTTGGCAATGCGTAAAAATTCGCCTTTTAGCGGGTGGCCCTTTATCTCTAAAGGTATTTGTTTAGACAAGTCGCCATTAGCAACAGAATTGATCATACCCGCGATCTCCAGTGTTGGAGAGGTGAGGTCTTCGATCAGGTTATTCAGGGAGCTTACGCCATTTGCCCACTCGCCTTTGGCATCTGATAATTCTATCCGCTTGGATAAATTTCCGCGCTTGCCGATGGTTCTTTCAGCTGAAGATATTTCTGCGACAAAACGTTCATTCATATCAATGATATCGTTCAGCACTTCGCATATTCTGCCATTTATTCCAGCCTGGGTAACCGGCATACGAACATCCAGGTTCCCGTTTTTTACTAATGA
>Ga0206971_10305_pt1 | contig 14593 bp, 14 predicted proteins | sample Alteio_BWOrgHeat_85_FD_152917 | JGI IMG/M metagenome (GOLD analysis project Ga0206971, IMG submission 152917) | Enriched cells from forest soil in Barre Woods Harvard Forest LTER site, Petersham, Massachusetts, United States -... | ecosystem: Environmental > Terrestrial > Soil > Temperate forest >...
TTTGCTTACCTTAGTGGTATAATATGAATATTGTTAAACGCCCGACTGTTGAATATTATCAAAAAGTTTTTCCGGAAGCAGAAACGGCGTTAGAAGATTGGATTGACCAGTTTAAACGGGCAAACTTTAAAACACCGCAGGAACTCAAGTCTGTTTACCGAAACGCAAGCATTGTTGGTAATAGTCGGGTGGTTTTTAATATTCATGGAAACAAATATCGCCTGGTGGTAAAAGTACGTTACGAGTTTTCAGTAGCCTATATTATTTGGTTTGGCACACACAAGCAATATGATGAAATTGATGTTGAAACCATCAGCTTTGATAACAAATTAATTGAAAAGTAATCGACATGAAAAACTGGAAAATATTAAAAACGGAAACTGACTACAGGAGTGCTTTGACCAGGCTTGATGAAGTGATTGATGCAACCATGGGCACAAGTGAGGGAGATGAATTGGAACTTTTGGCTTTGCTGATTAAAGATTATGAAGAAAAATACCACCCTGCCCGATTGCCAGACCCGATCAGTATGATTAAACTCCGCATGGAGGAAATGGGGCTTAGGAATAAGGACCTGGTAGATATAATAGGTTCAGAAAGCCACGTTTCATCCGTATTAAGCCGCAAGCGCCAAATCACTTTAGAAATGGCCCGAAAACTTTCGAAGCGGCTAAACATAAGGGCATCAATTTTTATAAACGATGACCTGACATTCGACCAATACGAAAGCCCCTCATTTATAGTTAAAAAGACAGAAGCCGCATGAGCGTCCCAATTCAGGCCTATGCATGAGGAAGTGGGTAAAAACAGTAAATGCTCATCACCGGCTGGCTGGGAGCCTGCCACAATTTCGCATAGTTTTATGCTTTTGCGTCTCAGCAGGTTCTCTCGCAGAGGAACCTGCGTCGTTTGGGGATATTGCAGCGCAGGGTTTCGTGCCGAAGACCCTGCTGGGACAGAAGGATTATTTACCGTTTCAGCAGGGTCTCCAAAGGGACCCTGCGTTGGATGTAGGAAGGGGTCGAGCCACCGCGTCCTTCCGAGGAGCAGCACGTTTTGTTTGGGGGTGCAACGAAGCAATCTCCACCGATGTTCATTGGAAACCTGGGCAAGTGCGCCAACGCTGCTGGCTTTTACGCCGCACACCACGCCTGAATAGGGGGGATATTAATGACAATTGTTTAATTGCCAATATGATTTAGCAGCTGTGTTTTTTTATGTCAAATAATTTTCTAAATCGCCTTTCCATTTAACAAACCCGTCAACAAGTTTGGAGTAGTCGTGATTAATTCGCCTAAATGGTTCGTCTGCTGCATTTATATAAGCTCTTTTACCTTGAACTTTCATTACGTTAATTATATCTTCTAATTTTCGCATAGTCAATTTGAGAACATCAGGGTCTTTTGTAATGTACCAAATATAAGTTGCTTCTTCCGTGTCGAGTGTTTCCCAAATAATATGATAATTTTTGTCGCCTTGAATTAGAAAGATAAATGAAAAAGGTTTATGAATAAACTTAAGTTTCATAATATCGTGCAAATGTTGACTTGACAAAAATCTCAAATGTTTATAATGTTTGGTGTTTGAAATCTTTAGTAAGTCGTCAAAGAAGTCCTTTTCGTTATTATAGAAAGGATTGGTTTTGATTTCAATGTCAGCAAACGTGTCAAAATATTCGTCCATTGTAAATAAATTTTTATCAATGTCAACGCTTATTTTTTTCTTAGTTGCTCTAACAAATTCAAATTTTACATTATCAATTAGGTCTTTGTTTATCTTTTCTATTTCGGGTGATTTTGCAACTGTTGATGTTATCTCATCGTCGGTAAATTCCACCGTCGCTGTCACTTGTATTTTTTTTGTTTTCAGAACGTTCGCAAAATAGTTTTTTACCGCGTCAAACTCTTCTCTGATGTCATAGTTTGCAATTGTAAATTCAATAGGCTTGTAGTGTCCCTGTAACTTTTTGTTAAACGAAACGCCACCAAGAATGAAGCGAGCATTTTTTATTGGAACAAAAAATGTTTCGGTTAAAGTTTGTTTGTATGGCTGCTTTACTCTATCTGGTGCAACATCTTTGGAAGGATAAAAAGAACCTGAACCCTTACCCGTTAAAGTTTTTAAAAGTTCGCCGGTATCTATTTTGCGAAACCTTACAAGTTCTATGTCGTTAAGTTTGTCTGAAAGTTGTTTTTGGCTTTGCTCAAATTCTGTCTCGCCTAGGTGATACGCAAGCACTTCACAAAATATTTTCTTTTCGTTTTCATTGTGATTGATAACTCTGATCGTCCAGTATGCAGGGTATTTAAACTCTTTTCTTTCTATATTAAGAATATCTGATAAACCAGCTTTTTCAAGTGGCATAGGTTTGTCACCTGTCAAGAATGCTTTATCTTGCTTAAATACTATTTTAAATTCCTGTCCATTCATTATTGTGGTCTTCTTAACATAGCTGCTAACTTATTGGGATATGCCATAAAACTACATAAGTTTTTATATGGTTGGGTATACTTTAAATTGGGGATTGAAATTTTCTAATCTATTTATTGTCGCTTAAAAAAAACTCCCTGCCGGTTCCTTACAATAATATATTTTCCGTCTTAGCATGGTCTCCGAAGGAACCCTGCGTTGTATATACGGAGATGCCGAGCCACTCTTTGCGAAGAGCCGGGGCTTTGTGTGATGGGTGCGACCAAGCAATCTCGCCAAGTGTAGATCATTTACCTCCAAAGCTTGCAGAACAGTAGTGTAAAGTGTTTATATTTTGTTTCGGTAGTCACAGACTACCTGCATAATCAATCCGTAGACGCAGTCTACGGACAGCGGGTGAGCAGGTCAACTGGCTGCTAGACCGTTACGAATCGTCGCCACATATTCTGAACAGGATACTACGTTACCCGGTGAAAAATAAACGCATCAGCCAATGGGCAGAAACAGCGATCAATAATGCAAACTTGGCTCCCAGACGCGCCGAGATCATTAGCTGTATCTTAAATTACCGACCGAATTACCGCAACAAAGATCACAAGGCCTTGGCTTGGGGCATTTATTATTCCAAGCTGGATAATGAAAGGAAAAAGCTACTTCTTAACAAACATTTTTACGCGGATAATCTGGAAGAAGTGTTAAAAATTTGCGACCGGACAAATTATACTGACCTCATTGAGAAATGGTATATGGAAATCACCGCACAAATGGATGGAGCCCGCTTTTACGTGCCCTACGAATCCTGAAATCCAGCTGTCCACATTGACGGTTCCTGTTAATACTAGCTAAAATTATACTCGTCCGTAGTTACAAATACAGGCAGTTTGCTATTATTAGTTATCGAACGGCCCGCTCGATTAGAAAACTTTTCAACCACTGTGGTTCTTTGCCTTGATAGGTTAGTTCTTTCAAAACGTCTCGCATCTCAAAGCGCGCCTGAAATTCGCTATCCTTAATTGCGATCAGCAGTTCGCGTGATCTTTCCGCAACAGAAGCATCTATGCTGTCAGCTAGGATGGCGGCAACATAAAGCAACAGCATGGCATTTTCCTCCTGCAATTCGACCTCCCGGATATATTTCGCGAGCGCCTGACCGAAAGGCATCAATTTTAAAGTACCTTTACTGTAGTAGTGGATTAGCACATCTACGCCAACCCCATTATTATTTCCTGCTTCTATTTGTTGCCACGTCATTTTGTCGTAGACCCGCTGTCGATTGAATAGCTGAACATACTCGAATGGCGGTAATTCACTGGCTATCAATTCATGCCATTGATCTTCCCAAAGCGTGGTTCCGAGGAAGGCCCCAATTGCTCGGGCGCTCACAATGCGAATCGACTCTATATCCGCATAAATGTCCTTTATGTGAGTAAAAAAAGGTTTGAGTGGATAGATCGTTTTATCTTCGTACAAGTTCACCTGTCCATGGGCGATAGCATTGCGATATTCAAGAAATCGTTCAATCAAAGCTTTGCTTTTCGGCTCTAGCATTCCCTGTTCCTGCATCATTCGCAGAATTTTCGGTTTGACTGATTTGTAGGCGCTGAGTGTCGTGTGAATCAACTTGACAAGGTCAGCATTGGTCTTAGCGTTGTCGATAAAAAAAACATTTTCCAAGATTTCTCGGGTAAAAGATTGTACCTTCTGGTCGGCGTCTAAGTCAATCATCGAACCATACTGGTTGCCCAGCAGTTCGAGGATGTGAAAATAAGCCAACACGGCTTCATCCTCGTATAAATAGCTGTCTTCATTTTGTTCACCGAGGTAACTTGCCTTCCGCCAGCGGTCAAGGAGGGAATAAATTAGCGTTTGTTTCTCTTCTGGCATGGCCTGCATCGCTTCTAAAAGCTCGATAAGTGAGTCAGAGCAATCCTCGCCTTCTATTTCCAAACGTGGATAGTGCGTCGGGAGCTTTGCATCGGGTTCGGCTACTGTCGAAAGCCACTGAAGAAGCCGAATGTAGTCAACGGTTTTTCGGTCACGAAGCAGATAATACTGAGGATAACCAGAATGTTGGGACGGGTGATCGCAGCGACTTCGGTGACTCGGTCATATTCTTCAATCTCACAAAAACTATCAATTATGAGATATACTTGGTTTTCCGAACGACCTGCCTCTAGATCAGCATTCTTCTCTTGCCGGCCTCGGTTCAGTAGTTTGTTATAAGTCTTATAGTTGACGGTATGGGCCCGAGACCACCGCCACGTAAAGTCAACCTTAAAGGGTGACTCAAGCTGCATCGCTCGTCTTTCAAATGCTTTGACCATTGTTTTAAACGACAAATATCGACAAATGTATTGTAAATGGCCCGTCTGAACAATTGGGGCGATTTTTAAACCCAGGTTTCGATTTTTTCCAAAGTGTTCGTCCTGAAATGCTCCTTTACCTTTAAAAGCTCGGCTTCCACATCGTCATTTTTAGGATATAACACATCGTCTGGCATGGGCTGAAAGTATTTGTCCCAAAAAGTTCCATTAGTATTATCGACTAAGAATTTCGCCACCATGCGGTTAGCGAGGTCGTCTCCATTTTCTTTGGTTGGTTTAATTGGGAATTTCCCAACCAAAAACCCTTCCTGAAAACGGGGGCGTAAAGCTTTTGCTGGAACAATATTTTGCAATTTCATCAGGACAATTTCCATATCTCGGAAATAGGAAATGCTCTGATTTGGGTATGGCAATCCAAAAACATAGACATAACCTGTTGCCGATTTTCGAAGAGCAAACGTAGCGGCCACGCGTAACGATTGGGTGACGTCTATAAAGGGTGTCGGTAGAATGTCATAGTGCTGGAAAAGGGCGTAATAGTATTCGTTGAAATAGCTTCTCTTGCCGCTGAATGCGTCGATAATGTCGCGAAGTTCATCATATCGTGTTTGTATTTGCGGCCGCCTAATACTGTATTTTAATGTGCCGTCCGGCTTGCGTCCTGGTCGGCAGATTGTTGGGTAGATTGTCGATTTGGCAATTCTGTTCTGTTCTTTATAATATGCTCCCTGATTATTTTTGTAATCCCGACTTTGCCCTCGGTAATACATTTCGTAGTTTCTATTACTCAATGTGACATAAGCTACCTCGTCCATCAATTCTCTAAAAGACGTGACCCTATAGCCATCACTCGCTCTAATCTTGTTCACCGTTGCATCTAACCTCTCCCATACCAATTCGCGTTCGAAGTTCCAGCCAGACCCTTTTTTACGGACAAGTTTAGTCACACTTTTCTGAAAATGAGAATAAAGGGTTCCTTCAATTGGCCGCATAATTTATTAATATTATAGGTATGTTTTTAAATCAAATATAAGCGTTCCACTTACAATAATATCTTGGCATGAAAAGAAAATATCCCTCATATTTATTGTACAGCGAAAGCTCCATTCGTCGAACTTGACCTGCTGAAACACGTTAGGTAAAGTCAGCAGGGCGCCGACCCTAATTGCGGTTCAAGCTGGCGCGTAAACCGACGGGATTATTTTAAGTGTTTATCAATAACCCACTGATAAATTGAGATGTCCGCCCAAACCCTCCCTTACAATACGCATCAGCGTCGATAAGCGAATGTCGCTGGCATCGTTTTCAATTCGCGAAATATAGGATTTGGTGGTGCCGCATTTAGCAGCAAGCTGTTCCTGGGTCATATTTTGCTGTTCGCGCAACTCCTGTATAAAAACGCCCAGTTTAAAGGCCTCAAAGCCCTGTTCGTAATTTTCTCTCGCTTCAGTGCCCCTTTTTCCGTATTGCTCATCCAGGTGATCAGCAAAAGAGGTTAAATTACTGTTTGTTTGATTTTTCATCGAAATATTCTTTTTTAATTTTCTTTGCTGCCACAATTTCATTTTGCGGCGTTTTTTGGGTTTTCTTCTGAAAACCGTTCATCAAGACCACCAGCTGACCGTCATCAAAAAAACAAAATACCCGAAAGATATTTGACCCAACCTCTACCCTAATTTCATATAAGCCTTCTGCTATATGCTTAAAAAACTTGGCGGGCACGCGTTCCATTGTTGCAATTATTCCTAACGTATAGTTAAACTTTAATTGCACCGGTGCAGTAAGCGCAATAAAAAAGTCAAGGTAATATCTTTTATAATAAACTATGTTTCTTTTAAAGTTATGCGCCACAATACAAAGTTAGCTAATTAGATAACAATATCAAAGACTTTTTGACATCCTGACGGCTCAATCATCCGGCTTACAATAATATAATTGGCATGAAAAGAAAATATTCCGCATATTTATTGTGTAGCGCAATACCCCAGTCGGCGAATTTTGCTTGCTGAAAAACATAGGGTGACGTCAGCGAGACACTGGCCCAAGGTTAGGTACCGGCGGACGTTAACTTAATTAACGAAAACTTTTTATAACTGCGTGCCTTTTAAATATAAGGAGTTAAAACTGTGACAAAAAGTAAATTACTGCGAATGGATAACGTTGGCATCGTGGTAGAATCCCTTGATGAGGTTATCTCTTTTTTTATCGAGCTTGGCCTTAAACTCGAGTGGCGCGGCGCGGTGGAAGGAGAATGGGCAGGGCGGGTCACCGGGCTGGGCGACCAGAATGTCGAGATCGCGATGATGGTCACCCCTGATGGCCACAGCCGGCTGGAGCTTTCACGATTTCTCAGCCCGCCTGTGGCCGCCGATCACCGCCAGGCCCCGGTAAACGCCCTCGGCTACTTGCGCGTTATGTTCGCTGTAGAAGATATCGAAGACGTGCTCACCCGGCTTGGTAAGTGCGGTGCGCAGCTCGTCGGCGAAGTAGTTAGGTACGAGAACACGTACCGCCTCTGTTACATCCGGGGGCCGGAAGGATTGCTCATCGGGCTGGCTGAGCCACTCGACAATAAATGAGCAAGTGTAACGCTCTGTTCGGCGAACCTGGGCTGTTGTAAAACAATGGGCGATTGAATGTGGAGGAAACAATTTCATGAAAAACATCAATCCGCCGGCACCGAATGATGCTCGTGCACAAACCACCATTGCCCGTTGATCTTTTTAAAACCGGTGGTTAGCCGGAAGTCAAGGTCGATCTTTTCTCCCGCCTTATCAAAATAAATACATTTCATCGCTGCGTAGCTGAATGCCACTTCTTCGCCCGCCACCACATGCAGGTCGACTATCGTGAAGCCGTCTTTTTCCTGCTCACAAGAATAAAACAGGTCCCAGGTCCCCCTATAAGCCGCAATACCTACTGACTGAAAGGGCGGCGGGACGTCGTACATTACTATACCGGCATGGTGCCAGGCCATTATGCCCTCCAAGTCCTTCTCGCGAACGGCTTTGGCCCATTGTTCCATCATCGCTGTAATTTGCATTTCGTTTGTCATAGGTTAAAGGTAACCGTTTTTAAAAAGCGATGCTATAGTAAAAAAAGACAAAAGCAGGGTCGTTTTGCGACAAGATATAGCGCCTTTAATAAGTTTTTCGTGCCGGTCAGACTTTTTTCCGAAGGATCATCATGCTGACTACCAGTATCCAAATCAGTAAAAAGGTTCAGGATATCGGAATACCCAGGCCGTTGGTGCTATGGCAATGAGACGCGTCAGTACCGGAAAAAATGGGCGGAATTATAGAAAAATGAAAAAATGATTTGAATCCTGACTATTGATTATTTCCTTTTCGCGGCCGGTTTTGATAACGTTAGCCTGATAAAAGGACTGACAAAAATGGCGATATAGATCAGGCTGATCCACGGTTGGTAGTCCACATAAAATGCGTGCGGCGTTAACGAATATGGATGCCTGATCAGAACAAATCCAACATAGTCTACGGTCATGGCCGACGCGATCCATACAAATGCCAGGTTCCATGTTTCAGTTCTTTCCTCGCCGGAATTTCTCCCTTGAGCCTTTTTGAAATAGATCGCAGCAAATATGGGCCATATGATCAGCATGATCAATACATGAAAAGGAACAGTAGCCAGGAATACCGGCGCTTTTACCGGGCTTATTCCCGGAGCCGCCTCAGGTGCGTGGGTAATCATCCCATAGATCAAAGTGGTAGCAGTTGCTAGAATTGTTACGATAATGTACGCCGCGAAGAATAAGAAAATAGCTCTTGTAAAGTTTAGTTTCATTATTATGTTTTTTGATATTTTAACCTTAGTCGCGCAATAGCTAAAGCAGGTTACAGCGATAGTTATTTGAATGTTTGGTTAATCCATTCAACCGGGATTTTGGATACCGGCTGTGAAGTTTGCCAGGCGCAGAATTTCAGGAATTGGCTAATGATGTTTTGTGAAAACGATCCGTTTACCTGAACGCGGCCGTCCCGGAAAATTGATGTATAGCTTGCCTTTTGAACTGGCTTAGAAAGTTAGCTCAAGTTGAGGCAGGTCGGTGCTAACCTAATCTACCACCCGTCATCCCCCCGCCCTGTTCTCCTCACTCTGCGCCCCGTTCGCATTATGCTTCCGCTGGTTGCTGATCGCTTTGCCAAAACGATAGCTGAAGGACAGCTCGGCATTGCGCGAATCACCGACACTATGGTAATAGGCCTGCTGTGTGCCCTCGAGGTAATTGATATACCAGCTGCCGTTTTGGGTGTGCAGCACATCATTAAAATCAAGTTCGATGGTGGTGGCGGCGGATAACTTTTTCTCAAATGCAAAATTAAGCGAGCCGCGCGGCAGGTCGATGAATTGTTCGTTGGTAAACCGGCTTTGATAATTTCCGTAGGCCTGCAGCGTCCAGCCGGCGCCGGGCGTAAAACTGAAAGTCGGTCTTACCACAAACTGTTCGCCTGTTGTATTTAACACGCCGGTATAAAAGTCGGTTACAGTGTGCAATTCGGTCAGCCGGCTGTACAAATGAATGTTTAACCATTTGGCGGGGTCAAGGTCGGCGTTTACCTCTATTCCCTTTTGGTAGCTGTTGCCGATATTGCCCGGTTCGTTATAATAATAGCCGTTGATGATCTGGATCAAACCGTCCACACGGTCTTTGATATAAGTATAAAACAACGATATTTTTATTCCCTTAAAAGTATAGTACAGCTGCAAATTATCCGAATAGGTAGGCAGCAGGAAAGGGTTGCCGGTATTATAGGTAAACTTATCCAGCGGAGAGAGAAAGGGGTTCAGCTGTGCATAATTGGGCCTGTCCACCCGGCGGCCAAAATTAAAGCCCAGTTTTTGTTTGCCGGCGGTGTCCAGCTTGTATTGGGTATACAATGTGGGGAAGAATCCGTTATAGTTGCGACTGAAGGATGAATCCGGCTTTTCGGGATTGCCTAACTGGTGCCCGCTAGCGATGGTATTTTCAAACCGCAAGCCCGCCTGTACCGACCAGCGCTTAAAATCTTTTGACGCGTTAACATAAGCCGCGTTAATGTTTTCGTTATACAGGAAATGATTGGTTTCGTTGTAATCAGGCGTCGATATGCCCTGGTAGATGTCGAAGTAATCGGCAAGGTTATCCGTTTTGGTATAGCTGCTTTTCAGCCCGGCACTAAGCTGCAGGCCGCCGGCGAGAACGTGGTTATAGTCCGTCCGCGCCGAATAAATATTGATGTTTGAAGGCAGGTTACCGGTAACCAGGTCATAGTTGTACAGCGTACCATCGGGATAAAAGCTGCTGTTGGCGAAAACCTGGTCAAGTTGTGTGTGGTAGACCACATAATCCAGGTCCACGGTCAATTCGCTGCCCTTTTTATCATATTGATGCCGATAATTCAGGTTGACGCTGCCATTTTTAAGCAGCCGGTTATCTACGTTTTTGGCTGTGATGGTCGAGTCCAGTTGACCCTGTGAACTGCTCAGTAAACTGGTATTGGCGGTATGATTGTCGCCCTGCGTAAACAGGCCGCTAAAGGCAGCGCCAAATGTGGTTTTATCGGTGGCATAATAATCTATATTTACCCTGCCGCTGTAGTTTTCCGAATGGCGCTTGATGAATGAAGTTTGTGTAAAATGCGGCGCAATACCGGTGATCACCACCGGGTCGAAGTACCGGTTTAAGTTGATGGCGCTGTAATTGTTATTGAGCGTATAACCCACGCCGGCCGATACATTCAGTTTGTTTTGCCGGTAATTCAGGTTGACGCTGTTATTGCTTCGGGCATATTCGCCCTGTATATAGTTCAAATTCAGGTTACCGTTAAAACCGGTTTCTTTGGTGCGTTTGGTGCGGATATTGATCACACCGCCCGAGCCCGCAGCATCATACCTGGCGGGCGGGTTGGTCATTAGTTCGATCCTGTCGATGCCGGATGCGGGCAGTGAGCGCAGGTAATTCGCCAGGTCATCTCCCGAAAGGTAGGTTGGTCTGTCATCGATATAAATCGTCACACTGTTTTTGCCCTGCAGGCTGATGGCATTGTCGTCAACGCTAACGCCTGGCGCTTTGGCCAGTAAGTCAAGCAGCGTTGTGCCCGCGCTTCCGGGTAATGCGCTGACGTTGACCACCGTCCGGTCGATCAGCTGCTCAACCGGCGGTTTTTTGGCGGTTACGGTCACTTCCTTCAAACTGGTTTCGTTAGGTTGCAGGGTAATTGCGGGCAAAATGGTGTCCTTTCCCAGCTCGATAGTTTGGCTTTTAAAAGTTTTATAGCCAATCACGTTTACCACAATCCGGTAGGCTGCCGGCTTGAGGCCCGCGAAAACAAAACTGCCATCCTTTTCGCTCAGGGAAGCCTTTACCAGGGTCGAGTCCGCAGCGCGGTAGAGGTAGATGGCAGCGCCGTCGATCGGTTTGCCATCGGCAGATGTTATTTTGCCTTTTATTGACAAGCCGGTTTGAGCCTGTACAAAAGTTGCGGCAATAAGCAGCCAGGCGGCTAAAAAAGCCGTTAATTTTTTGTTCATCCGGTTAGTGCATTTTGCTAAAATAAGGCACGGCTATTCCATGCCCTTTGCAGCGGTGTTATTATTGCTGAAATTTTATTTATTGGTGGTGCGAATACGTCCAGCTCCAGTCGCCGGAATCGTTGGGCATGTATTTTTCCTTGTACTTCTGGTATAGCTCAGCGCTTTGTTTTTTGCCGTTGATCTCGAGCTTTTTGTTGCTGAGTGTGAAGGTCACATTATTCGGATCGGTTATCAAACCATCCTGCATCAGGTCGGCAACAAGTTTCTTGTCTCTGTCAGCCTCCATCCGCTGGCGCTCCGCGGCGGTTTGCCGGGAATATGCGTCCCAGTCGCGCGTCCGGGATAAGTTGGTCGGGTAGCTTCCCGGGCCGGTGTAATTCCAGGTCCAGTTGTCACCTGCGTTGGCTGGTACATACTCATTCCGGTATCTGTCAAAAACATCGCCGTTTTGTATCAGCCCGTTGATCACAAAAGTTTTATCGGTAAGCGTAAATGAAAGATCCTTTCGGTTGTCTATCAGTCCCTCGCGCTGCATTTCGTCGATTATCTTTCTTTGCTGCCCCGCCCAATACCTTTTCTCCATCTCACTCTGGCGCTGGTAATCTGTCGAAGATTTGTTATATCCGGTTGAAGTCTTGTTATAGCTGCTGTTAGGTCCCCCATAGATACCGGGATCCTTGAAAGTATAGCCGATATTGAAATTATCATCCGGTTTAAAAAATTCATCCACTATCCGCTGGCGCAATTCGTCGGGCTGTTTTATGCCATCGATGGAGAATTCGTCTCTCGACAGCCTATAGCTAAAATAAGTTTTATCCTTCACCAGGTTTTCTTTTATCAGCTCCCAGGCAATTTCCTTGTTCCGGTCCGGGAGGTTAGCATAATTTGAACCGGGATATTCGTTACCATCAGGGTTAGCATAACTGCTGCTATGGTTAAACTGCCCGGATATCCGCTCAAATACATTTTCCGGCATCCTTACGCCATTCACAACCAGTTCCCGGTCATTCAGGCTGATGCTCAAATGAGTGGTGTCTGTTACCAGGCGCTCGCGATAAAGCTCCAGGCCGATAGCATGGAATTTTTTGAAGTTATTGGTATCCAGTTTTGCCACGGCAGCTAAGAGCGATTGGACCGGAACGTTATGACCACGCGAACTATCAATTTTATCGATTAACTCTTTTAAAGCGACCGCGCTTGCTAATTTGCTGGTATCTGTGACAAGCAGAGCCGATTTTTGCAGTGGGACTAAAGCAGCAGCAGCGACGTTAAAAACGTTGGGCCGGTTTTTTACGATCATGTCGTTTTTAACTGTCTTTGCCCCTTCTTCACGGCTATCTTTAACATCGTGATGGATGGCCGCAACAACCTTGTTCACTGCCTTTTTAATACCCTCACGCGCTGTAAAGGCCGATACACCCAACCCCAACACCACCAGGCAAATGGTCAGCACTGTTTTCTCAAACATGTTAAGCGTATGGTTACGGTTGCCAACCATACGTTTCACCCTGTCCAGCAAAGTGTTTTTGCTGCCCGGAAATGCCATCGCATAAGCTGGCCCGGTGGCCTGGTATTCTTCGCACGAAACCAATGCGCGGATATAGTTTTCCTTGTTATTACTTTGGTAGATCGCCAGGTCATCGCAGCAATTTTCCCTTTCGGTTTTTATCAGCTGCGATATCCATAAAACGGCCGGGTTAAAAAAGAAGATGATCTCCATAAAGCTTTGTAGCAGGTTAACCAGGTAATCCCTGCGGCGGATATGGGCCAACTCGTGTATTAAGATAGCATGTACCTCATCGGCGGTTAACGAATTGATCAGCCCGATCGGTATCAGTATCACCGGTTTTAAATGGCCGATAACCATGGGTACTTTGGCAATACCCGACTCCAGCAAACTAATAGTTTGATTTATATGCAGTTGGTCTGCCAGTTGCAAAAGCCGGTTTTCCCAATCTTTGCTAACCTTAAAAACGTTTGTCCGCTTTAAATGGAATACACTATGCAGACCTACGGCCATTTGCACGCTTTTAGCGCAAATGATTAAAAACCAAATTAAAACGATAAAATTATAATGCGCGTTGAAATAATTGGTGACTGATTCAGTAATATTCCCTGTACCGGTTTGTTGGATAATGGGTCTGGCAGTCTTCACCGAAAGGGGTGCAGTGCGGCTTACATAAGCATTACTTGTTAAGGCGGCGGCAACATTGGCGCCGGCTGAATAGCCTGGATAAGCGGGACTATTGCCTTCCGATTTTTGAAGTTGCCAAATAAAAGTACCCGTTACACCAATGGCAAATAAGGCCATTGTGCCAACAAGTAAATTATACCGGTAAGCCGCCTTTGCTTTTTTTGTAAATATGATGATGGCGCCTGTTAGTAAAGCAAGTACGATGCCCTGCCACAGCGAGTGCATTAAGGTATTGCACAATGCTTTTATAATGTGATCGCTCAGGAATGAAGTTGTTGTCGGGGCTTCCATAACAATACGGTTTATTTGGGGTGTTATTCTGTTTACAGTTTGTTCAGCAGTTCTTTTATTGCCTTCAGGTCCTCTTTCGAGGTTTTTTTGTTGCCCAGCAGTTGCATCACCAGTTTGCTTGCCGAGCCCTTGTACATCGAGTCGACAAATTTTTCCAGCAGGTGGTCCTTGGTTTTTTGCTCGTCCTCTGCAACGCGGTAAACGTGCTTCATCTGGCTTTCGTCGCGGGCCAGGATGCCTTTGTCGGCCATGATCTGCATCAATTTAAGGGTGGTGGTATAATTCACGTCCTTTTGTTTCAGCAATTCATTGTTTACTTCGCGCACCGTGGATGGACCTGTTTCCCATAAAACCTGCAGTATTTCCAGCTCCGATTTGGTGGGTTCCAATTGTTTATTTTGATCTTTCATATTCATACAGATCAAAGGTAGAAAAAATTTCGTACGAAACAAATATTATGTTAAATTTTTTGAAAATAAATAAAGCAGCCCGGCCTGGAGTTCGGAAACATAGCCGGAACAACTGTAATTTTGCCGTTAGAAATGAAAAGCTGTTTGTAACAAACTGATTTGTTCAAAGTCTTTTATTTAAGCAATAAGCGTCATTTTGCGCCGATGAGTTATTTGGTTAAAACATTAATCAACTATCCTTCCGGAGACCTTTGTGAATTATTTTGTTAATTTTTTAACCACTAAGGTTTCACCAGGGCCACAAAGTGGATGGCGGATATATTCTTTGCGCTTTCTTAGTGTGCTTTGTGAACTTAGTGTTTAATTTTAACGCAAAGCGCAGGAAATAAAAAACAAGGATGAAAAGGGTT
>Ga0206971_10164_pt3 | contig 14586 bp, 14 predicted proteins | sample Alteio_BWOrgHeat_85_FD_152917 | JGI IMG/M metagenome (GOLD analysis project Ga0206971, IMG submission 152917) | Enriched cells from forest soil in Barre Woods Harvard Forest LTER site, Petersham, Massachusetts, United States -... | ecosystem: Environmental > Terrestrial > Soil > Temperate forest >...
CTGCGTGGACACGGCCACAAGATGATTCCATGTTCCGGCCGCTTTGGCAAAATCGCGCTGATTGTAATAGACCTTGGCAAGTTCAACTTCAATTTGCTCGGCCAAATCTTTATTTCCTAAATCGCGAGAGCGCAATTCGGCTTGATTGAGCACAATGACCGCTTCCCCGTCTCGTGTCGGTCCCTGGGCAGAAAGTGTGGCGGCTAAGGCCTCCAGCGCGTAGGGGACTAGAGGGCTCTGCGGCGCCTGGAGAATAAACTCTTTATAGATTTTTTCCGCGCTGGCGAGATCGTTCAATTGGAAATAGGCGTCCGCGATCCAATACATCGTATTCTGAGTCCATTCGTCAACGGCCTTGGCTTCCGTCGCTTTGGACATTCGGTTATGCACTTCATTCAAAATGCCGGCCATGCGGAAAGGATCACGCGCCGAATGCAGACATAATGTCATGAGGTAGACGGCTTTGCCGGTCGCCGAACTTTCCGGGAATTTGTTCAAGAGATCCTGATAGACCTCGAGAGCATGGTCATAATCCCCCATGCGATAAAGCGACAAGCCCTTGGCCAGATAGGCGTAGGCGGTAATCGGCTGGTTCGGATAGCGCGTGATGAATTTATCCGACAAGATTTTAGAGCCATTAAAGTTATTGAGCAGGAGATGCGCCCAAAGAATCCGGAATTCCGCTGACAAACGCAATTGATTTTCGTCCACGCCGTGGATGCGGGGCGCCAGACCCCGTTGGAATTCCAGCGCCATCTTTTGTTCCTGGATCGCTTTCTTCCAATCTTTCTCGAAAATCGGGATAGAAGCGTACAAATACGTCCACTGAGAGCGTAGGGGATGCTTGGGGTATTCCTTTAAAAGGGATGTGAAAATTTTATCCGCCTGTGCATAATTCTTTTGTTCGAAATAGAGGCAGCCAAGACGGTGCAGGGCCAACGGACGCAGGACCGGGTCGGCCTGCGGACGAGTCACCGGCTTGAAGAATTCCTGAGCCAGGGGGATGTCATGAGCGACATAGAACGCCTCGCCCAGTGCCATGCGCATGCGGTCAACCCATTCGCTATGAGAGTCCTTTTGCAGAATCTGCTGATAGAACGGCAAGGCATTGGAAAATTCTTTTTTCTGGATGTAGCAGACGCATTGATAATAGAGCGCGGCCGGCTGATCGGGATATTTTTTCACGAAAAGGAGTGCTTCATCCGGATGGCCCTGCTCCAGGGCCGACACGCCGCGCAGTAAATTGACGGCCAAGTCGTTTGAATAAGCGGGGTTTTGCTGGATCAGCGCCTTAAGCGTCAGATTTAAGGAAGCCCAATCCTGCTTCACGAGATAGGCTCGCGCCTTTAAGAAGGCAGCTTCCTGGGCGACAAAGAGGTTCCCATCCCTAAGCATAGGAGTGATTTGAGCGAGGGCTTCGTCAGCCTTGCCTTCAATCACAGCAGTCTCGGCTAGACGCAGATTGGATGTTTGCTGAATAAACAGAGAGGGTGAGGGTTTTTTGGCTTTTAAAAGCTTTTGAAATCCGCGGCGGCTTTCATCCAGGAGTCCAAGCGAAAAATATTCTTCAGCGGCGGAAGCGATGATTTGGAAGCGAACGGAATCTTCGGCGACTTTCTCAGCCAGCTTATCCTGCAGCTCAGGGGTTTGATTCCAATGGCCTTCCTGAACACCGACCGAACCCAATACAGGAAACGGCCGGGGGATCGTGTCAGAAAAAGAGTAAGAAAAAGGCTGGAGGACGATGACCCCGGCGAGAACGATGCGAATTCGATTATTGAATGATAATGAGCTTCCCATCTTTCTTGCCGTTCGGTGATTCAATCACGTAGAAGTATACTCCGCTTGCGACATTTTCGCCAGAAGAATTCTTGATATTCCAATCATAGGTATCGGAAGTCACCTGGTGATCGAAAATTCGGTGGCCGCTGGCCGTGTAAATCCGAATACTCGCCTGCGATCCCAGGCCTTTGAAATGGATCACACCGCCATTGGCGAATGACGCTTTATAAGGAACCGGGTAAGCAATAGCACCGGACACATCAAAGCTGAATGCAGTCAAGTTTAACGTTCCCGACACAGTTCCTGCCGTAGCTTTGACGATTATATTTTGACCGAGAGTCGACGCACTGAAGGCACCGGCCCCGTTGATATTCCCACCGTTAGAGGACCAAACAACATTAGGGAGAACACCCATCGAATTTTTGAATTGGTCCGCACCCACAGCCACAAACTGTTGAGGTTGGAATGTTTGGACAGTAATCGATGCTGGGCAATTGCTTGTCATGTTGGCGGGGCACACCGTAAGCGATGTTAGATTCTGCGCTACCGTTGTCGACGGCGTATCGGCAAATTCGGAGGCGAAATTATCCGTAATTGTACAGCGAAGGACATATGTGCCAGCCTGACTGAAGGTCACAACCGCGTTATTGGCAGTAGTCCCATTGTTTGGAGTCACACTGATGCTGCCCGGTCCCGATTCCAACGTCCAGCTATAATTCATGCTTCCCGCTCCAGGGGAGCTATCGATCGCGGCAGCCGTTAGATTAGCCGTTAAGCCATCTGAGTTTAATGTGATTGCCGGGTTTGATGTAAATTGGGGGCCGGATGCAAGAACCGTTATTGAAACCGTTTGCTGCAGACCACCGAGTGATGCTTTCAAGATAGTCGGACTTAGAGTTGAATTGACACCTGTGACCACCGTTGCACTACTGGTCAGAGGGGCGTTCGATGCGGCACCATTACTTAAACTCCACGTGACAGCCTGATTGGGAATAGGATTTCCGAATTGATCTCGAACCACAACATTGTAAGGCTTGGTGAAGTTTACAACTACAGTCGTGCCCGCAGACGTACAGGTGGTATTCGCGCACAAGATCGGATCCATCGTTGTCGGATTCTGGCCCGGGTTGATAACCACCTGCGCACTCCCCGTTGCCGTTCCCGAATCTTTTACGTTTACTGTAATCGTGTAGGATGTCAGCGTCGTGAAATTCATAAACGTAGATGCCGAATTGGGGGCGGTAAAGCTCGTGCCAGCCGAAGGATTCACGCTCCACGTATAGGTATAAGGACCGATGCCACCCGAAACAGTCGCTGTTAATGACGCCGAAGAAGTGAAAACCGGCACAGGCTGCGTAATTTGTATGTTGAGATTGGTATCATTCGTGCCCGTCGACCCGATCACAAGATAGGCAGAGTCATTCGCCGAATTCCCCGAAATGCTGATAGTCTTAACCTGAACGAGATAATTTGTAAAAAGTGTCAATCCGGTAATGTTGCCGCTCTCGGAAGTTCCTGATTTTGCCGGGTTGGTAGCAAAGTCAGTCCAAGACACATTGCAGTTTGATCCAGTAAAGTTGCTGCAATACTGCATGTGATACGTTGTTCCAGCCCCATTCGTGGAAACATCCGTCCAATTCGCTTGGATCGTGCTGGATGTAACCGGGCCCAGACTGGCGGGTGTCGTCGGCGCGGCCGGTGCAGTATCAAAGGTAAATGGATTCGGCGTCGGGAACGTTGTATTACAACCACCTGCCGCATCATGAAGCTGTATTTGGAGCCCATATTGCGTATTGGAATTTAATCCGCTTAATGAGACCGTCGCTGGCGGATTACCGGTACCACTGGCTGGGGTAACTGTTCCGGGTCCACCGGTCAGCAAAATCTGCCAAGTATCACTACCACCCAAGTTGAGCCCAGTAATGGCGATGACGGCCGTTGTAGTGCCTGGAGCCCCTTGAATACTGAGCGGCGCGGTGTTCCCCCATGACTGCAATTGAATAGTTCCCTCGGGCTGAACTCCGCTTGGGCTCCACCCAGTACCGACATTCGGGGTATTGCCCGAGAAGGCTTGCGCACTTACATTATAAGTGTTGCCGGAAACCAGGTTTGTGTTTGAGACCGTGAATGTTTGTGTTGGGCCCACTCCAAAGGCGGCTTGTGAACTGCAAAATCCGCCGGGGTTAAGACACACATCATAAGGTGTATAGCTCGGATTCGAGGGGCTGCCATTCGAATTGTTAATGGTAATCGTCGCAGAACAATGGGACGCTGATTCAGTTGTCACAGAACCCGGATTGACTGGCGTTGTCCAGAAAGGCCCATGCGTTTCGACGCCTCCCGTCGGAACATTGATACCATCCGGATATGTCACTTGACCCTTGTATTGGTACTCCACATTTGGACTGAGACTTGTGCTAAGCACATAAGATCCATTACCGGTCGCGGGGATGGGAGAAATGGGTATAGCCGAGCCACCGGGAAATAAATTATCAATTTCCAGGTTGGTCAACTGTGAAATGGTTGCGGCATCGTTTGTGGGCACGGAAACCCGGGCAGATATACTATTGACCGTCGCATCTGTTGGAGCTTGAGGTGTGGCGAAGACGGAAAGTGGATAATCAACCGTTTTCACATCGGAGACAACGGCAGCCCACACGGAACAAAGTCCGGTATCCAGAGCGGTATTTTGAGGACAGGCCTGTGAGTACACAGTGTAATGCGTACCGCCCAACAGGCCGGGAACCTGACCATTTACCGTCGAACCGAGAACACCGGAGCCTGTGCCGAACGCGCCAATCGCTTGATTCCCATCACCCGTTGTCGAGATGCCGCCTTTTGCGATGGTGGCGGGGCCACCGGCACCTTTAACGGCGGCAAAATAAAATCTAGATTGATTCGCATTCCCTGGATCTGTAGCGCTTGCGTTGAAAGCACTTGCACTCGTCGGAGTAGCGCTTCCCGCGCCGGGCTGAAGGCACGGCGTTGAGGAATCGCAAGGCGTCGCTTGAGCAAACGAGGTTAATGCTCCTAACACTACTGGAAGCAACAGATATCGAAAATTATTAATCTTCATAAATTAGTTTCCCCCATCTTGCGCGGGGGGTGTCTTTTCCCCGGGAGCCTGCGCGGAGTGGGGCGTTCCTAAATTCAGCAGCGATTCCAAATCGTCCATTTCTGGGAGAGAGGGCTTCTTCACGCCGCCTTCGGCGTCCGGCTGATAAATGCGACCCTGCTTGGCGAGCATCTGAGTTTGCTGGCCTTCAAGTTTCGACATCGCGACATTGATATAGCGGCGAGCCGGCCTGTAGCGCGGTTCGAGTTCGATCAAGCTGTCGAAGAGAAGCGTCGCCTGTTCGTATCGTCCGGCACGCATCGCGGCCTTGGCCTGCTGCAAAATCTTTTGTTCTTCCGCCGTCAGGATCGGGCGCGGCTCGCCGAAGCGGAAAGAAAGTTCGTAGCGGTGACTCATGCCCAATTCTCCCTGGCCGGCGTAGGCATAGTCGAAGGAGACGCCGCGGATCCTAAGACCGATACCAGCGCGCATCCCGGAACCTTCCGTGTGATTGTTGACGTAACCGGCGCGAAGAGCGAGGAACGGAACCAACCAATATTCGAAACCACCTGAGATCGAAGAATCATCGTCCTTAGGTTTACCGTAGTCCAGCGAAATATTCAACCTCTTTTCCATCATCTGGACAGCGGCGATACCTACCTTATAGTCCATGGGGAGTGGGTCTTTCTGCTGCTCAAATTCGATACCAGGGCCGAGATTCTGAATAACGGCGCCTAAACGAAGAGTTCCACCAAGGACGGGTTTTGGATAGATCAAGTTGCCGCCCAAATCGAAAGCTGCTCCGTTCGCCTTTTCGTCCGCCAGCTTTTCCTGGATGCCTTTGACATTAACACCAGCCGACCATTGGCTTCCCAGCCAGGCCGCACCTAATGTCGCCACGCCTTCATATGCGGATTGGTTGCCAATCGCATTCGAGCTTTGGTCGTAACCGGCGATCGGACCATAATTTAAATAGGAAAGGCTACCGCCGATGGCGCCATTTTCGAGCGGGATCCCCACATTCGCGTTCTGCATGCTCATGCCCTGATAGCCCTGGTCATACATAAAGGAAGCCTGGCGTTCTTGCATGAGCGCCAGGCCCGCGGGGTTCCAATATAAGGATGAGACATCATCGGCCTGGGCCGTATAGGCTTCGCCCATACCAATGGCTCGCGCTCCAACCGGTATCTTTAAGATGTCGGCTGCTGTCGTACCAGGTCCAGAGGCCCACGACGGTATCTGAAGAAGGGCCAAGAGACCTAAACTTACGGCGCCGGGCAGGAGTCTTTTTGTCATGCCATAAATATAGCCGATTAATGTTACAGGAAGATGACGCTCAGGTAAATTTATTGTTAACTGGTCCATAAGTTCTCTTGGTTGACCTTCAAATACCCCATAAAGCCCATCCTGTCAACCGGCACTTTAACATCCGTTAACATTGTTCGTTATATAGAATCGAATTTCAATGACAGTCGATAAAACAATAAAACACACTTAAATTTCAGCTTGAAATGACAAAAGGACTTCAGACCCCTTTGTCTCCCCCATATAAAGGCACGGCAAATTGTGCCCCATTTTATCTTAACGTGTTGGAAACAACTCATCCGGCAGTCTTGCGTTCCCGGCACGCACTAGCAGAGGTGCCAGAGTATACTCGCTCACGACGAAAGGAAGCAAGAGGCCCTATGGCTAAAAATGATTTCCCAAAAGACCCAGGCTAGATCAAACGGCTGTACTTAGACACTGGAAGCTTCCAAACGGTTACACCACAGAACCGGTCGCCCTCGGGACAAAAGGGTCTGACACCTGCCTCCTGGCGCATCCAGCAAGGTGCTCCAAAGTATTTCCCTATCTGAGGGAAGATCTTTTGGACCTGGAGGACCTCTTCCTGGGAGGTCTTCCAGATTTCTTCCTGGGCCGTGTAGCATAGGCGGTGGGTCCATTTGTGGTGGAAATTAAGCAGGTCTCCCGATTCTTCAAAACGAATCGGAAAAGCGTTTGGCAGGAGGTAGCTCACATTACTTTCGGATTCTCCCGCATTCACCAGCCTATTCATGTGTCCCCAGAGGCGCTTCATGACCTGCTGATATAGGTCCAACGCGGCCGGCGTCTCACGAACGAGAACCGGGGTGATGTAGTCCGGCTCATCCCAGAGAACTTGGCGAATCAGCACGGGACGCGATGCCGGCGTCATACGGTGCCGCTGGTCTTGAGAATCCGCTGTGTGGGAGATTTTCTTCTTGAAGGTGAAGTGCGGGTGGACGAGAGTTCGCGTCAGCTTGCTCAAAGACGTGAGATTTAGCGATTCCGAAAGATAGGGATTCTTCGCCGGGTTCAATACCCAGTCGATCGCCTCGCCATCCGGCATGGCGCTTTGGGGAACGCCCATGACGCTGCGAACGCTCTGGGCCAGAACGGTCTCCGAGTTGGTTTTATAATCGATCAGCTTTGACGAGAGATCTCCGAGCTCGCGGTCAAACTCGCGGATGAAGGCTTTCGGCCAGCAGCAGCGCGCATTCTCGTCGAAGGTTTGCAGGACTTGATATTCCAGAGTCTGTTCCAGGGACAGCGGGTCCTCGATAAACTTGAAGAATTCCGGGTCAAAACGATTGACTTCATCGACCATCTTCCCGACGACCACCTTCTGCTCTAACGGAACATCAAATTGCTGGCAGAGCCGGTGATACCGATGAAGCGTCAACCCACTGATCGTGTGATACAAATGCGCATGCGTGGCCACGGGCAGGACGTAGCGTGAAACCTCCTGACAACGCTTCTTAATCGCATTTTTCCAGCGCTTTTCTTCGAGGTTCCGAACCGGGAACAACCGCTTAAATTCCTGAATGACGGTGGGCTCGAGGAGCCGGCTCAAATCATGATAGGCCTGCATGAGCTCATTGATCGCCTGAGTATAAAGCGGGACATTTTCTTCGCTTAACGCTGGGATCGTGAAATTTTCCGGCTTCATTTCCACGTAGCGCTGGCTGACCTGCTCGGAATTGTAGAAGGGGTGGCTGTGCAGAAATGACCAGATCACTTGGCGCGACACTTTGTCCAGCACGAACTGAAACGTCGCATGCTGGATGGTGGTGTGATGGCCGGCCTTATAGATGGACTGGGCGATCACATCCCGACGGGCGCGCGCCGCGTCGTCCTTGCCGACATCGGCCGCGCGAATGACTTGCGACGAATAGCAAGTTCGCGCCGTCGCGACGGAATTGTTGTACGCATCCTGGAAAGCATTTTCCAGGATGACGACGGGCTCGGGAGTGATGGTGGTTCGCTGGGCAATCATTAAAGAAGGTCCGGGAGCTGGCTGAGTGAGTCGATCCGAACCACGCCATTATAGGCCTTCTTCTTACGGTCCAGCAACACCGCTTTGATTCCCATGCGTGTGGCCCCATGATAATCATCTTCTAGGCTGTCGCCGACATGGAGGCTGTCTGCGGCCAGGACGCCCATCCCCTGGAGTGCAGCCTCGAAAATCCGTTTTCCGGGCTTGGCGGTCCCGACGACGGAACTGGCCGTCACCTGTTCAAAATAGTCGGACAGGTCCAGTTGCTTTACGATCGAAAAAAGCCGATGGTCCCAGTTGGAAATAATCGCCAGTCGAATCCCTTTTTTCTTGAGCGCGTCCAACACGGGAACCGTATCATCGAAAAGCCGCCAACATTCGGCTCTCGCAAAAAGGTCGTAGAGTTCCTGGAAGAAGGCTTCAAAGTCACGAAACAAAATACCGTCATTCCCCGCAGTTGTTGGCGGGGAATCCATGGATCCCCGGCCAGCGGCCGCCGGGGATGACGAATAACCGCCAAAAACATCGCGGACCATCCGGTACCACCAATCCCTTTCAATTTTTTCACTCGATAGACCTTGCAAGGAAGCCAGTCCGTTACGCTCATGCCACTTCTCGTGGAAGATTTTTTCGACGTGCTCGGCGTCTACATGGACGCCATGCTGCGCGGCGACCTTGGCGTATACGCCTCCCACAGATGGATAAGGGCGAAAAAGCGTCCCCCCCGCGTCAAAAAAGACGACTTTAGTTTTTGACATAAATGGTTTTATCCTGAACACCGGCCTGCTTAAAGGCACGCCGCCGTTCGGCGCACTTGTTGCACCGGCCGCAATGAAATTTTCCTTCGGGAGCAATGCATGAAAAACTGAGGTGCAAGGGCCACTCTTGTCCGCGACGAATGACTTCTTCCTTCGACTTATGGCGATAGGGAGCGATAATGCGAATGCGTGAGCCCAATCCCCGGCTTAAGACCGAGCCCCATTGCTGAAAAAAAGCCGGAGCAGCATCAGAAAACGGATTATGGTCGAGAGAGCCAAGTGCCAGCGTCGGGATTTTGTGCATCACCGCAAAGACCGCGGGCTTTAAAGAGAGAAGGAGATTCCGCCCCGGCAAATAGACCGCCTTATCGTCGGACTTCGCGCCCGGAACGGTCCCCCGTCCAGTACTCCAGTGATTTCCGTATACATCCTGCATCGGCATCGAAAGAATCGTCAGCGGCTTCAGATGATTTGTCTCCTTTTGCAAGCTGGACAAATAGCGGCCAAGCCAGTAGAGCTCTACCCTCTCCCACGCCAATTGTTGACGAACATAGATCGGCCAAACCACCCGATAATTGAGTGCCGACTCAGCAACCAGCACCGCGCTATCTAGCCCACCGCTCACCAGAACCCCGATTACCCCGCGTCCCATCCACGCATTATAATCGACTTCTGGGGACAGTCCCCACAGATCAATTTAAATGGACCTGTGGGGACGGACCTGTGGTGGACCTGTGGGGACTGTCCCCAGAAGTACGTTATAATGGGTGTATGTTTAAGGTGACGAAGGAAATCCATTTTTGCTACGGGCATCGGCTGCTCAACTACGATGGAAAGTGCCGATATTTTCATGGGCACAACGGCAAGGTGGAAATTGAGTTGAGCGCCGAAACCCTCGACGGCAAAGGCATGGTGCGTGATTTTACGGAGATTAAGGAAATTCTAGGCGTCTGGATCGACAAGACGCTTGATCACAGGATGCTCTTGCATCGGAAGGATCCACTGAGAGAGACGCTAGAGAAATCGGGGGAACCAGTTTTCGTCATGGAGACCAACCCCACAGCGGAAAACATCGCCAAAGTTATTTATGACACCGCCAAGGCGAAGAAATTACCGGTTAGCTCGGTAACGCTTTGGGAAACTCCGAATTCGTTCGCGACATACTGTGAGCGGCCGTAAGGAAAGCCACATAGGCGAAACCGAATCCGAATAAGGCGATAAACGGAAGGCTGATCCACTGCTTCAATTCGTAGGCGGCCACAACCGCTCCCATAAAATAAACCGCGAAAACAACTTCCAACAAGGCCGCCGCCGGGCGCCCGCTCCGGTAGTTCTTCTTCTTCCAGCTCCGATCATTTTTAACGACGGAATATTTCGGCGTCCGACGGAACTCGAATTGACGAGGACTGAGGCCCTGCAGCACCGCCCAGGCATTGCTCAAGCAGATCCCGACGCCCATGGAAATCATCAGGGGAAGATTGCGTAGCCTCGTTTTCCAGTCCACGTAAAGATCTTTCTGGCAGATGCCATAAAAAATCCCGAGAGAGATGGTGGTCGCCGCCAGCGCGATACCTTCCAACATTCCTGTTAACGGCCAATGACTGTAGGATCGAAAATAAAGGCTGAGCGGCAAAAGGACCGACAGTAACGCCGCCAGGACGTAGCCGACGCAGGCCGTCAAATGAAAAGTCGCTTCGACTTTGACTTTTAACGACAAAGGACTACGCCAGATCGTCGGGAGCATCTTTTTCGCGGTCTGAACCGCGCCCATCGTCCACCGGTTCTGCTGCGTCTTAAAAGCATTGATATCGACGGGAAGTTCGGCCGGGCACACGACGTCCGGCAGGAAGACGAACCGCCAGCCCTTCATTTGCGCGCGATACGACAGATCCAAATCTTCGGTCAACGTGTCATGCTGCCATCCGCCCGAGGTCGTAATGGCTTCGCGCCGCCAAATACCGGCAGTTCCATTGAAATTAAAAAAGGCGCCCGATCGATTGCGCGCCGTATGCTCGATGAGGAAATGCCCGTCCAGGAAAATGGATTGGATCCAGGTTAATAAAGAATATTTTTCGTTAAGATGCCCCCATCGGGTTTGGACCATGCCAATGCCGGCGTCGTGAAACCAAGGAAGTGTTTTCTTGAGAAAATCGTCAGGAGGAACAAAGTCCGCATCAAAAATCGCCAGGAATTCCCCCCTCGCGCAAGCTAATCCGGCTTCCAGCGCACCCGCCTTAAATCCTCGCCGATCCTCGCGGCGAATTTGGGCAATGCTGAATCCTTCCGCCTTCAACTCCGCCACTTTCGCCGCAACAATATCCACGGTGTCATCGGTGGAGTCGTCCAACACTTGAATCTCCAGACGCTCACGCGGGTAATCCATTCGGCAAACCGCATCGACAAGCCGTTCCACCACGTAGCGCTCGTTATAGACGGGCAATTGAATCGTCACAATCGGCAGCTGACTTGGTAACTCAGGAACAGGAATGGGTTTTGCCCATTTGTAATAGCGGAAGTAAAGGTAAAGAATCCAATAGCGGTGAATGCCGTAGAGCGATAGAAGCACGATCAGCCCCAGGTACATCACCATAAAGATATGACTCGCCGTTTGCATGGCTTCTAAATTAGTTCCTTAGACCGGCTTGGACGGGGTTACCGAATCGCTTTTGGAAGAGGACTCTTTCTCGTCAAACCCTTCTTTAATTCCGCGGCGGAATTCTCCAACCGCTTTTCCGAGCGCTTTCCCCAATTCCGGCAGTTTATTGGGCCCGAACAGGATCAGAACCACCAGCACCAGGATTAATATTTCACCTACACCAATATTTCCCATTTTAAAGTCTCCTTCCAACAAACTTCATATGCACTTTCAGCGTTTCGTCCGGGAATCCGTTCGGAAGCGGGGGCAACGGATTGGCGTATAATACCGCACGCAACGCCAGCTGGTCAAAAAGCGTATCGCCTGATGACTTCGAAATTTGCGACCCTGAAATCTCTCCGCTACGGCTAATCACAAAAGTCACCTGACAAAGCGTATCCGGCTGAAACTCCTGCGGCGGATGCCATTGCTTATCCAGACGGTCGGCGATCGCCTTCAAATACCACGGATATGGAAATGCCGGTCCGGCGTCCGCTACGATCCCTGCGCCCGACCCCGGAAGCCCGATTCCCCCTCGTCCCCCGCCTGACGGTGCGGCGGCCACGACGGGAGTTTCGGTGGCCTGCGACCCACTTTTGGCCACCGCCAATCGCTTCTTCTTCAACTTGGCCAGGAGACGAATGGTATCTTCTGCCGGAACTTCTTCTTCCGCGGCGGGCACTGGCGCGGCAGCCTTTGGAGCAGTCTTAATGACCTTCGGAGCTGGGGTAGCGACGGAAGGCGGAGCCGAAACTTCCGCCGGCCCTCCTGCCGGGAGCGAATTCACCAGATCCACTGCATAATAACTCATTCTCGGCCTCGCGAGCAAAGTGCCCAGGACAATGAAGGACGCGAGAAGCATCCCATGAGCCATAGTTGATAAGAAGAAATAAGACTTCATCGTCTCCTTTTAGACACCTTTAAGGCTTAGGCGGTTCCACCGAAATTCCCAGCTTGGATACCTGTAGTTTCTTGGCAATATCCATGACCGAGACCACCTGCTGGAGCGCAATATCCTTGTCCGCCTGAATAATTACCGCCCTGTCTCGTCTTGGCCCCAGCAACGGCTTCAATTCGCTCTCTAGCGTACTGATCGAAACGGCATGTCCGTTCAAGCTTAAATCCCCCTGCTTCTGGATAAGGATAGTAATGGGACGATCAGGCGATTCATTGCCAGCAACGGACTTCGGCAAATTGACGCTCACTTGCTGCTGGACGAGAAAAGGCGTCATCACCATGAAGATGATGAGCAGCACCAGGGACACATCGATCAGCGGGATCATATTGATCTCCGCAATGGGTCCGTATTTCTTGCCGCGGCGAAGGGTAGCGGCCATTAGCGCACCCCGGTGAGATCCAGAATTTCCTGGGCGCAGAGTTCCATATCTTCGGAAATTCGTTCGACTTTCCGTCCGTAGGCGTTGTACGCCACGATCGCCGGAATGGCGACAAAGAGTCCAAGAGCCGTTGTAATCAGGGCTTCCGCGATACCGTTGGCGACAACTCCCGGCCCGCCGCCCGCGTTTTCAGCGATCGCGCGGAAAGCATGAATAATGCCGACCACAGTTCCCAATAGTCCGACAAAGGGCGCGATGCTTCCGATGGTCCCCAGGACGACGAGATAGTGATTCATCCGAGCCGATTCGGTTCGAATCAAACGCGATGCGACACGATCCAAATGTTCCCGGCCCGCCGCCCGATCCTGGACGCTGGGCTGCAGAACATAAGAGAGGATGCGGCCAATAGGTCTTTTCAGGCTTTCACAATGGGTGACCGCGGACTCGCGCTTATTTTCCGCGAGCAGCTTTCTCAAGCGTTCCAGGAGAGCGTCCCGATCAAAATCAAATCGACGTAGCGAAAACCAGCGCTCCAAAATGATAGCGCCGGAAAAAATCGAACAACCAAGCAGTAACGAAATGATCGGCCAGGCATTGGCCCACATTTCCTGAAGAGCGGCGATACTAAACATAGTCAAGAATTTCCTTTCTGGTTTGAAGGGCTAACATCAAGGCCTTGGATTCAGGTTTTCCGGCAAGCCGACAAACCCGTGAGAGACCAGGATCTTCGCCGCTTCTTCAATCGTCATCGGCAGAGTGATCGTTTCCGATTCGGCCACATAGATGAGAAGTCCGGATGTGGGATTGGGGACCGTCGGAACAAAGAGACATAGATAGGGTTCTTTCGATCCAAAAATAGTCCCGGGCAGCCGGTTCGTCACAAATCCGTAGGTATGCAGGCCTTTGCGCGGATATTCAACCAGCACCACGAATTTGTAAGGGGACTGAGTCCCGAAAAAGGCTTCGGTCATTTTTTGGATCGCTTCATACATGCCTCGGAAAACAGGGATATGCCGGATACCGGCCTCAAACCAGCGCACCAGGCGCTTCCCCATAAAGTTCGACGCTGCTAGACCCAGGAACCAGATCAAAAAGATGGTTAGACAAAAACTGATCGGCCGGACGCTGGCCCGCGGCAGGGAAACCCAACTTTGGTTCAGGATGACGGGATGAAGAAAATCGCTCATCATGAGGAAAAACAAGTGGAAGAAATAAATCGTCAAGCTAAGCGGAATGAAAATGACCAGGCCGGCGAAAAAATTAGTCTTAAATTTATTCAGCATAAATACGTACTGTGGATTTTAGCACCATTTGGCGAACTCTTTCAGCGGTTTCGGACTCGCTGCACCGCACTGGCCAAAATTAAAAGCACGCATGTCATCATGCAAACGGTCAGGCCGGCATTGAGGCTGCCGGTCAAGGCTTTCCCGGGCTGATGGGCCAAGGGAATAAAATTCTGCCAGAGGCTTTGCCAACCCGCGGTCAATGTTGTGGTCGCGACGAAGGCCATGGGCATAAGCGTAATCCAGACATAGCGGGCTTTCCCCATATTGACGATGACCATGGAGCCGATTGTTAAGGCGATCACGGCCAAAAGCTGATTGGCGATTCCAAACATCGGCCAAATCGTCGCGACACTTCCCGTCAGAATAAAATAGACCCAGGAGCCGACGATCACCAGGCTGGCGACGCCGGAACTGAGCCAGGTATCGGTCCGCTCAAAC
>Ga0206971_10307_pt1 | contig 14518 bp, 13 predicted proteins | sample Alteio_BWOrgHeat_85_FD_152917 | JGI IMG/M metagenome (GOLD analysis project Ga0206971, IMG submission 152917) | Enriched cells from forest soil in Barre Woods Harvard Forest LTER site, Petersham, Massachusetts, United States -... | ecosystem: Environmental > Terrestrial > Soil > Temperate forest >...
AACTGGTGTTCGATCAGGATTTCGCCGAGATCGCCATCAAAGGCCGTAGCTCAATGGGTAATATCCTGACCAAATACCCGGTGAAAAAGATCATCCTTAAATCAAAAGGTGTATCTACTTTATCGGGACGAAAGATATGGTATGACGATATTTTAAAACGCCTCAATGTCGACGCCCGCGGTAAATACCTGGGCGAGTTTGATGGTGACGATAAGATACTAACAGTATTAAATACCGGTATTTACGAACTAACCAGTTTTGATCTCACTAATCATTTTGATGATAAGATGTTGTTGATCGAAAAGTACAATCCCGAAAAGGTGTACTCGGTTATTCACTTCGAGGGCAAATCAAAAAACTACTTTGTCAAACGCTTTGTATTTGAGCAGCAGGTTATTGGTAAACAGGTGAGCTTTATCAGCGAAGAAAGCGGATCAAAACTGACGATCATATCACGAGCGTCGCAGCCAGTAGTTAGCGTTGATCAGCTTAAAGGCAAAACATTGATACCCGAAACCATAGAGATCAACCTGGCAGATGCGATCGATGTAAAAGGCATGAAAGCCCAGGGCAACCGCTTGTCGCCGCACGACGTTAAAAAGGTAGAGTTGATCGCCTCCGACGAAGAAGATATTGTCGAAGACGCAGCGTTAGTAGCATCTGTATCCGAAGAAGATGATGCGGTAGAAGCAGCACCCGTGACTGTAGATGAAAATGAGACAGAAGACGGGCCGGCGCTGGTTGCTGAAAATGAAGAAGAAGCTGCGGATGAAAGGCCTGTTATTGCCGATAAACCAGCGTCGGTTATAGACAAGAAAGCTGAACCGGCAGTTGAAAAGAAAACAGAGCCAACAAACGAAAAACCAGTACCTCCGGAAGTTTCTGAAGAAAAGCCAGCCAAAAAGATCGATTTTGAAATTACCAACTTAGATGAGCTGGATATTGACGATAAGGGTCAGATAGGCTTGTTTTAAAATATGATCTGTGCAGTAAAATACTGGCGACTTTGTAATTCTCGCAATCATAATACATTGCCATTACAATTGGGCGGCCAATAATGCGTATCTTTGTCGAAATTTAAAACTTTTAATGAAGATATTTATTGCAGGCCTACCCTTCCAGGTTGGGGAAGAGGAATTGACAGCTGTTTTTGGTGATTTTGGGCATGTAAAATCACTACGTATAGTAAAGGACAGGGAAACCGGACAAAGCAAAGGCTTTGGTTTTGTTGAAATGACCAATGATGATGAAGCAAAGGAAGCCATTGAGAATATGGACGGTGCAGATTACTATGGTCGCCGCATATCGGTTGCCGAAGCTGATGACAAACCCAAAAGCGGTGGTAGCTTTAAAGGCTCGCACAAGCAAACTATAAAATTCTAAATCATTGAATTAAAAGCCTTCGGAAAACCCGGAGGCTTTTTTGTTTAGTACATTATTGTAAAAGCGTTGCTCTTGCAGGTCCTATAACTGCAAGGGCAACGTGTGGTTTGCATGGCTTTTACATCATCGGCGTAATCGTAACCGGCCCTAACAACCCAGAAGCCATTGGCGCCCATTTCGACGCGTCAAACGGCGCGTAGTTAATGTTCACAAAATTGATCTCGTGGTATTTGCGCCATTGTATGCCGTTTTGGTCCATGTACCTAATGTGGTTAGCCATCAGGTTATCAACCTCAACCTTGATGGTGTTTTTACCCGGCTTCAAATATTTGCCGACACGTGCGGTAAACGGTATGCTCCAAAAAATACCCGCGTCCTGCCCGTTGATATACACATGCGCGCTTTCGCAAACTTTACCCAGGTTTAAAATATAATCTGCCGCTTTTTTTGCAGGTACGTCAAATGTAGTGGTGTATTCGCCGCTTCCCGAAAAGGAAACCGCGTTAGGGTCGGATAAGTTTGTCCACGATGTTAGCGCGCTCAATTGCTGATCAGCCGGTAAAGTTGGTCCGCCTTTGGTAAAGTGCAAAGCCCAGGTGCCGCCAATGGTCTCGGCCTCGCCAGTTTTGTCAACATAGGTCCATTTAGGCATCCCCAAAACCGGGGCGGTAGTCGCCTTTAAAATGGTTGCTTCGCCGGGTTGCAGTTGTACACGCACGCTGGTTACGCTGCCATCGACGTTTGATTTAGCTACGCCGTAAGCGCCGCTTTGCGGATCCATGATCACTACCGAGGCGGCCTTGATATTTAAGGCCAGGTCGGCGTTAACAGCTTTTGCGGTATGGTTAACAATATAGTAGTACTTGCCACCCGCGATAGCGCGACGAATAAACTTCAACCCGGTTTCGCCAATTTGCTCACCTTTGATGTTTTTAAATTCCAACGCTTTTTGAGCATCAGCAGCTAACAGTATTTGCCCGGCCCCGGTTTTACACTGTTTGATGCCGTTGTAAACATCAGTAAATTGAAGCGCTGCTAAAGTGGTTTTCAGCTTCGCACGGCGGCCATCCAGATCAGCCAAACCCGGAACGTCCTCAGGTAGTTTTTGCATAATTACCGTCGCGCCAGCTTTGGCTAAAGCTATGATCTTATCAAGCGTAGCCAAAGGCATTAACTGGCATTGCGGTATAACCAGTACTTTGCGGCTTTGCGCATTGATGTTGGTCATGATCTGCCCGTTTACAACTGTCGATCCGGCTAACATTTTATCAGACACAAAATCGAACGAATAGCCGCTTTTTTGCAGATCCTTGGCGGTTTTATAAAAATCGGTTTGCTGCAGCCAGGTTTTAACGCCATTTACGCCGAAGGTAACATCCTGCCCGCGCGGGTTGCTCCAGTTATCATAAACCGGCCAGTATATGATCAGCTCGTTATCAGATTTACCGGCTTGTAAAACCGACTGGCAGCGAGTAATATAATTGTTCAGGCCCGGCAGATGGTCCCACCAGCTGTTGTTGGGTACAAAGTTTGTCGATGCGTAAAACAACCATCCCGGGAAGGCGATATCATCAGGCGAGTAAGTGGTGCCGTGGAAAAACACATGGTTTACACCGGATAAAAATACTTGCTCAACTTCGGGTTTGCATTGCGATAACGAGCCTGTAAAGTGCTCGGCCAGCCAGGTAAAAGTCTCAGATGTAGCATAAGGTTTGCCTGTTACATGCGCTGCCGATGACGCGAATTTTAAAAACATCGGCTCGTTTTCGCCGTTACGGCGTACGCCCATACTATCGCGGCGCAAACCGGGGATCGGGAAGATGGTTGAACCAAAGGTTTCGCACTCAGGGATATCAACGGCTCCGTAAAGGTCCAGTATATTACCCGGCGAACCATGCGACTGGTTGCGCGACAGGCTATGGTATTTGTGCGCCCAGTTTGTCCAGGTCAAAGTAAAGTTATCCAAAAGCATCTGGCTCATGGTTTCGCGGTAATCGCTTTTTACCCGTGCCACCAAATCTGTATTATCGTTACTCATCAATTCGCGCAGGTGCAATTTAAGATCGTATCCGCGTAAGCGTAAAAACTCGGCAAAAAATCCCGGCGACCAGGTTGAGCCATAAACTTCGTAACTATCATTAAAATAAGAGCCGATACCCGGAGATTTATCTTTAAAAGCTTCGTCAAAACGTTTCAGATAGGTATCTACTGCTGTTTTTGAGAAATGATCCATTACGTAACCCTCGCCGCCCGGCGCAGCACGTTTTACCTGCTGCAAAGTTTTGCCAGAGAATGCGGCGTAGATCTCCCAGGTGCCGTCGGTTGGTTTCCAGTTCAGCGTACCATCAGGGCTAACCTTATCCAAAAGGCTAACCACCTCGCCTTTGCTGCTGTAAGCGGTAACCGCCTGTAAGGGTGCGCCTACACCGGCTTGCCGGCTATCGCTCACCACAATTTTTTCGGTTAGTGATTGGCCGGCTGCCAACTTGTAATTCTGTACAATGATCTTAGCAGCGGCATCTGCAGGTTTTATTTGTGGTCCGCCAAAAGGCCAGCCGGTGCCGGTGTTCATATCCACACCCATGCCCAGTGTTTTTGCCTTACCAACGGTAAAATTTAAGGCGCTCATCCATTGGGGCGATAAAAATTGTAGGTACCTGCTTTCGTAACCGATCGGACCGTATATCGGGGTAACCTCCACACCGCCAAAACCGGCTTGTTTGTAGGTTTCCAACAGTTTGGCCGTATTGCGGTCATCAACCGCATTGCCCATCCACCACCAGCGTGTCCAGGGGTGCATCTCTTTAGTTTGTTGCGGCCATGCAGTAACCGCTGCTTTTTTGGTTTGGGCGTAGCCAATACCGGCCGATAGTACGGCACAGCTCAAAATGACAAATATTTTCTTCATGTGTATTTAGGTTCGAAATGATCGGTTTTTGTAAACCTGGTTAGGGTTCAATTGCAAAGTTATTGATAGCAGCCGATTAACTGTCCTGTAGAATGCTGATGTACGTAAAAACATGGTTAACTGGTATATTTTACTTATAATTGTTACAATTTATCGCAGCTATGGAACCCGAAATACTGTTTACCGAAGTGCAAAAATTTAGGCAATGGTGGCTTTGGCTAATTTTGATCCTGGCAAGTTTACCCTTGGCGGGGATCTTAATCTACCAGCTAAGCACCGGCCACCCGGTTGGCGATAAGCCCGCATCAAATGCTGTGCTTGCCATGATTGTATTCCTGATCTCCGTGCCCATGTTATCTGGTTTCTATTTTCTCAAACTGTTTACCGAAATTGATACCGAGACCATTTACTACGGTTTTGGTATCAGCGGGCAAAACCTGAACGAGATCAAAATAGCCGATGTTATCGAAATGAACGTGGTGCCTTACAAATCGAATGGCCTGGGGATGCGTATGAGCAACACTTTTGGCACAGTCTACAATACCAGCGGTGGTTTGGGTTTGTTTATCACCACTAAAAGCGGTGCAAAGGTGACCATAGGCACTAAAAAACCCGAAGAACTTAGGGCCGCTATAGATAAAATGCGCCGATAATAGGTTACTGGTTAAAATACAGCTAACATTGCGGCCTGATTAATACAACCATGGACGGAATGATAGTGAAAGACAGTAACGGAAATGTACTAGCCGAAGGCGACTCGGTTACCCTGATCAAAAGCCTTAAAGTAAAGGGCGCTTCGGTTACTTTAAAGCAAGGCACCCTGGTAAAAAAGATCCGCTTTACCGATGACCCCGAAGAGGTTGATTGCAAGATAGACGGTATGAGCATCGTACTCAAAACCTGCTTCCTCAAAAAGAGATAACACTGCACCGCTATGATCTACATCACCCAACTCATTTACATTGTCGAAGGTCAGGAATCGGTATTCGATCAATTTGAAGCTATCGCTATCCCGGTCATTTCAAAATACAATGGCAAGCTATTGCTGCGTGTGCGAACCCCGGCCGAAAATGTAATTGAAGCCGGTATCGAGATCCCTTACGAGGTACACCTCATTAGTTTTGCCAGCGATGCCGACTTTGAAGCCTTTAAGCAGGATGAGGAGCGGCGGCAGTATTTGCATTTGAAAGAACAGGCAATCCGGTCAGTACTGCTCATCAAAGGCGAGCAAGTTTAACAACTTCCGATTAAGTCCGCATCCTTTCGATTTGGTGATTTTTACATATCACTATAATGTACGGTTTCTATAGTTTCGATTGAACATGGAAATGCCGTCATCGTTATCCTATTTATGGCAAGTCATAATTATCCTTATTATGGCTTTCTTTTTAATGCTTTTCATGTATGTAATTTGGCTGACCATTAAAGCATTAAGGAAATATTTAAAGGAGTAACCCAAATGGAAATGTTGAACTAGTACCTTTTTGCAAAGCTTCGAAATTCAAAATTCAGCGTTCGACATTCATTATTTTCTTCAGGGTTGACTATATCCCCAGCACCGCCTTCAACTTCACATACCCGGTTTTACTCACCGGTATTTTAGCGCCTGATTTGAGGATGGCCAGATGCGCGTCTTTTTCGTAAGGGTCTATCCGGGTAATTTGCTGTACGGCTAAAATATAACTGCGGTGTACCCGTACAAACTGGCCCGGGTCGAGCGTTTGCTCAAAAAAGCTCATGGTCTTGTTTTTCAGGAACGAGCCTTCGGCCGTATGAATGCTTACATAATCGTCATCAGCTTCCAGGTAGATCACATCCTGCACGGGGATAATCTTCACCTTAGTGCCGGTCTTAACCACAATCCGCTCATGTTGCGATGGCGATGGCGGCACAACCGAATTGATCAGTTCCTCGGTATTTTTGATAGCCGGAATAGATGCGATCATGGCCTGATTAACGTACTTGTCAACTGCTTTATGAAAGCGGTCTTTGCTAAAAGGCTTCAGCAAATAATCAACCGCATGGGTCTCAAACGCTTTAATGGCATACTCATCGAACGCGGTCGTAAAGATCACCGCCGGCTGGTGCTCCACCAGTTCGAGCATTTCAAAACCGTTTATTTTAGGCATCTGCACATCTAAAAATATCAGGTCGGGCTGGTGCAGGTTAATGGCTTTAACACCTTCAAAGCCGTCGCCGCATTCCTGCAGTACCTCTATTTGCTTAAAATCCTGCAAATATTCGCGTACCACCATACGTGCCAGCGGCTCATCATCAATAATTAAAGCTTTCATCATGCTTGCGGTATCTTTATTATAGTTGTAAAAACGTTGTCTTCGGCATGTGTTTCCACCAGGTCGTTACGTGCAAAAAGCAGGTATAGCCGGCGTTGCACTCCGCTTAAACCAAAGCCGGTACCCTTGCGGGGACGCGTGGTTTGCGCATCGTACGGGTTCTGCACCATCAAAACTAAATAATTATCGCTTACTTCGGCGCGTATGCTGATAATTACATTTTCGGTGGTATCGTAAAGGCCAAATTTGATGGCATTTTCAACAATAGGCTGCAACAACATGGGCGGCAGCATCATGCCACCGCTTTTGGCATCACAACTGATCTCGGCCTCCAGGCGGTGCCCAAAACGCACTTTTTCAATATCCAGGTAAAGCTGCAAATGCGTCAGCTCATCAGCCAACGAAACCGGCGCCTGGTCGTCCTTTTTTAAAGTTCCCCGTAAAAAATCGCTCAGCTGGTGTATCATCCTCCGGGCTTCGTCGGGCCGTATGCCGATAAGCGCGTTGATGGAATTTAAACTGTTGAATAAAAAGTGCGGTTGCAGTTGCTGGCGCAGGTTGTACAACTCAGCTTCGCGCGCCAGTTTTTCGGCATCCGCCTTACGGCGATCATTCTCTTTTTGGTCAAGCTGCGTATAGTAGATCACGCTCACCATGGCCATACAGCCTGTCGCCAAAAAGGCAATAAAAAAACGGATGATCAACGACTGTGAAAAAAAGGCCTTGTAAACCTTATCGTCGATTAAATAGGGTAACGACCAACGCGCAATTAAAATACAGGTGGCCGATAAGGTGGCGCACCATACCACCAGATTAATATAGCCTTTGGTGCCCGGCTGGTAATAGCGTAAGTTGTTATTGATAAGCCAGCAGGCAGCGCACAGCAAAATCGTATTGCAAACACTATCTGTGGTGGCAATGTACCAGTTAAAGCCAAAACTAAAAACGATATAGGCCTGCAACCCCATCCAGATGAGGCAGCAGGCCAATAAAGACCAGCCAATTTTTGATGCGATAACTGAGGTTGTGGATGTTGCCAAAACTTAGCTTTAATTCAATTAAAAAATGGTCAGTGGTAACGGCACACAGCGCCGTTTTTAAATAGTGGCGGCTTTAATAGCTGCGTATCTCTACGCCTGCAAAAATAGATGTACCCTTTAGTACCAGTATTTTATCGCTGCCATAGTCGCTTTTTTGCAAACGTTTATCGTCAAAGCCTGCAAAAAGGTTAACCATGTCCGATGTTACATGCCAGTGCGGCGGAACGATCAGTTTGATGCCGCCAAACACCTGGGTAACATCGATGACCACACGGCCGCTTATATCGGCCGAGGTAAAGTCTACATCGCAGCCCCCAAAAAAGTTGGTGATCTCGCCGCCTTTAAAATCCTTGGATAGTATCTTCTTTTTTACGCCGCTAAATATTGAGGTCGCGTCCAATTGGTCGTCACCATAAAAACCGGGGTTGATCGGGGTTGGGCCATTAACGTTAGGGTCGCCTATTGGTCCCGGCTGGCCACCCGGGTTAATGTTTACCCGCCATGCAAAGCTTTGTTTCCAATGATCTTTGTCCCAGGGGCGGTTACGGTTCATAAGCATCCGCATACCTACAACAATAATGATGAGGGGTACAATGGCATGCGAAAAGTGGTGATACGGGAAGATGTCTTCTAACAAGTTTAATCCGCCAATTATCACAATAATAATCCATAGGCCATTTCTGAAATTATGCTTTGCGCCGATGTATAAACCAACAAGGATGATCAATGTTGGAATACTGAAAAGCCAGTAAGGGATAAAAAAGAAGTTAACCTCGCGGACAAGGAAAGCCAGCCCAATGGCCATGAGTATAAGCCCGCCAAGGGTGCGGTTTTTGCGCGGGTCTTTGTCTTGGTTATATGTTGTATCAATGCTCATTTTAATGGTGTGTTATAAATTATGATATAAAACTAATATAACATTTGTAATGAGGCAAAGCATTTTTGGCAATATGCTATATTATTCGGTAAAGCTTGGAATTTTATCGGTGAATTAGTTTGCATGTTTATGGATATTGGAAATTGACGGTAAAGATTTAATTGTCCCGTTAAGATGCTGTCCACCCTTTGGAGGACATGGGTATTCTTCGGTATTTTCAATTTGTCTAAACGTTTGACTGTTGTAATGTCCGAATGTTACTTCAGAACAGGGGGGTAATTGTAGGTGTTTTAAAATAGTTATTAGGTTTGAGTGTTGAAATGTTGAGCTTTAGTTTTTTGTCTTAATTCTTGCCTCTTGTTTTTGTTTTAGCGGGGGGGGGGTAATTGTCGGTATTTTTCATTTAAATTTTAGCTTTTGGCTTCTTGCTCTTTCACAATATACGCAAAGCCACTCAAAAAAACAAGTTTAAACCGTCGATAATCAGGGTTTTCTACAAAAAAGCAAACCCCGTTTTTACAAACAGGGTACACTTTGCAGATATATGTTGAGGTGGTTATTTTTATATCGAAACGTTGTCGGCTGTGTCATTGCGTTTCCAGTCATGCCTTCTGTCCCAGCGGCCATAGCAATGGTGATGATCTTTAAAGAACAGCATCCGTATACCAACGGCTATTAAAAACACCGGCCAAAAGTAAAAGGCGTGGACACCCGGTATATAATTCAGCAAAAATATGCCGCCTATCACCACCATAAAAAACCAACCGCCGCTGCGGAAGTTATTTCTGAAACCTATGGCCAACCCGATCACGATCATGATCATCGGCCAGCTAAATATCCAGTACGGCAAAAAGAAAAAGCTTAACTGGTTAAGCAGGTATAACGCGCCTGCGGCGATTAAGATGATACCGGCCATTGCCCTGTTATTCCGGCGCCTTTCGTCATGTTGAATTTGGTTGCTCATTGTTTTAATTTTTAATGTTGACCAAAAGTACAGTGATAGGTAAAGCGCATCAACGGCCATTAGGCCAAGGCATTTAAGTATTCGGTAAGGATGGGATATTTGTCGGCGAAATGGTCGGGCGATTATTGACCGGTACAATTCGTCACCCCTCACTATATAACATTTTCTTTACCTGCCCCAATAAATTAGGCATGGGCCGTATTTTTTGTAACTTCAAATCTGTATTTAACCGGTACCTTTAATTTGATACGATATGATGCGTAACTTTTACTTTTCAGCATGCTTTTTTTTGGTATTTGGCGCTGCAACCTTCGCGCAAAGCATACCCACCCCAAAACAACATTTTGGTTTTAACATTGGCGATGACTACCAATTGGCCAACTACACGCAAACCGAGGCTTTCTTTAAAAAACTGGCCGCATCGCCGCGCACAAAATATGTGGATATCGGCCCTACCGAAGAAGGCCGACGCCAGTTCATGCTCATTGTATCATCGCCCGAGAATATTAAAAAACTGGCCTTTTATAAAGATATTTCCCAAAAGCTATCACGTGCCGAAAAGCTGACCGATGCCGAGGCCCACAAACTGGCCGCGTTAGGTAAAGCCATTGTGTGGATTGATGGCGGCTTACACGCCAGCGAAACAGTAGGTGCGCACCAATTGATACAAACCGCTTACGACTTTGTAACCCGCACCGATGCGGAGACCATGAATATTTTGAATCATGATATCATCCTGTTTGTACACGCCAACCCCGATGGGCAGGAGCTGGTATCCAACTGGTACATGCAGGAAAAAGATACAGCCAAACGCAACATGAATACCCCGCGTTTGTGGGCAAAATACATTGGCCACGATAACAACCGCGACTTTTATATGATGAATATGAAAGAAACGCAAAACATTACCCGCGAGCAGTACCTCGACTGGCTGCCGCAGATCATTTATAACCACCACCAGGCCGGCCCGGCAGGGTCGGTAGTAGCGGGGCCGCCTTTCCGCGATCCGTTCAACTATGTGTTTGATCCGCTTTTGGTAACCAGTTTGGATGCCGTAGGTTCGGCTATGAATAGCCGCCTTAACCGCGAGGGTAAACCGGGTTATACCCAGCGTTCAGGTACCGAGTTCTCCACCTGGTGGAACGGCGGCCTACGAACAGCAACTTACTTTCACAACATGGTCGGTTTATTGACTGAGATCATCGGCAGTCCAACCCCATCGAACATACCTTTAGTGCCCGAGCGTTTGATACCAAATAGCGCTACGCCTTTCCCGGTTACGCCGCAAAAATGGCATTTTAAGCAATCCATCGATTACTCCGTGTCACTAAACTATGCGGTACTCAATTACGCCGCGCATAACTCCGAAGATATGTTGTACAACGCTTACCAGATGGGTAAAAACTCCATCGAGCGAGGCAATAAAGATTACTGGACCTTATCACCCAAACGCGTCGATCAGATCAACGCGGCTTATAAAGAATCATTAGGCGGCACTGATACAACTGCCCGTCGCGGAAACCGCGGTGGTGCCGTGACTGTTGGTGGCGGTGCTGGCCGCTTTGGCGGGATGCCCATCAAATTTTACGATGCGGTTTTAAAAAACCCCGACCTGCGCGACCCACGCGGTTATATCATCCCTGCTGATCAGCCTGATTTTGCAACGGCAGTAAGGTTTATCAATACGGGTATCCGCTCAGGGTTGGTGGTGCAAAAAGCTACAGCATCATTCACCGTAAAGAATAAAACCTACCCGGCCGGTTCGTACATTATCAAAACCAACCAGGCATTTCGTCCCGAAGTGCTTGATCGGTTTGAACCGCAGGATCACCCTAACGATTTTCTATATCCAGGAGGCCCGCCGATCCGTCCGTATGATATGACCGGTTGGACCCTGGCTTACCAAATGGGCGTTCAGTTCGATCGTATATTAGATGATTTTAGCGGGCCATTTACCCGCATCGCTTATGGTGAGTTACAGGCTATGCCTGCAGCCCCTGCACCGGCTGTAACTGCCACCGGCTACTTTATCAGTGGCATGGCCAATAACAGTTTCATTGCCGTTAATGATCTGTTTAAAGCCGGATTGACCGTTTCGCGCTTAACCGCTGCAGAGCAGGATATGCCCGCAGGTACTTTTTATGTACCTTATTCGGCGCAGGCCAAAGCGGTGTTAGATAAAGATGCCGCCGGTCTTGATGTAAAAGCCATCGCTGCAAGCCAAAAACCAGCCGCTTTATTGCCCATTACCGCGGCGCGGATAGCCTTATGGGATAACTATGGTGGTTCTATGGCTGCAGGCTGGACCAAATGGATCATGGAGCAATATCATTTTCCTTATACGGTGGTTTATCCGCAGGAACTGGATGCCGGCAACCTGAAAAGCAAGTATGACGTGATCGTGTTTGTTGGCGGCGCCATACCCGGTGCCAATGCTGGCCGGGGTGGCGGAGGTGGTGGTGCGGGTGGCGGCGCGGGTGGCTTTGGTCGGCAGGACGCAGTTCCGGCTGAATTTAGCACCTGGACAGGCCGCGTTACTGCCGACAAGACCTTACCAAAACTCAAAGAATTTTTAGAAGCCGGTGGTAACATTGTAACCGTTGGCAGCAGCGCCAACCTGGCTTACCTGCTTAACTTGCCGGTACACAATGCGTTGGTTGATAAAGTGGATGGTAAAGATGTACCCTTTTCGGGCGATAAATTTTACGTGCCGGGCGCGGTGCTGCGTGTGTCGCTGGATAACACACTACCTGCAACCTGGGGCATGAATACCGAAGCAGATGTGTTGTACGATAATAGCCCCGCTTTCAAACTGGATGCCGATGCCGCATCTAAAGGTGTAAAGCCGTTAATGTGGTTTAGCACCGATAAGCCCTTACGCAGTGGCTGGGCCTACGGTCAAAAATACTTGAAAGATGACGTGACCGCTTTTTGGGCAACAGTTGGCAAAGGCAACCTGTACGTTTTTGGTCCCGAGATCACTTTCCGCGGGCAGGCGCATGGCACATTTAAATTATTGTTTAATGAATTGTACAGTAAGTAGCGTTTTTTATTGTCATTGCGAGGAGTGAAACGACGCGGCAATCCCTGAGAACAGTAACGGGTATTTAATATATTGCGTTGTGAAACTCCATCAATACTACGTGTACATCATGACCAATAAAAACGACTCGATATTATATATCGGAGTTACAAACGATTTACAACGGCGGGTATTGGAACATAAAGAAGGCGTTAATCCGGGTTTTACGAAAAAATACAAATGCCATAAATTGGTTTACTATGACGAATACCAATGGATACATGATGCAATTGATCGCGAAAAGCAATTAAAAGCAGGTTCAAGGCAAAAAAGATTGATCTCATCGTCGCTGAAAATCCTGAGTGGAAAGATTTGAGTGATGGATGGTTTGATTGGCACGACGCATACCGTCCTCAGAGATTGCCGCGCTGCGCTCGCAATGACACGGCCAAGAGAATATGATTTATCAGATATCGCCCACCTTTTTAATAACCCAGGCATCGCCTTTATGGTCGCGGATGGCGTAATTGCCAACTGGCATATCGGCTAAGCTTAGTAAGGTCGGGTCAGCATCCAAAAGATCGCCCAGGCCTACGGATTTGGCTACATTTTCAATATCGTCAAAATCATCATCGCTTAAAAACTGCCAGGCGCCATCCTCTTCGTGTGTTACGTAGGTAATGTCTTTTTGGTCGTCCGTAACAAATTTTGTAGTGAACACAGGCGTGCTTAAAGGCTCGTTAAATTTTTTTACAGCCTCTTTTTTTGATTTCCCGAATGGCCAGAATGACATAAGCTAAAGGTTTATAACGCAAGTTAACAATTTGTAACTACACAATATACAATAACTTAATAATTGGTATTTCATACTTCATGTCATTGAGCGATAGAGCGGCAATCTCTAAGAAGACGCGGGGATTTTGATGGAAATAATTCTTTAGTTCATCCTAACCCATTTACTTTTATCTATTTTATTGGTATCAACAGAGGTCTCTATAATGAACAGTGGCGTAATGGGACGACGGAAAACTATAAAATAATCATCACGCGAAGTGCCTCCGCCAAAAGCGCCTTCGTTCCAATAACGGCTTACTATTTTTACATCAGGGTTATTTTTTTGTACGTATATAGTTGTCATATCCGTCCAACAGCCCATTAATAAACCTAACGTCAGGACAGCAAAGACCAAAGTAGTTATCGCAGCAACCAAAACTGAAATAGTTATCGACCACCAATAGTTTATTTTGCCTTGTCCCTTTATATATTTTGCCAATGATACCGCCATTGAGCCAAGCAAAGCAATTAACAAAACAATATAAAACAACGACCGACAACCAAGGTTGGTAAAATAAACAGGGACATATTGTCCGGCTGTAAAGCAAAATATGCAGAACAGCATCATGAAAAATGCCGCGCTGAATTTGCGCTTGAATAGAGGGATACCCATGATTGAATGCACTAATATATGCATTCCCCCTTTATACAAAAAAAAAGCCCCATCCGTTTCCGGACAGGGCTTCCATAAATATTATCAGCTACCAATTACTTACCCAATTTCTTTTTCAGGTTTTCGTCAATCGCTTCTAAAAACTCTTCGGTGTACAGGTAATCTTCGCCATGTTTAACATTCGCTTTAACGGTAATAGCCAAATCCTTGGTCATTTTGCCGCTTTCAACCGTTTCGATACAAACCTGCTCTAAAGCATGGCAAAAATTGATCAGCTCCTGGTTGCCGTCCAGTTTACCGCGGAACTCTAAACCACGTGTCCATGCAAAGATAGAGGCGATAGGATTGGTCGATGTTGGGCGGCCGGCCTGGTGCTCGCGGTAGTGACGGGTAACCGTACCGTGTGCGGCTTCGGCTTCCATTACAGTGCCATCAGGTGTAACCAGGGTCGAGGTCATTAAGCCTAACGATCCAAAACCTTGTGCTACAGTGTCAGATTGTACGTCGCCGTCATAGTTTTTACATGCCCAAACAAAGTTACCGTTCCATTTCAGGGCCGATGCAACCATGTCATCAATTAAGC
>Ga0206971_10262_pt3 | contig 14477 bp, 14 predicted proteins | sample Alteio_BWOrgHeat_85_FD_152917 | JGI IMG/M metagenome (GOLD analysis project Ga0206971, IMG submission 152917) | Enriched cells from forest soil in Barre Woods Harvard Forest LTER site, Petersham, Massachusetts, United States -... | ecosystem: Environmental > Terrestrial > Soil > Temperate forest >...
CAACCAGAAAGTGACGCTGCCCGGCATCGGCTCGTATATTGCACTGGCTATCGAAGAGCAGGATATTCATGCGATAGGCTATGCTATCGCGGCGATGGCGATTGTGATTTTGCTGTATGACCAATTTCTCTTCCGCCCGCTCGTCACTTGGGGCGACAAGTTTCGTTATGAACTCACCGCCAACCAGCAAGTGCCGCATTCCTGGGTGCGCGCGCTTTTTCTCAAAAGCCGGTTGGCACAAAAATTTTTCTCGCCGCTTAGTTGGCTTGCGCATTCCTTTATCAATTTGCGCCTTTTTACCCTCAAACCCAAAAGCGAACGGCTTTCCACCGCAAGCGCCAAACTCATGGATTATGTTTGGTACGGGTTGCTTAGCATGGCAGGCGTAGTGGCGCTTTATCACCTGTTCATTTTCCTGCGCACCAGCATCGGCCTGGACGAAATTATCTCCGTCATGGGCATGGCCGGGCTTACGCTTGCGCGCGTAGTGATCCTGATCACGCTTGCCTCGGCGCTGTGGGTGCCGCTGGGTATTTATATCGGCCTGCGCCCCAAGCTCGCGCAAATTATCCAGCCGCTGGCGCAGTTTTTAGCGGCGTTCCCGGCGAACCTGTTATTTCCGGTAGCCGTGCTGTTCATCCACGGCTACAGCCTAAATCCCGATATCTGGCTCAGCCCGCTGATGATCCTGGGCACGCAGTGGTATATTTTATTCAACGTCGTCGCCGGCGCATCGGCCTTCCCGAACGACCTGCGCGAAGCGTCGAAAAATTTCGGCGTAAGCGGGCTGCTCTGGTGGCGCAAAGTAATTATCCCCGGCATCTTCCCTTACTTCTTGACCGGCGCCATCACGGCTTGCGGCGGCGCGTGGAACGCCAGCATCGTCGCTGAAATGGTCAGTTGGGGCGATACACGCTACGTAGCGCGCGGCCTGGGTTCTTACATCGCGCAAATGACCGAGGCGGGCGATTTCGCGCATATCGCGCTGGGTGTCGGCATCATGGCGCTCATGGTAGTCACCTTCAATAAATGCGTCTGGCGGCCACTATATGGTTTGGCCGCGCGCAAACTTCGTTTCGATTAGGGGATTTTATGGCAGATACATTGCTCGAGCTTTCGCACATCAAACAATATTACGGCAAAACGCAGATACTCGATAATATCGATTTGAAGCTGCAATCGGGCGAGATCGTCGGGTTGCTCGGCAAATCCGGTTCGGGCAAATCCACCTTGCTGCGTATTATCGCCGGGCTCATTATCCCAAGCGAAGGCACCGCTAAACGTTCCGGCGGCGCGGTGGCGATGGTGTTTCAAACGTTTGCATTGTTCCCCTGGCTTACCGTGCTTGAAAATGTAGAGCTCGGGTTGGAAGCGCTGGGTGTGCCCGAAAAGGAAATGCACCGCCGCGCGCTCGCCGCCATCGATTTGATTGGGCTCGATGGCTATGAATCGGCCTATCCGCGCGAGCTTTCCGGCGGCATGAAACAACGCGTGGGTTTTGCACGCGCGCTTGTGGTGAACCCCGAAATTTTGCTGATGGACGAGCCGTTTTCAGCGCTCGATGTGCTCACCGCCGAAACACTTAAAACCGATTTCCTCGATTTATGGACTGAGCATAAAATGCCTTTGAAATCCGTATTAATGGTCACGCATAATATCGAAGAAGCGGTGGTGATGTCCGACCGTATTTTGATTTTCGCCTCCAACCCAGGAAGGGTTGCCAAGGAAGTGAAGGTCGACCTTCCCCACCCGCGTGACCGCCAATCGCCGCAATTCCGCGCACTCGTCGAACAGATTTATATGTGCATGACGTCAAGCGGGCAAAACGGCGATAGCGCGCAAACGACCCAGGGCATCGGCATGGATGATAAATTACCGCGTGTCTCGCCTAACCAGCTTTCGGGCATGATGGAGGCGCTTGCCAGCCCTACCTATAACGGCCATGCCGATATCCCTGCACTCGACCATGCGCTGGGCATCGGCACCGAGGAAACCTTGCATGTGGTAGAAGTGCTGCGCCTGTTCAAATTCGCCGACGTGGCCAAAGGCGATATTACGTTGACCACCGCCGGCAAAAATTTTGCCGAGGCCGATACACAAAAACGCAAACAAATCTTCGCCGAGCATTTATTGCGCAATATCCCGCTGGCGGCCTATATCCACCGCGTACTGCAAGACCGCCCCGGCCACCGCGCCCCGCGCATCCGCTTTCTCACCCGCCTGGAAGATCATTTGACCGAAGACGATGCCCTCAACGTGCTCACCGCCATCACCAACTGGGCGCGTTATGCCGAGCTATTCGCCTATGACGATAATTCCGAGACATTCAGCCTGGAAAATCCGCAGGCTTAACCCGGAAAATGCGGTTGTATAAACAGTATCTTTACATCTTTTTTACACTCTAGCCCCCAACTTTTACACTTCCGCTACATGAAGAGGATTAGCGTTAAATCAAACTAAGAATGAGGTTTGATATGGACGCTATGTATCTTTTAACCGGGGCGGGATTTTTCCTGCTGTGCTGGCTGCTCGCTATATTCAGCGCGCGGCTGATGGAGCAGTAATATGGATCCTTTCATTATCCTTTCCGGCATCGCCGCCGTTGGCCTGTTGGTTTATCTCATCATCGCGCTGATCAAGCCGGAGGTGTTTTTATGAGCGGGTCGTTCCTTACGGGTAATGGGCTTTTACAAATCGCCCTCTATTTTGCCGTGCTGTTCGCCTGCGTAAAGCCACTTGGCGGCTATATGGCGCGCGTATATGAAGGCGAGGCTGTGTGGCTGCAAAAGCCCCTCGGTTGGCTGGAAAATATTTTTTATAAATTGTGCGGCACCAAGCGCGACCAGGAAATGAACTGGAAGCAATATACCGCCGCGACGCTGATGTTCAGCCTGGGCGGCTTCGTGTTGCTGTATTGCTTACTGCGCTGGCAATCGCTCTTCCCGATGAATCCCGCCGGCATGGGCGACCTTACGCCCGACCTGTCGTTTAACACGGCAGTGAGCTTTATCACCAATACCAACTGGCAATCCTATGGCGGTGAATCAACGCTGTCTTATTTCAGCCAGATGGTCGGCCTTACGGTGCAGAATTTTGTTTCTGCCGCACTTGGCATGGCGGTGATGGTAGCGCTTATTCGCGGCATCGCGCGCAAGAACACCGATAAGATCGGTAATTTCTGGGTCGATCTGACGCGCGGCACGCTTTATGTACTGCTGCCGTTGGCGCTGATATGGACATTGTTGCTCGGTGCACAAGGTATCCCGCAGACGTTTAAAGAATATGTAAATGTGCCCTATATTGAAGCTCAGCATGTCGATGAGAAGAAAGACGATCAGGGCAACATAACCCAAAAGGCTGATACGATTACGCAGCAAACGATTGCCGTGGGGCCAGTAGCGTCGCAAATCGCGATCAAGCAACTCGGCACTAATGGCGGTGGTTTTTATAATGCCAATTCGGCAAATCCATTGGAAAATCCGACACCCCTTTCCAACTTCCTTGAGATGCTTGCGATCCTACTGATCCCGGCGGCCTTGTGTTACAGCTTCGGCGCAATGGTGAAGGACCGCCGCCAGGGCTGGGCATTGCTCGCTGCTATGACAGTAATCTTCGTCCCCCTGATGTTTTACTGCGTAGCAGCCGAGCAATCCGGCAATCCGCATTTTTCGGCGTTCACTATCGACCAGCAAGCCAGCGATTTGCAGCCGGGCGGCAATATGGAAGGTAAGGAAGCACGCCTGGGTATCATCAACTCCGCGCTGTGGGCATCGGCAACTACCGCTGCCTCCAACGGCTCGGTCAATGCCATGCATGATTCCTTCACGCCTGCCGGTGGTTTTGTGCCACTGCTGCTGATCCAGTTCGGTGAAGTGATCTATGGCGGCGTAGGTTCGGGCCTATACGGGATGCTGATGTATGTCATCGTCGCCGTGTTCATCGCAGGCCTCATGGTCGGGCGCACGCCGGAATATATGGGCAAGAAAATACAATCCTTTGAAATGAAAATGGCCTCGATCGCCATCCTCATCACGCCTGTGCTGGTACTGTTCGGCACAGCGCTCGGGCTTATGACGGAAGCAGGCAAAGCAGGGATATTAAATCCCGGCGCGCAAGGATTCTCTGAAATCCTCTATGCCTTCTCGTCGGCTGCAAATAATAATGGCAGCGCGTTCGCCGGGCTTTCCGCCAACACGCCGTTTTACAATACGGCGCTGGGCATCTGCATGTTGTTTGGCCGCTATTTCATTATCGTGCCGGTGCTGGCTATCGCAGGTTCGCTGGCCGCAAAAAACAGTGTGCCGCGCTCTGCAGGGACACTTTCTACACACAAGCCATTATTCATCGTGTTCCTTGTGGGCACGGTCGTATTGGTCGGTGTGCTTACCTTCGTGCCAGCCCTTGCCCTTGGGCCGGCAGTTGAACATCTTAACCTGATGAAGTGAGACTACTATGAACGCTCATCCCACACTTGCGTATCACGCTAGCGATCCAGCCAATTTATGGCGGGCAACGGTTTCAGCTTTCAGCAAGCTCACGCCGCGCTACCAGCTTAAAAACCCGGTGATGTTCTGCGTCTATATCGGCAGCATCCTCACCACGCTGATTTATGTGCAGCAGCTGGTGCATCCTACCAGCAGTGAAGCCCCGTGGTTCATTATCACCACCAGCGTGTGGTTGTGGTTTACGGTGCTGTTCGCCAATTTCGCCGAAAGCATCGCCGAAGGGCGCGGTAAGGCGCAGGCCGAAAGCCTGAAGGCTTCGCGCCGTGATACGAAGGCGAAGAAGTTATCATCGCCTACCAACCTCACCCAGTATAAGGAGATGGCTTCCACCGAACTTCGTATGGGCGATCTTGTATTGGTGCGGGCTGGTGATTTCATACCTGGTGATGGGCAAGTAATATCTGGGGTTGCTTCCGTTGATGAAAGCGCCATTACGGGCGAATCCGCCCCCGTTATCCGCGAGTCGGGCGGCGACCATGATTCGGTAACCGGCGGCACGCGGCTGGTTTCCGACTGGCTGGTGATTCGTATCACCGCCAATCCCGGCGAAATGTTTATTGACAAAATGATCCACCTGGTCGAAGGCGCCACCCGCCAGCGCACGCCCAACGAAATTGCTTTGGGCATTTTGCTTGCTGCCATGACCATCATCTTTTTGATTGTGACGATGACGCTCTGGCCGTTTTCCGCCTTCGGTGTCGAAAAGTCAGGCGCGGGTGCAGTAGTGAGTGTCACCGTATTGGTATCGCTGCTCGTCTGCCTTGCACCTACTACTATTGGCGGCCTGATTTCTGCCATCGGCATCGCAGGTATGAACCGCTTGATGAAAGCCAATATCATCGCCATGTCCGGCCGCGCAGTGGAAGCATCGGGCGATGTGAACATTCTCCTGCTCGATAAAACCGGCACGATTACCTATGGCAACCGCCAGGCCGTGATTTTTATTCCCGCCGATGGTATCAGCGTCACCGACCTTGCCAAGGCTGCGGAACTTTCCTCGCTTGCCGATGAAACGCCGGAGGGCAAAAGCATCGTGGCGCTCGCGCATGAAAAATATGGCATCACGCCTACCGATGGCACCAAGCTCGGTGGGGAGTTTATCCCCTTCTCGGCAGAAACGCGCATGAGCGGTGTGAAAATCGGCACTCGCCAGGTTATGAAAGGCGCGGGTGATGCGATTGAGCAACACGTCAAAAGCCTTGGCGGCATGATGCCTCCTTCGCTTAAAGCATCTGTTGAGCAGATCGCCCGCACAGGCGGCACACCGCTGCTGGTGGCTGACGGCCATACCGTGCTTGGCGTAGTGCATCTCAAAGACGTAATAAAAAGCGGTATTAAAGAGCGGCTTGAATCCCTGCGACGCATGGGTATCAAAAGCATTATGATTACCGGGGACAATCCGCTTACCGCTTCAGCGATTGCCGCAGAAGCAGGTGTTGATGATTTTCTTGCCGAAGCCAAACCGCAAGATAAACTCGCCCTCATCCGCGAAAAACAACGCGGCGGCGAAATGGTGGCCATGGTCGGCGACGGCACGAATGATGCGCCCGCGCTTGCGCAATCTGACGTGGCAGTCTGCATGAATAGCGGCACGCAGGCAGCTAAGGAAGCCGCCAACATGATTGACCTCGACTCCGACCCGACGAAGCTGATTGAGATCGTTGAGATCGGCAAACAACTACTCATGACGCGCGGTGCACTCACGACGTTTTCCATCGCCAATGACGTAGCCAAATATTTTGCGATTATCCCGGCGGCGTTTGCGAGTACCTATCCGATGCTCATGGTATTTAACATCATGCACCTGACCTCGCCCATGAGCGCCATTCTATCGGCGGTGATTTTCAATGCGCTGATTATCGTATTCCTGATTCCGCTTTCCTTGCGCGGCGTGGAATACCGCCCCGATAGCGCCGATGCGCTGCTCGCGCGCCATTCTTTGGTATATGGTTTAGGCGGCATCATCGTACCGTTTATCGGTATCAAAGCCATCGACTGGCTGCTCACTCTGGGAGGTTTGGTATGAAAACGATTACAGACACTTTACGCCCTACCCTCGCTTCGCTTGCGTTATTTACGGTACTTTTGGGAGGGGTGTATCCGCTGCTTTCCACCGCCGCCCTGCAATCGCTTTTTGCATCGCAGGCACAAGGCAGCCTTATGAACGGCAAAGATGGTACAGTGCTCGGCTCGGCGCTCATCGGCCAGAATTTTTCCGAGCCGAAATATTTCTGGAGCAGGCTTTCTGCCACCGGCCCTTATGCGTATAATGCCGCCAATTCCAGCGGCTCGAACCTGGGCAGCAATAACCCGGCGCTGATGGACGCGGTAAAAGGCCGCGTGGAAGCGCTCAAGGCGGCAGACCCCGCGAATAAAAAACCTATCCCTGTGGATTTAGTGACCGCTTCCGGCAGCGGGCTTGACCCGCATATCAGCCCGGCGGCGGCGCAGTATCAGCTGGCGCGCGTGGCAAAAGCGCGCGCAATGAGCGAACCCGCCCTGCGCCAACTGGTCGAAAAATATGCTGAAAATCGCCAGCTTGGGGTTTTGGGCGAGCCGACCGTCAATGTGCTCAAACTGAACCTTGCGCTTGATGGTAAATTGTAGGATTTTCCTATGCATGGAAGAACACTCACCATCTACTGCCTCTGATCCTTGGAAAGGGCGTATTGTCGCGCTGCTAGTCACCGCGCTTTGCACCCTGATTGGGCTGGGCTTACGCGGGCAGCTTAACCCCGTTAATCTGGTAATGCTGTATTTGTTGGGAGTTGTTTTGGTAGCCTCGCGTTATGGCAGGGAAGCATCCGGCTGGGCAGCCATACTTGGAGCGCTCAGTTTCGATTTCTTTTTGGTCGAGCCGTATTACAGCTTTGCCATCTCCGATGTTCAGTATGTCATTACCTTCGTCGTATTGCTGATCACCGGCCTTGTTATCAGCGCCAAAACATCGCGGCTTGCCGAACAAAGCCGTTATTTTGAAATCAAGGAACGCCACACCGCCGCCTTATATATGATCGCGCGCAAACTTGCCTCGACGCGCGGCCGCGATAATATGCTGTATGTCATTCGCCTGCATATTGAAGAAGCATTCGGCGGCACGGCGATGATCTGGGTGATGGAAAACGGCACATTGCAATGCATGACGCACCCGGCCATGAATGACCATCTCAAAGAAAAAAGCGCGGCGCTTTTTGCCTATGAGCATGTCCAGCCCGCCGGGGCGGGAACCCCCACCCCTACCGGGGCGCAGGGGTTTTACCTGCCCTTAAAGGGCTCGCAAAGCGTTATGGGTGTGCTGGGATTGTTGCCGAAGGCGGAGCAGCTCTTGCCAAGCGATAAGCTACAGCTGGAAGCCGTTGCCCACGTCGCCGCGTCGGCATTAGAGCGCGTCATCATCGCCGAATCCGCAGAGCAACATAAAATAGAAGCTGAAGGCGAGAAGCTGCGCAATACGCTGCTCAGCTCCGTATCGCACGATTTCCGCACGCCGCTGGCCTCCATTAAGGGAGTAATCAGCAGTTTGATGCTGCAAGATGACCGCCTGCGGCCAGAGGATAAAAATGAGCTGCTTGCCTCGGCGCATGGGGAAGTAGCTAGGCTTGAGCGCGTGGTCAGCAATTTGCTGGAAGTCACATTACTCGAATCGGGGAAACTCAAGCTCAAGAAAGACTATTATTTCCTGCCTGAGCTTATCGGCAATGCATTGAAGCAGACGGAAACCATTTTGCACGGAAGGCAGATTACACATCACATTCAGCCCGAGTTACCTGCATTACAAGTTGATGGCCTCCTCATCGAGCAAGTGCTGGTTAATTTGCTTGAGAATGCCGCTAAATATACGCCCGATGGCTCACCGATCACACTCCACTGCGATAGCTATGGCGGGCAGGTCAAAATAGCGATTGAGGATACGGGCTCAGGCATTCCCGCCGGCGAAGAAGAAAAGATATTTGATGCGTTTCATAGCGCCGAACACCAGTCACGCAAAGGCACTGGCTTGGGTTTAGCTATCTGCCGGGGGATATTACAAGCGCATGGCGGCGGCATCAAAGCGCAGAACCGGCCGCAAGGCGGCGCGGTATTCACCATCACCTTGCCGATAGGCGTGATCCCGGCGATCACGGAGGTGGCATGACCGTTCCCAAAACCCATATACTCATTGTTGACGATGAACCGCAGATTCGCAAATTCCTGCGCACGACGCTCACCAGCCATGACTATCAGGTTAGCGAGGCAGAAAAGATCGCCGATGCCCTCAAGCTACTCACCACCCATCCGCCTGACCTCATGCTTCTCGATCTTGGCCTGCCCGATGGCGATGGGTTGGATGTTATCAAGGAACTGCGCGGTTGGAGCCAGCTGCCTGTAATTGTGCTCTCCGCGCGCGGCCAGGAACACGATAAGGTAGCAGCATTGGAATTAGGTGCAGACGACTACCTGACCAAGCCTTTTGGCGCAGCTGAATTACTGGCGCGCATCGGTGTGGCCCTTCGTCATTCACGCGCTGGCAATCAACCACAGCCATCTGTTTTTGAATCAGCGGGGCTAAGGGTCGATATAGCCAACCGCCAAGTAACGGTGGATGGGCAGGAGGTTCATCTCACCCCCACCGAATATAAATTGCTCTGCACAATGGTAAAATATGCTGGAAAAGTGGTCACGCATGGCCAACTGCTACGTGACGTATGGGGGAAGCATTCCAGCGAGCAAGGCCATTACCTGCGCATCTATATGCAGCATGTGCGGCAGAAACTCGGCGATGATGCCCTAAACCCCAAATTCCTGATTACAGAGACAGGGATAGGCTATCGGTTAAAAGTCCCATAATGCTGGCCGATTACAATAAAAACATTGGCGTGCCCATAATTTAATGGCAATCGAATGCTTATGTTCCGTAATCCGGCTTAGGATGCATTTTTCTTTCCAGCGCCTTATGCTCCGGGCATTCATCGGCAATCGAACAGAAGTCGCATACATATTGTTCAATGACATTCAAATCCTTGATGGAAACGCGCGTACCGCTCACGGTAATGCCAAACTCGCGGATTTTAACCAGCACCCGCGAAAATGTTTCCGGCTCAATGCCCAGCCGCGAAGCGATAAGTGCTTTGCTGTAAGGCAACTCGAACCCGGCCGGGTCGGCATTATGCAAAATACATAATTGCTGGAAAAAACATGCGACGCGCTGGGCCGCTGTCATGGTTGCCTGGTGTTCGGCATCCACCGAAGCCAAATGCGCCTGCTGCGAAAGCTCGGTGAGCAAATTCAGCGCCAGCATACTGTGTTTCTTCGCATTTTCCTTCACCAGCGCCATGGACAATTGTATCGCCGCCGTATCCTCCACGGCAATCGCATTAAGCTGGTGTTCATGGATAAGCGAAAAAATTTTCGTTTCGCCGATGCTGCGCCCCGCAACGATAACACCCGTCGTAAATTGCCGCCCGTCCGGGGTCTGGCGCATGAGCTGCACCGTGCCGCTGCACAGGATATAAAAATGCCGTATAGGGTCGCCATGGCGGAATAAATACTCGCCCTTGGCATAGCTGCGAATATGCCCATTGATAAGCAATTCGTTTTTTTCCTGCTCCGCCATTCCCGAGAATAAATAACAATTCCGGACGCTATCAGGCAAAACAATCGTCGGCATAAAATTATTATTTCCCAAAATGATACAACGACTCTGATGGTATTTTCGCAGCCAGTTGATATAAGTCAAGTGAATCCGGTTGCAAAGCAGTTAGGCTGCTTCTGTTTGTAATCTAGGGGATCCTTATGTCCTACCGTGCGCGTCAATGTCGACATCAACCCATGGATAATGGGTGATGGTGTTGGTTATAAATTTTAGGAGGGTTTTATGCGTTATTTGATACTGGCATTGTCCATATTGTCGTTCAACATTCCGGCAGTATCGGCACATTGCGGCAAACCGCATCCGCCAAAGCAAGCCAAATCATCTGCCAATATCGCCATGCAATATAGCCCAAGCGCGATGGATGCTGCGTGACCTCAACCACCGCCACCTCCCTTTACAACGACGCGATTGTAAAAAAATTCACCCTTGCCGCCATATTCTGGGGCGTGGTCGGCATGTTGGTCGGGCTTATCATTGCGTTGCAGCTCGCCTTTCCTGCACTCAACTTCGAACCTTACTTATCCTTTGGCCGCTTACGCCCTGTGCACACGTCGGGCGTCATCTTTGCCTTCGGCGGTAATGTGTTGTTCGCTACCAGTTATTTTGTCGTGCAGCGCACCTGCCGTACGCGCCTGTGGAATGACAGCCTCGCATTTTTTACCTTCTGGGGTTACCAGCTTTTTATCGTCATGGCAGCACTTGGTTATGTGCTTGGCGTCACGCAGGGCAAAGAATATGCCGAGCCGGAATGGTATGCCGATTTATGGCTGACCGTGGTCTGGGTAGCTTATTTAGTGATTTTCATGATGACGCTCCGCCAGCGCAAAGAGCCGCATATCTATGTCGCCAACTGGTTTTTCCTGGGCTTCATCGTCACCGTTGCCGTGCTGCATCTGGTGAATAATATTTCCATTCCCGTATCGCTGCTCGACGCAAAAAGCTATTCAGTGTTCGGCGGCGTGCAAAGCGCGATGATCGAGTGGTGGTACGGCCATAATGCGGTCGGGTTTTTTCTCACTGCTGGCTTTCTTGGCATTATGTATTACTTCATCCCCAAACGCGCCAACCGCCCGATTTATTCCTATAGGCTTTCTATCATCCATTTCTGGTCACTGATTTTCATTTACATCTGGGCCGGCCCACACCATTTGCTTTACACTGCCCTGCCCGATTGGGCGCAGACGCTGGGTATGACATTTTCTATCATGTTATGGATGCCATCATGGGGCGGGATGATCAACGGTATTATGACGCTGTCTGGCGCGTGGCACAAGCTGCGCGAAGACCCGGTGTTGCAATTCATGATTATCGCGCTGGCGTTTTACGGCATGAGCACCTTCGAAGGCCCCCTCATGTCGATCAAAGAAGTGAATGCGCTTTCGCATTACACCGATTGGACGATCGGCCACGTGCATTCCGGCGCGCTAGGCTGGGTAGCATTTATCAGCTTCGGCGCAATCTATCACATGGTGCCGGTGCTATGGAAAAAAGCGGACATGTATTCGGTGAAACTCATCAGCGTGCATCTGTGGGTCGCAACCTTTGGTATCGTGCTCTATATCACCTCGATGTGGATCGCGGGCATCATGCAGGGGCTGATGTGGCGCTCTTACGACAGCATGGGTTTCCTCACCTATTCCTTCGTCGAAACCGTGCAGGCGATGCATCCTTATTATATTATCCGAGCACTCGGCGGATTGCTCTATCTCAGCGGCGCGCTGGTGATGGTCTATAATATCTACAAAACCATTGTCCCGCCGCGGGAGCTTGCCCATGCTTGACGGCCATAAAAAGATTGAGCGTAATTCGCTGTTGATGCTGGTTCTTGCCGTCATCGTCGTGTCTATCGGCGGCATCGTTGAAATCCTGCCGCTTTTCAGGCTGGAAACCACCATCGAGCCTGTAAAGGGCGTGCGCCCATACACGCCACTAGAGCTCGCCGGGCAGAATATTTATATCCGCGAAAATTGCTCCAGCTGCCATAGCCAGCAAATCCGCAGCCTTCGCGATGAAGTAACGCGCTACGGCCATTATTCCCTGGCGGCGGAAAGCATGTACGATCATCCATTCTTATGGGGCTCCAAACGCACCGGGCCAGACCTTGCGCGCGTCGGCGGCAAATATTCCGATGAATGGCATGTGGCGCATCTGGCCGACCCACGTTCGGTGGTGCCTGAATCCATCATGCCGACCTATAGCTTCATGCTGGAGCAGGCAGCGGATTTGCGCAATATCGACAAACACCTGCGCGCACTGCGCACCGCTGGTGTGCCCTACACCGACGATATGATTGAAAATGCCTATAACGACGCGATGGCACAAGCCCATAATGACAGCGATACGGCGGGCCTTAAAAAGCGCTACGGTGCAAAAGTGCAAGCACGCGATTTCGATGGCCAGCCAAATTTCGTTTCCGAAATGGACGCGCTGGTGGCCTATCTGCAAAAGCTCGGCACCGATGTTGATTTCAAAGATTACGACCCTGACATGGACCCGCGAGGCAAAAAATGATTGATTTTCTCACCATTCATTCCGGCGTAATCGTCTCGGTGCTCTTCTTCACGATGTTTGTCGGCATCGCGATATGGTCCTATCTGCCACGCAATAAACGTCGCTTGCAAAACTATGGCAACATCCCGTTCGAAGGAGACGACCATGGTCGATAAACTCCCGGAAAAAGACGAACTCAGCGGCGCCGAAACCACCGGGCATGAATGGGACGGCATTAAAGAACTCAATATTCCCGCGCCGCGCTGGTGGCTGTGGGTGTTTTTGCTGTGCATCGTCTGGGCGGTTGGCTATTGGATACTCTACCCCACTTGGCCAACGCTTTCGGGCAACACGAAAGGTATGCTTGGCTGGACGCAGCATAAAGAGCTGGCGCAGCAGCAGGATCTGATTACTGCCGGGCAACAAAAATACCTTGATCGGTTTCATAAAGCGTCGCTAGAAAATATCAACAAAGACCCCGAACTCTATGAATTCGCCCGCGCTGGCGGCGCCGCAGCATTCAAAGAACATTGCGCCGCCTGCCACGGCACAGGTGCGGCTGGCGGCCATGGCTATCCCAACCTCAACGATGATGACTGGCTGCATGGCGGCACGCTGGATGACATTTATAAAACCATCCGGGTTGGCGTGCGTTCAACCCATCAAGATACGCGCGGCGTACAAATGCCTGCTTTTGGCGGAGTATTAAAACGCGACGAGATTGAAGACGTGGCGGAATATGTGGTGCATTTAAACGAAGGTGAAAAAGCGGAGCTGACACCCGCCTATCAGCACGGCAAAACTATTTTCGCTACCAACTGCACCTCCTGCCATGGCGACCATGGCGAAGGCAACCACGCCATGGGCGGACCACGTCTTAATGATGCCATCTGGCTTTATGGCAGCGACAAGGCGCACATCATGGCGCAAATCACAAATCCTCACCTGGGCGTTATGCCGACCTGGGAAAATCGCCTGAGCGATGACACGATAAAAGAACTCACCATTTACGTGCATTCCCTCGGTGGGGGAGAATAGCGTGTGGCAGGTGGAGTAACATTCTTCAGCAAGCAGCGGCGGATTTACGCGCGCCGCGTCTGGGGCAAATACCGCAAACTTAAATGGCTGAGCATGGGCTTGCTTCTGACCATTTACTACGCAACGCCCTGGCTGCGCTGGAGCCGCGGGCAGCATGCGCCCGACCAGGCCATCCTCATCGACATGCCGGGCCGTCGCGGCTATTTTTTCGGCATCGAAATCTGGCCGCAGGAGGTCTATTACCTCGCAGGCATCCTAATCCTCGCCGCTATCGGCTTATTCTTTATTACCTCCATGCTCGGCCGCGTCTGGTGCGGCTATGCCTGCCCGCAAACCGTGTGGACGGATTTGTTCGTCTGGGTCGAGCGCATCGTGCAGGGCGACCGCAACGCGCGCATGAAACTCGACCAATCGAAACTCTCGTTTGAGAAAATCTGGAAAAAAAGCCTGACGCATACCATCTGGATTATGCTCGGATTATGCACAGGCGGCGCCTGGGTATTTTATTTTAACGACGCACCGACATTACTCGACCAGATCGTGCATTTCGACGTGCCATGGAGCGTTGGCGGCTGGATTATTGCCCTCACTTTTTCGACCTACCTCATGGCCGGCTATGCACGCGAACAAGTATGTACTTATATGTGCCCCTATGCGCGTTTCCAATCCGCCATGTTCGACAAGGACACGCTGATTATTTCCTACGATAAAGAGCGCGGCGAACCGCGCGGCAAACATAAAGCGGGCGATAGCTGGGAAGGCAAAGGCCATTGCATCGATTGCGATAGTTGCGTGGTTGTCTGCCCGATGGG
>Ga0206971_10308_pt1 | contig 14266 bp, 10 predicted proteins | sample Alteio_BWOrgHeat_85_FD_152917 | JGI IMG/M metagenome (GOLD analysis project Ga0206971, IMG submission 152917) | Enriched cells from forest soil in Barre Woods Harvard Forest LTER site, Petersham, Massachusetts, United States -... | ecosystem: Environmental > Terrestrial > Soil > Temperate forest >...
ACCCCGTTATTTGATGACGATGGAGAATTACTCGGTTTTGCCAAGGTTACGCGCGACATGACCGACCGTAAAGCCATTGAAGACAGAAAAGAGCAGCAGAAAGCCGAACTGGAACAGCGGGTTATTGAAAACACGGAAACCATCATCAAAAATGAAATGCGCTACCGTGCGCTGGTAGAAAGCATTAATGACGGCGTTGCGCTGCTCGACCAGAATTTTAAAGCAATTTACCGCAGCAGTTCGGCCGAACGGATTTCCGGCTGGAGCAACGATGAATATTCATCAACCAGGCTTCCCGAAATGATCCACCCGGAAGATCTGGCTGCTGCGCAGATTATCTATGCCCGGGTTATTGAACAACCAGGCACGCCCATTGAATTCACCTACCGGTTGATGCACAAAGGCGGTTGGTATATGTGGCTGACCGGCACTTTTACCAACATGCTACAGGACGAAGCCATCAGGGGGATTGTTTGCAATTTCAGGAATATTACCGACAAAAAAATTGCAGAGGACGAACTCAGGCGCACCGTCAGGGAACTGTCTGATTACAAATATGCGCTTGACCAGGCGGCGCTTGTAGCCATCACTGATGAAAACGGCATTATCACCTATGCTAATCCGTTATTTTGCCAACAGTCAAAATATAGCGCTGAAGAGTTGGTGGGGCAGGACCACCGTTTAATCAATTCGGGTTTTCATCCGAAGAGTTACATGGAAGAGTTTTGGACGACCATCCAATCGGGAAATATCTGGAAAGGTGAATTTAAAAACAGGGCGAAAGATGGTAACGAGTATTGGGTGGATGCAACGATCGTCCCCTTTCTTGATGAAAATAGCAAGCCATATCAATACCTCGCCATCCGGACGGATATAACCGAACGTAAGCTTAGCCAGGGACGGATAGCTGAAAGTGAACACTTAATAAAAACGGTTACCGATAACCTGCCCGCGATGGTGGCGTACTGGTCAAATGACCTGATTTGTTTGTTTGCGAATAAAATGACGCTTGATTTTTTGGGGAAGGGCGCTGACGAAATGATCGGCTCCTCCGGCCGATGGCTGTTGGATAAACGGGTGCCCGGCGCTGAAATAATGGCATCGCATATCGAAAAGGTGTTAAAAGGCAAAGAACAGATTTTTGAATACGAGGCAGCGATAGGGCCCGGTATAACAAAGTTTTATAAACTGCATTATGTGCCTGATGTACAAAACGGAGTTGTAAATGGCTACTATTCGTTTACCTACGATATAACGGATATAAAAGAAGCCGAACAATTGGTAAGAAGTAAGACCGAGCAGATAGAGAATATCCTGGAAAGCATAACCGATGGTTTTATGGCGCTGGATAACAGCTTATGCTTTACCTATGTAAACAGGCAATTTGGCGAGATGACAGGCCTTTCAACAAAAGACATAGTTGGTAGATTTATATGGGATGTGCTCCCCGCCGGGACTGCAGGGGCACAGGAAGGTTTTGACCGGGCGCTCCGTGAGCAACGTAATTTTACTTTTGAGGATTATTACGAGCCGCTGGGCCTTTGGGCGGAAAATCACCTGTATCCCTCGGCGGGAGGGTTGTCTGTTTTTGTAAGAGACATAACCGAACGAAAAAAAGCAGAACAATTAATAAAAAACAAAAACGAGCAGATAGAAGATATTCTTGAAAGGATTGCCGATGGCTTCGTAGCCCTTGATAATAACCTGTGCTACACCTATGTAAATAAAAAAACAGGAGAAATGGCGGGCCTTTTACCGGCGGACATGATCGGTAAATATATTTGGGATGTATTCCCCGATGCGGTAGGCACGCCGGCGCAAAAAGCGTTTGACCTGGCACTCAAGGATCAGCGTTATGTTTGTTTTGAGGACAATTATGCCCCACTTGATATATGGGTGGAAGAGCACCTTTATCCTTCAGCAGGAGGATTGTCTGTTTTCGCACGGGACATATCGGCACGCAAAAAGGCCGAACGCGAAATTCGTCTCTTAAATGAAAGCCTCGAACAAAAAGTGGTGGAGCGAACCGCTCAACTTGAGGCCGCAAACAGGGAATTGGAGGCATTCTCGTATTCAGTATCACATGACCTGCGTACCCCTTTGCGCGCTGTAAACGGTTTTTCCATGATGTTGAAAGATGGTTTTGAAACCATGACTTCGCCTGACCGCAATCGTATTATTAATACTATTGTAAACAACGCCACACTGATGGGCCGGCTGATTGACGACCTGCTCGAGTTTTCGAGGCTGGGCCGGAAAGAAGTAAGGTCCAATAATGTCAACTTACAATCAATGGTTAATGACTGCATCAGCGAACTTACCTATGATAACCCGAAAACCTACCTATTTAAGATCGCGGACCTGCCCGACTGTGAGGCCGACACCAGCATGTTGAAACAGGTTTGGATGAACTTGCTGGGCAACGCCATGAAATATTCGTCGAAAGCAGACAAACCGGTAATTGAGATCGGGTGGAAAATTGATGAAAAGAAAGTGACTTATTTTGTAAAAGACAATGGCGTCGGCTTCGATATGAAATATGCCGGTAAGCTATTCGGGGTATTTCAGCGCCTGCATCGCAAGGATGAATTTGAAGGTACAGGTGTAGGCCTTGCGTTGGTTAAAAGGGTGATTGACAGGCACCAGGGGGAATTATGGGCGGAAGCGAAACCCGGCAAGGGGGCCATTTTTTACTTTAGCCTCCCGGCAAAACAAGTATAAACAGAAAAAACAACATCATGAACTATAACGAAGTGGAAATATTATTGGTGGAAGATAACATGGAGGACGCCGAAATGACCATTTATACCTTAAACAAAATAAACCTGGCCAACCACCTGTTTCATGTAAAAGACGGCGCCGAGGCCCTTGATTTTATTTTTGCGAAAGGTAAATACAAGGAACGCTCGATGGCAAAAAAGCCACGGGTTATTGTATTGGATATTAAGATGCCAAAGGTAGACGGCATTGAGGTGCTGCGGAAAATAAAAGGGAATAAGGTGACCAAAAGCATACCCGTTGTAATCATGACCTCATCAAAGGAAGAGCAGGACATTATTACCAGCTATAACCTGGGTGTGAACAGCTACGTGGTTAAACCGATACACACGGAAGAATTTGTGAAGGCGGTGTCGGATCTGGGGCTGTACTGGCTTATCGTTAACCAAAATTCGCAAAACTAAATTGCGATGGCGGCCGCTATAAAAATATTACACCTCGAAGATGTACCCACGGATGCCATACTGGTGAGGTATGAGCTTGAAAAATCGGGCCTGGAATTTGAAAAACTGGATGTTGATAGCGAGGAAGGTTACGTAGCCGCCCTGCGGGAATTTAAACCGGATATCATTCTTTCAGATCATTCCCTGCCGGCCTTTAATTCAACGGAAGCGCTGGCTATACTTAAAACTAGCGGCCTGTTTGTGCCCTTTATCCTGATCACCTCTACTATTTCGGAAGAATTTGCTGTCAGTATTATGCAGCTCGGCGCTGCTGATTATATTTTAAAAGACCGGCTGCAGCGTTTACCTAATGCAGTGCTTAATGCCCTTGAGAAATACCGGCTGGATGCCGAACGAAAACAAGCCTTCGATGAATTGAACAGGCTGTTCAATACGATAGACGAAGTGTTTTTTTCGCGGGATACGGTTAACAAAAAGCTGATACAAATTTCGCCTGCATGCCGGCAAATATATGGCTATTCGGCCGAAGAGCTAATAGCGGACCCGAAGATATGGAAGGATCTGTTGCACCCTGATTTTGCCCATGTCAGGGAGCAGGGATATGTTGAGCTGACAAAGGGAAGAACAATTGTGAGCGAATATAAGATCATCCGTAAAGACAAGCGCGTGCGATGGGCCGAAACCAAGTTTATCCCAACACTTGACGAAAATAAAAAACTCGTCAGATTAGACGGAGTAACCAGGGATATTACCGACAAAAAAAGCGCCGAAGAACTAATCGAGCGCAACAATATTCAGTTACAGGAAGCCGCTGAAACGCAAACGGCCATATTAAATGCCCTGCCGCCCAATATCGCGCTGCTTGATCAACACGGAAATATAATAACGATCAATGAGTCGTGGAAAAAATTTGCTGATAATAATGGCCTTAAAACTGAAAACTACGGAATCGGCAGTAATTATATCACAATAGCGGCAGGAGCCAAATGGCGGGATAACGAGACGGGTGCTGCCGTGGCGGAAGGTATAAAAAAAGTAATTTCCGGCGAGTGGCCTGAATTTACCCTGGAGTATGCCTGCCATTCGCCCGATGAAAAAAGATGGTTCCAGGCTGTTGTTGCCCCCCTGGCCGATGGCAAACAAAAAGGCGCGGTAGTGGCTCATATTAACATTACGGAACGCCGGCTTAGCGAGGAAAAACTTTTCGAAAGCGAAAAGCAATACCGTAACATCGTTGAAACCGCGCAGGAAGGGATTTGGATGATCGATGAAAATCTTGTTACTGTCTTCGTCAATAAAAAAATGTGCGATATGATCGGCTACGCTTACGCGGAGATTGTTGGCAGGTACCACGTTGAGTTTATGAACTCGGATGAAAAAATAAAAGCCATCAAACGCATTCAAAGTCGCGAACTGGGCATTATTGAAACACACGAGTCGCGATTTGTGACCAAAGCAGGCAGCGAACTGATCTGCTCGGTCACTACAAATGGCATATTCGATTTCGATGGCAGGTTCCTCGGCACGCTGGCCATGATAACTGATATCACGCAGCGAAAAGCGGACGAAGAAACGTTGAAACGATCGGAGGCAAATTTATCGGCTATTATCGAGAACACCACTGATATGGTCTACTCGCTGGACAGCGGCCTGCATTTCATCACTTTTAATGAACAGTTTCGAAACATGGTAAAAAAAGGTTACGGTTTCGATATACAACAGGGCATAAATGTGATTGAATTACTTTCTACATTCGATCCAAAAATGGCCGGCAAATGGAAAGACATTTATGAAAAAGCCCTAACTGGCGAAACGTTGCATTTTGTACAGGACTACCCCGTCGACAAACAGAGAATTTATCTTAGCTATTCAATCAACCCGATACGCCAGGGCGAGCGCGTGATCGGCCTTTCCTGCTTTTCACGCGATATTACGCAGCAAAAGCTTGATGAAATTACATTGCTGAAGTCGGAAGCTAATATGCGTTCTGTGTTTGAAAATACCGATCTGAACATTGTTTTGCTGGATACCGATTTAAAAGTGGTTTCGTACAACAGCAATGCCCTCCGGGAATCAATCAAGGTTTTTGGAAAAAAGTTGGATATTGGTAAATCGGCATTTAACTATTTTCCTAAGGAGCGCTGGTCGTTGATAACCGGTATTGTTCAAAAAGTTAAAAACGCTGAAACAATAGATTATGAGGCGGCATACGATACAAAAAAAGGCGGAAAAGAATGGTATGAAGTGCGGTGGACGGGCATATTTAACGAGATGCACGAAAACCTGGGCATCGTTTTAACGATGAAAAATATCACGGAAAAAAAGAATGCCGACCTGGAGCGCGAGAAAATGACCGCTGACCTGCTAAAACGTAACCAGGACCTGGAACAATTCACCTATATCGTGTCGCACAATTTAAGGGCGCCAATCGCCAATATGGTTGGTTTATCCGACATTCTCGGGTATTACGATTATGCCGATCCTGATTGCATTACAACTATCAAAGCTTTAACAACGTCTGCTCAAAACCTGGACGGCGTGATCCTTGACCTGAACACCATTCTGCAAAGCGGCAAACAGGTGAATGACCGGAAAGAGATAGTTTCGCTGCCGCAACTCGTGGAAGACATTAGCAGCGAGATCAGGTCCATGATCAATAAAAATCATGCTGCCATTATCTGCGATTTTGAAGAATTATCCGAAATTGAAACGATAAAAGGTTACTTGTACAGTATCTTCCAAAACCTGGTGGTCAATGCGATAAAATACCGGAGAAGCGAAGCTAATCCTCAACTCACCATTAAAGCAACCCGGCAGGGTTCGAAGATATTCATCCATTTTTCTGACAACGGCAAAGGCATCGATCTTAAAGCAGTTGGCCCGCATTTATTCGGGCTTTACAAGCGTTTCGATTTTTCTGTCGAGGGAAAAGGGATGGGCCTGTTTATGGTGAAGATGCAAGCGGAAGCTTTAGGCGGCGCCATCACCGTAAAAAGCGAAGTGGGCCACGGTTCGGAATTTGTGCTCGAGCTGCCGGTTTAAACATACACGGGTTGCCATCAGCACTTCTCCCAAACTCCGGTTTCAAAATTATAACGTTTAATTATCCGTGCGGGGTTGCCAACCGCGATACAGTAAGGCGGAATATCTTTGGTTACCACAGCGCCTGCAGCCACTACGCTGTGTTTACCAACAGTAACGCCGGCGGTAATAACGGCATTACCGCCAATCCAGGCGTCATCTTCAATCACGATTGGTTTTGTGGTAACTTTTTGCCGGCGGATGGGCACTGTAACATCCTGGTAGGTGTGGTTAAGCCCGCTAACAATGATATTTTGAGCCAGGATAACCTGCTTGCCGATGCTAACCGGCCCAATCAACACACAACCAAGGCCTACCCGCGAGTGATCGCCGATAACTACATCCCCCACCCCATTGTTTACGGTGCAAAAATCCTCAATCGTGGCATAATCGCCAAGCGAAAATTTATTGAACGGAAAAACGTCTACCCGGGTCATTCGCCGGATCACCGATCCTTTACCGCGATGGTGAATAAATGGTGAAACCAGGGTGCGCACCCACCATCTTGGCCGCGCATTACCAACGATAAGCTTATGCACAAAGCTTTTTAGCGCCGGGTTGTTTTTAATGGCCGTTGTTAAACTCATTTATAAAATTTTCAATAGTAGTCCAGTCCGCATTGTTCCAGTCGGGCAGTTCGTCGGGGTCGTCCAGGTATTTGATAACCTTCGCCGGTACCCCGCCCACCAGCGTATAAGGAGCTACATCTTTGGTTACAACCGCCCCGGCGGCGACAACCGCGCCATCGCCTACAGTAACCCCCTTTAGTATCATCGCCCGTGTGGCTATCCAAACATTGTCGCCTACAATAATCGCTTCTTTTCCTGATTTTGAGCCCCTTTGATACACATCATGGAAATCATCATCCATCATTATCACCTGGTTGGCAATATGGCAGTTGTTACCAATGCGGATATGCGTGCGCGAGGTAATTATGGCCCCTGCGTTTATAAACGTGTTATTGCCGATATCTATAACCGCCCTTGGCCCCGCCGAAATTTGCGTAGTGCCCACATGCGACCATATCCTGCTATAATCGCCGATAAGAATACTGCCTTTGGCATTGATCTTTAGCCGGCCTTTCACGGTCACCATTTTACCGGTTGTGCATTTGCGCAGCCTCATCCAGCCGTTCATCAAATCAATAACCCAGCCGGCAAGTGTTTTAATCAATACCCAATAAATCAAACGTCGCTCGGCCGTCGTTTGCGCGGGGCGGTCAAAATAATCAAAGGATAATACCCCGATCTTGTCAGTTAACTTTTTCTTGATGCTCATGTTCAATCATTTTTTCTACTTCGTGATAAATTGCTACAGTTTTTTTGATGGCCTTGTCCCAGGTAAAGGCTGATGCCCGGCGTTGGCCTGCGGCAGAAAGCTGTGCCGCAAGCTGGTGGTCATGCAATAACAGGCGTGCTGCAAATGCAAGCGTAGAAGGGTCTTTCGGGTCGATGTATAATGCCGCATGTCCCGCAATTTCCGGCATGCACGAAACAGATGAGGTAATTACCGGTACCCCGCTGGCCATTGCTTCCGCAATTGGCAGCCCAAAACCTTCGCTGAAAGATGGAAACCACAACATACTTGCACCTCTGTAGATTGCGGGAAGGTCGATATAACCAATATAACCTATCAGGTCAATAAACGGCTCAAGCTCAGCCAGCGCAAGTTTTTTTAGCAGTTGCTGCAGTTGTTCCCGGGTAATACCTTTCATCAGCAACCGTGGCGCCGAGCCATCGCTTTGCCTGAGTTTTGCGTATGCATTCAAAACTCCTGCTGTATTTTTTCGGGGATCTGTATTCGCCATAAAAAAGATATAGCCTTTTTTCAGGTCAAATTTTTGTAATATGCGCTCCACTTTTCCATCGCTGTACTCTTCAAAAAAACGCTCGTCCACACCGTTATAAATCACGCTTATCTTTTCAGCCGGCACATTCAGTTTCTCCATGATCAGTTTTTTCTGGAAATCGGACACGGTAATAATGCGCACCGCTTTTTTAACAATGTGCGATACCACCAGCCGCCGGTAAGTATTGCCCAGTCGCTGGTACAAACTCGCGTTCGACAACAAGTACGATTGCTCCAGGAAAATCACGTCGTGCAAGGTTAATATCAAGGGCACGTTCAGCCTCAGCGGGGCAGTATTGGCGGTACAATGCAGTATGTCGGCCTTTATTTCGCGGCAGGCACGCGGCAAAAAAAATTGTTCCCAAATAAAATAAGGGGCGCTTTTGATCTTGTGGATGATGCGGTGCGGGATGGATGCGAGGCAGGCGTCGCTGTCATCCTTAACCATCACATGGTAGTCAATGGCGTCGCCGCCTACCGGCAGCCGTTTCAATAGTTCGTGGGCCACCACATCCATCCCATGTTTTCGGGGACGAAAAATACGCTGTACTTCTATGGCGATGTTTAGCCGGGCATGTTCAAAGGTCCGGGTAGTAGATAGAACGGAATCGATCATAATTTCGTGCAATTAGTTTGACCGGTAATTGATAATAAACATGCCAGCGGATAATTATATTGATAATCAGTGCATTAATAAACCAACTCCTTCCGGAAAATGGAATCCGTCCAATTTTTAAACTTTTAGCAAAGCCATAGCATTGGTGCCTCCGAGCCTTTGTGCGCGCACGCATTCACCGCCTTGCCGATACAATCTTCTATATGAGGGATGAACATTCCAGAAAATGGAAATGCTCCGGTCTTTCCTTAAGTTTAACTATTTATAAATCAATTAATTATATACGTCTTATTTTTTGGTAGCAGTTTTGAATCCCTCAGCACGAAACAAAACACATGAAGAATTATGACATTAAAAATTTTAGCGTTCCTGTTTTTGCTCACCAACAGCAGTTTTTGTTATGGGCAAACCGCAGGACTTCCGCAAAAAGCTGCATCAGCGTTGCCGGATGAGCAACTCGATCTGCAGCGACAGCTTTTACCCCTCGACAGCATTATAGCTATCGCGGTAAAACATTCGCCCACCGTAAAATTTCAACAGGACGTTATCGACGCAGATGAAGCGCAGGTGGAGTTCACCAGGAAGCAATGGAGCAACAATGTAATCGGCTTTGTAAATTACTCCGGCGGCAACCAAAGCATCGTTTCCGCAGACAACCAAACCCCGGGCGCCATTGCTTCAACCAACATCTCAACCGGTATAAGGGTGGGTATACAGGTTAACCTGCCGCTGTTCGAACTCGTCGGGCGTAAATCACAGGTTAAAGTGGCCAAATTTCAGCTGAACTCGGCGACCAGTAAAAAGGAAGAGAGTGAGCAGAGTATTAAAACCCTGGTTGTGCAGTTTTATTACAACCTGCTTCATGCTAACAACCTGCTGGCTATCCGTAACGAGGCAAAGCAATCCACTATTAACCAGTACCAAATTGCTGAAAAAGAATTTAAGGACGGCATTATCGATGTGGGTGAACTGTCGAGGCTGAAAACCATTGAGATAAACGCCAGCGCCGACTTTGAAGACGCTAAAAGGCAGTTTTCCACGCTGTACGGTCAGATAGAACCGACCATAGGCGTACCAGTTGCACGATTAATGGTAAAAAGATGAACGCTGTACATTACATCAAGCTATTGCTCAGATATGGCAGGTGGCTTAGCCTGGTACCGTTGTTTTGTGCATTTACCGTATTTTTTTTGACCAAAAAGGCAAAACAAAAGTATTCCAGCGCTACTACGCTGTACACCGGCGTTGCCAGCGGATACTCTATCACCAGCACAGAAGACGAACGGCTGGACTATTTTGCAGTGAATAACGCATTCGATAACCTGGTTGCTTCGGCAAAATCGAGGGAGACGATTGAAGAAGTTGCACTACACCTGCTGGCTGAACACCTGCTGGTCACCAAACCCGATCCCCAGGTTTTAGGTACCGAAGGCTTCGTCGCCCTCAAAAAATTAGTGGGTAGCCGGTTGATCGCAAAAGCGCGGTCGATTGGCAATGCAGATGATGTATACAATTACCTGCATGCCATTTATTCGTCGAAAGCGGATAACGAAATGGCACAGATATTAACTGTACCGGGTTCATTCTATAACATCGACGACTTAAAATCGAACATTGTGGTTACCCGCCTGACTACCAGCGACATTTTACAGGTTGATTATACCTGCTCCGATCCGGCCGTATGTCAGCGGGTACTTGAACTGCACACACAGGTATTCACCTATAATTATAACCATCTTAAGTCGGACCAAACGGCCAGCGCAGTAGAGTATTTTGAAAAAAAGCTGGCCGAAGTACGTGATACGCTGCGGTCATCGGAAGACAACCTAAAGAAATTCGGGCAGGATAACCGGATTATCAATTATTACGAACAAACCCGCTATATGGCACAATCAAAAGATGAGGTAGACAAGGAGATATATGCGCAGGAAATGATCCAGAGCGGTTGTAAAAATGCCTTGGCGCTTATTGAGAAAAGATTAAGCAACCGCGAAAAGCAGATCCTTAACAGCGCCAGCATTATGAACCTTAGGGAACGTTTAAGCGAAGTGAACACCGATGCGGAACGGGCGAGGCTTTACGCCAACCCGGAGAGAGTTGCGGAGTTTACAGCAAAACAAACCCAATTGGAAGACTCGATAAAATCCGTTTCCAACCAATACATGAGCCTGAACTATTCGCTGGAATCAGTTCCCCGTACCAGCCTTTTGCAGCAATGGATTGATAACGCCGTAGCGTATGATAAAGCGACCGCCGGTTTAACGGTGCTGCAGGAGCAAAAAAAGGATTACCTGAACGAGTTTGACCAGTTTGCGCCCCCTCGGTTCTTCGCTAAAAAGGCTCGACCGGCAGGTTGATATTAACGAACAGGAATTTTTGGCCATCCTTCACGGCTTGAACCTTGCCCGTTTAAGACAAAGCAACTTATCGCTCAATTCCAATATCGTTATCCAGGACAAGCCTTATTTCCCGCTGAAACCCGAAAAGTCGACACGGATGCTGCTCATTATCGTAGCATTTTTGGCGGGGTTTATGACGGTTGGCGCAGTAATTATTGCCCGCGAGGTGATGGACTCCTCGATACGTAGTCCCGAGCGGGCAAAAAAAATAATTGAACTGCCTTTGGCCGGCGTGTCCCCCGCTTCAGCCGGAGATAAAGCTTCGCCCTACCGTGAGAAACTGGATGGCCTGCTGGCGGAGCAGATGGTAAATATGCTGCTGCCGTTTATCACGATTCCAATTGAGCAGAAAGGCTCGGCAAGATTAAGTTTTATAAGTATCCGGAACGAAATTTATCAAAGCGCTGACCTGAAACGATTACACGAATCGTTGTTGTCGATTTTCCGAGACATCTGCTGGCTGGTACCCGGGCAATATATTAAAGTGTTTTCGGAGGCGATACCAAAGTCGTCCCTGGCGGAGTATACGCCGGCTATCTCACAGTTAAACTGTAAAACCGCTGACGAAATTGCGGGCCGCGACCTGTCAATATTCAAATTGGTAGTTTACGTCTCGCCATGCCTGGCGCAAAGCAGCATCCCATCCGCCATGGTGCGCCTGGCTGATCTTAACCTGTTAGTGATCGGTGCGAATGAGACCTGGCTAAGCGCCGACAAGGAGTCGCTGCTGAAAATTGAAACGATGGCGGCTGCGGCGCCGCTTTATACCTGGCTGGTAAATACAGAAGAAACAAACCTGGAAAGTATTATTGGCGAGATTCCTAAAAGGAGAAGCTGGATGCGCCGGAAAGTAAAAAAACTCATAACCCTTAATTTAAGATAAACCTGGAATGAAAACGCCCAAAAACATTGTATGCTTTGCCTTACCTGCATGGGAGGCGGCATATTCAAGATCGACAGTCGAGCTGATGAAATCGGTCGCGGCCAATAACCTGGTGCTGTATGTTGATTATGCCTACACTATTACCGACCTGCTGAAAGGAATATTCAGCATGAAAGATTTTGACTGGAAGAGACTGATCGGCCTGAAACCACGGCTGCGGCGTGTTAGCGGCGAAGGCAAAACCGGGTTGTATGTTTTATCGTTGCCCCCCATTTTTCCGGCGTTTTTTTTTGCGTTCGTATAAGTTATTCAAAGCGGCCAACAAAATTAACGCGGCGATTACCGGATATTTTATCAATAAAGCCACTAAAGAGCTTGAAATGCGCGATATAGCCGGCTTTAACGCATTTCAACCATTTTTGGGCTTGTACTGGAAGATTGATAACCTGGCATCGCTGGTTTATTATATCTATGACGATTTTACCAATGTGCCCTGGTTCCGGGGGTTCGTGGAAATGGAAGAGGAAAAGTTTGTTAAAAAGGTCGATATGATTATTGTTAGTTCCGACGAGTTAAAAATGCGAAATGCCCATTTTAACAAACCAATAAATGTTGTGCATAACGGTGTCCATTTTAACGAATTTCATAAGGCGATCTATTACCCAAGGCTCAACGGAAAATTTATTAAGACCATAGGCTACACCGGCACCATCGATGACCGCATCGATCTTGAACTGCTTGAAAAAGTGGTGAAAGAATTACCATATTACCGGTTTCTGTTTGTCGGAAAGGTGTACCAACCATTGATTTATGAGCGCCTTATAAAATACATTAATGTAAGTTTTGAAGGCGCAGTTGCTTCTGAAAATGTACCGTTTAAACAGGCACAAATGGATGTAGGTATTATCCCTTATGTATGCAATGACCTTACAGCGGCTATTTATCCGCTAAAAGTAAACGAATACCTGGCGATGCAAATGCCGGTAGTGATGACGCCATTTGCATCGCTGGGCGAAATTGACGAAGTAGTTTATACAGCACGGACCGCTAAAGCGTTCAAGTACTGTATAGAAACCGCGCTAATGGAAACAAACGTTGCCGTAAAACAAAGGAGGTATATGATTGCGCGCAAGGCCGACTGGCCCGCCCGCGCTACCGGTTTGATGGATTATATGGGCACTCTGGACGGGCACGAAACCAATATTACGCTAACCTATTAAAAAGCGAAACAGTGATAAAGAAAATTTTACGCAGCAATACATCCTGGTCTCTCGGCGCCAACGGGCTGACGGCATTGCTTGGTTTTTTGAACCTGGGCCTAATAGCTCACCAATTTTCAAAGCATGATGCCGGGGAATGGTTTATGCTATTAACTATTTACACGTTGTTAGAAATGTTTCGCAGCGGATGGATACAGACACCTTTCGTGCGTTACTATGTCGTTGCAAAAGACGACCAGGAACGCAAGAAATTAACCGGAGCATCCTGGCAACTTTTGCTTGGTTTCACCATTGGCATAGCCATTGTCCTGTTGCTGATCTTTAATGTAATACCCATTGCGGACGGCGCGTTTTCCCTTGCAAAACGATTTACTGTGTTATGGTTGTTTGCCGCCCTGCCTTACCAGTTGCTGCAGTGGCAGCTGCAGGCAAGATCGTTGTTTAAAAAGCTTTCGATCATTAAAATTATATTTCCGGTAACCTTTACAGTATTGCTTTTGCTGGAAACGAAATACCATTTTAAGATAGATACTGTAGTGATAGTATATGCGGTACTGCAATTTGTAGCGGGTTTATCTGGGGTCTTTTTCGGATGGCTGCACTTTGGCCAATGGCGCACGGTACTAAAAGCTGAACGCAAAATGCTTTCGGGTTTTGGCGTGTACAGCATGCTGACTATGATCACCTCCAGCTTGCTGCGCAGTTCCGACCAATTTATTATCGCCATCTGGCTGGGGCCTGCCGCAGTGGCCGTTTATTCCATTCCGCAAAAATTGATCGAGGCGATCGAGATTCCGGTACGCTCATTTGCATCTATCGCAATGCCCAGGGCAACATCGCTTTGGCAGCATGGCAAATTAAAGGAATTGCGTGAATATTTTTATGAGCAGTGCGGTTTGCTTACGGTAATCATACTGCCATTACTAATCATTCTTTTTACCATCCCTACTCCTATTGTAAACCTGCTGGGTGGCAATAAATACCATCAATCGTCCATGCTGCTGCAGATATTCTGCTTTTACGCGGCACTGATTCCG
>Ga0206971_10310_pt1 | contig 14227 bp, 12 predicted proteins | sample Alteio_BWOrgHeat_85_FD_152917 | JGI IMG/M metagenome (GOLD analysis project Ga0206971, IMG submission 152917) | Enriched cells from forest soil in Barre Woods Harvard Forest LTER site, Petersham, Massachusetts, United States -... | ecosystem: Environmental > Terrestrial > Soil > Temperate forest >...
ATCGAGCCGGAGCTGAGGCAGCTCGTTGAGGATGTACTGCTGAATCGCCGGCCGGATGCGACTGAACGGCTGGTGGAATTCGGCGAAACGCTAAAAGGCGCCGGCGCGGTAGCTGCCGAGAAGAAGACGGAAGAGTGGCGCAACGGGACGGTCGAAGAGCGCCTTTCTCACGCGTTGGTGAAGGGAATCGACACATATATTGAGCAAGATGCGGAAGAAGCGCGCGTGAAGCTTGGGCGGCCGCTGCTGGTTATTGAAGGGCCGCTGATGGTGGGGATGAGCGTCGTCGGCGATTTGTTTGGGGCGGGGAAGATGTTTTTACCGCAGGTGGTGAAGTCGGCGCGTGTCATGAAGAGAGCGGTGGCGCATCTGACGCCGTTCATGGAGGCGGAGAAGGCGGCGATGAGTGCGGCGGGACAGACCGTCAAGGCGCAGGGGAAGATCGTGCTGGCGACTGTCAAAGGCGACGTGCACGACATTGGCAAAAATATCGTTGGTGTCGTTTTGGCTTGCAACAACTACGACGTAATCGATCTGGGCGTGATGGTGCCGTGCGAGCGGATTCTGGAACGCGCGAAAGCAGAGAGGGCCGACATGATCGGGCTTAGTGGACTGATCACGCCGTCGCTCGATGAGATGGTGCACGTGGCGCGCGAAATGGAGCGGCAAGGCTTCAAGTTGCCGTTGCTCATCGGTGGGGCGACAACAAGCCGCGCGCACACGGCTGTCAAGATTGCGCCGCAATACAGCGAGCCCGTCGTGCATGTTTTGGACGCGAGCCGGGCGGTGCCCGTGGCTTCGAGTCTGCTGAGTGACGAAAGCAAAGCGGGGTTTGTGGCCCAGCATCGCGCCGAGTACGAAACCGTGCGCAAGACGCATGCCGCGCCTCGGCAGCCGGTCGTCTCGCTGGAGGTCGCGCGTTCGCGGCGGACACCGATCCAATGGCGTGCTGAAGATTTGGCGGTGCCGGAATTTACCGGCGTTCGCGTACTCAACGATTTTCCGCTGGCGGATTTGCGAGAGTTCATCGACTGGACGCCGTTCTTCCATACGTGGGGATTGAAGGGTGTTTACCCTCGAATCATGGACGAAGGCGAGCGCGGCGTAGAGGCGCGGAAGCTGTTTGCGGATGGCAGCGCCCTGTTGGATCGAATGATCAAAGAGAAATCGATCACAGCGCGCGGAGTATACGGGCTGTTTCCCGCGAATGGGCTGGGTGATGACGTCGAGCTTTACACTGACTGCAAACGCGAAACGGCGGGCGAGCGGTTTCATTTTCTGCGACAGCAGGCGAATCGAGAGGGCAGCGAGCCGTGCAGGTCGCTGTCGGATTTCATCGCGCCGAAAGAGACGGGGCTGGCCGACTACATCGGCGCATTCGCAGTCACGACTGGGATCGGCCTGAAGGAATTCTGCGATCGGTTCCGCGCGGAACACGACGACTACAACGCGATCATGGCGGAAGCTTTAGCCGATCGCCTCGCGGAAGCTTTCGCGGAATGCCTGCACAAACGCGTGAGAGACGAATGGGGTTACGGCCGCGCGGAAAACTTGAGCAACGAAGATTTCATTCACGAAAAATATCGCGGCATACGGCCGGCGCCGGGTTACCCGGCATGCCCCGATCACACCGAGAAGGGAACTATCTGGCGGCTGCTCGATGTTCAGAAAAACACCGGCATGCTGATTACGGAATCGTTTGCGATGTGGCCGGGCTCCAGCGTGAGCGGCATTTATTTCGCGCATCCGGAGTCGCGCTATTTTAGCCTCGGGAAAATCGGTCGCGACCAAACCGCGGACTACAGTCAACGCAAGGGAATGAGCGTCGCGGAGGTCGAGCGTTGGCTCGGGCCTAACTTGAATTACGAGTCTTAAAGTGAATGTTGTCTCGCGGTCGACGCGCTCGCGTCCTTGACCGTTTTGTGAGCCTGCCGTATAAACGTTGTGCCTCTGTGTTGTTAGGGAAGCCGGTTGAACGCCGGCGCGGCCCCGCCACTGTAAGCAGCGAGGGTCGAAGCGACCAAGCCACTGACGCATATTGCGTTGGGAAGGCAGCTTCGATTCGAAGACCTGCGAGCCAGGAGACCGACAGAGGTCACCTCGATTCGAATTGACCTCGAAGGAAGGTCAATGCCGATTCTCGGAATAGGTAATCAAGCGAAGGTCTGTACTGTGGCGTCCGATATTCGGCGTCCTTGATGTAGTTGTCTCCTTCGATGAGATTTTCCTGTTGAGGCTTGTGCAGCTTTTCCGCTCTTACACGCGGAGAGCAGTGCAGGTCTCTGGTTTCAGAGTCACTTGAAAAAACGCTGGTGGAATGTTCGGGAAGTGCGGTGAAAAGCCGCCGCTGCCCAGCAACTGTAAGCGGGGATTTCCGGTTGCACGAAGCCACTGCTCTTTACCAGGAGCGGGAAGGCGCAACCGATCAGATGTAACCCCCAAGCCAGGAGACCGGTTCCGCCAAGCCCATGTCCGCTCTTTCTAGGGCGAAGGAGGACAGATGTCCGTTTTTTTGGCGCGAGCTGTTCGATGGAGTGCCGTCAGTGTGTTGTTGGTGTTTGTTTTTGTTTTTCCCACTCTCGCACAATCTCAAAACATCCTGCGCGGTAAGGTGACCGATCCGCTCGGGCAGCCGGTTGCAAATGCGAAGGTTGTTGTTCGTCAGGATGCGAACGAGATTGTACACGCCGACTCGACAGGTGACGGAACATTTGAGTTGAGCGTTCCGAACCCGGGGCGTTATGACGTTGAAGTCGAGGCTCAAGGATTCGCTGCGCAAACTGTTTCGCCAGTTTTTGTTGCGGTGGGCAAGACAAGCGAGATACCGACCGTAACTTTGGCGATCGGTCCACTTTCACAGAGCGTTGTTGTTTCTGCGACGGGAACCGCCATTCCAGTGACGCAGGTGGGCGCGTCGATTTCGGTGATCGACAGCGAGCAGATTCAGTCTCTGAATAAGCTCGACGTGCTCGAGAATCTTCGGCTCGTACCCGGTGCACAGATTGTCCAGACCGGCCAACGCGGCGGTACGACTTCTCTCTTTGTTCGAGGAGGGAATTCGGACTTCAACAAAGTCCTGGTCGACGGAATTCCGGTGAACCAGATTGGCGGAGCGTTCGATTTCGCAGAGTTGTCGAACAACGGAGTAGGGAATCTCGAAATCCTGCGCGGTTCGAACAGCGTGCTCTACGGCAGCGATGCGCTGAGCAGCGTGGTGAACGTGACATCTCCGCGCGGCGAGACGTTGATTCCAGAAATCAAGTATGCCGTCGATGGCGGGAATTTCGGCACGTTGCATCAGGATGTGTCGCTTTCCGGCGCGGTCCACGGCTTCGATTATTTTTCTGAGTTTTCGCGATTCGACACGCAAGGGAGCCTGCCCAACAATTACTTTCACAACGGAACTGTGAGCGCGAACGTCGGCTACCAGTGGAACGCGAGGACCGGAATCCGCGCGACGTTTCGTCACGAAGCGACCGGTCTGGGCTCGCCCAACGCACTCGACTTCTACGGGATTCCCGACGATGCGTGGCAAACGAATCGCAACACCTACGGCGGCGTCAGCGTGCAGGATCAGACGACTCAACGTTGGCACAATTCAGTGCAGTTCGCCTACGCCCAATTCGGCACGGTTTTTGAAAATCCCTCACCCACCGGCCAGCCATTTGATCCGTTTGCGGGCACACCTTTCGACAGCGGACCGAACTATTTAGGGAACGTTGTAACGATCAAGGGCGCAAACGGGTACAGCGTCACGGGACAAGCGATCCTCGATTTCTCCGGCACGTATCCGATGATTTTTCCGGACTATGAGGCGCGCCGCTCGATCTACGCGCAGTCGGACTATAACTTTTTCGGAGACTGGACGGGCGTTTTCGGCTTTCGCTACGAACATGAGAACGGCGACGACATTACGCGAAACAACTACAGCACTTCCATCGAGGGCCACGGAAGCATCGGTCATCGCTTCTTCACGACGTTCGGTGGTGGCTTCGAACATAACTCCTTCTTCGGATTCGCGGCGACGCCACGAGTATCGATGGCGTACTACCTGCGCCGGCCTTCGAACGTTGGTCTATTCGGTGAAACCAAGCTGAAATTCAATTTCGGCGAGGGCATCAAGGAAGCGAGCACGTCACAGCAGGCGTCCGCGCTGATCAGTCTGCTGACTCCTGCGCAGATTTCTCAATTCGACGTCCAACCGATTGGACCGGAGCGAAGCCGGACATTTGATTTCGGCTTGGACCAACGAATGTTCAACGGCCGCGGCCTGTTGGGCGTCACGCTGTACTACAACAATTTCTACAACCTCATCTCATTCCTTGGCACAGGGGATCTGATCTCGATCGGTGTTCCCGTGGACGTTGCCAACGCCACGCCCCTCGGCGGCGCTTACGTCAACGCTACATCGCAACGGGCAAAGGGAGCTGAGATCGACTACAAAATGGATCTTGGCCATGGATTTCTCTTTCAGGGCGAATACACCTACACCGACGCCGTGGTCACGAAGGCGTTTGGCGCTCCGTCGTTTAATCCGCTTTTCCCAACGATAGCGATCGGAGCGTTTTCGCCGCTTGAGGGCGCGAGGCCGTTTCTGATCGCTCCGCATTCCGGAAGCGTCGCGCTGTTCTACAACCGCAAGAAATTCAACGGCGCATTCACCGGCTACTTGGTGGGACGGAGAGACGACAGCACGTTTCTCGAAGACGGTTTCTTCGGCAACTCCATGCTGCTGCCGAATCGCAATCTCGCGTCCGGATATCAGAAGTTCGACTTGAGCGCGGCGTATGCGTTCAAACCCTACATGTCGGTCTACACGAGTATCGAGAATCTCCTCAGCCAGCACTACGACGCATCGTTTGGTTTTCCGTCGTTGCCATTCACGATTCGCACCGGCATTCGATTTACCTTGGGCGGTCCGAACGGCTGGCGGAAGTAAGGCGCAATCGTCGTCTCGTCGTCTCGTCGTGTCTGCGTGCGGCTGATTTTTTGTTGATCGCGGAAATTTGACGGGAGATGAACGAACCGTTATAGTCGTTGTGCGGGGTGGAGCAGCCTGGTAGCTCGTCGGGCTCATAACCCGAAGGTCGTCAGTTCAAATCTGACCCCCGCAACCAATTCAAGAAACAAAACAAAGGACTTCCGATGCTCCACGGAGGTCCTTTGGCTTTATGCCTGATCGAGCCGACACCGGATTGCGGAAACGCGAAGATCTAAAGTTGATGGCTTCTAAGTTTCTCGTACAGCAAACGCCGATGGATGCCGAGAATCTCGGCGGCTTTACTTTTGTTACCTCCTGCCTGCTGCAAAGCGCGCTGGAGCATCGACTTTTCTACTGACGCGATATTGGCTTGCCATCCAGCCTCCAGGGGCAGGCGATCTGACGACGAACCGGCGGGATCGGACGACGTCGCTCGTATCTCGATTTCGCTTTCCGTCACCAACCCTTCGCGAGCGAGAACGACCGCCCGTTCGATCGTGTTCTCGAGCTCACGAACATTGCCGGGCCACCCGTACTCGGCGAGCTTTGCTAATGCCTGTGGCGTGATTGAGGCACTCTTATTGCGGCGGCGAAGGAAGTGTTCCACCAGAGCGGGTATATCTTGCCGTCTCTCACGAAGGGGAGGCATTGCGATCGTCACGACGTTAAGTCGATAGTAGAGATCGTCGCGAAAATCACCCTCCTGTACCGCTTCCTCCAAATTCCGCGAGGTCGCTGTGACGAGTCGAATGTTAACGCTAATGGGCTCATTGCTGCCCAGTCGCTCGAAGCTCCTCTCTTGAACAACTCGAAGAAGCTTTGATTGTAGGGGCGGCGTCAACTCGCCGATTTCATCGAGAAATAGCGTTCCGCCGTTCGCCTCTTCGAATCGGCCGACGCGCCGCGATACAGCATTCGTAAAAGCTCCCTTTTCGTGCCCGAACAACTCGGATTCCAGCAAAGCGTCAGGAATCGCGGCACAGTTCACTTTTACGAGTGGACCGCTTGCACGCGCACTGTTGAAATGAATCGCGTTGACGACGAGTTCTTTGCCCGTCCCGGACTCGCCTCGAACGAGCACAGTCGCGTCGGAAGCGGCGACCTGCCCAATCAACTTGTAGATGTGCTGCATGGCCGGACTCTGACCAACGATCGCGCCGACATCGGACGACTCAACGCCTTTGGTCCGCGTGTGTTTTAGTTCTTTCAGCAACAGCCGATGTTCCAATGCCCGTTCGATCTGTCGAAGCAACATCGGAAAGTCGATCGGCTTCAGAACATAATCGAACGCGCCTGACTTCATTGCCTCGATAGCCGTTCCGCTGTCTCCGTGTGCGGTCATTATGATCAGTGACGTATCGAGGCCTCGTTCTTGAGCACGGCGCAGTATCGATAATCCATCTGTGCCTGGCATGCGAATGTCCAGGAGAGCCAGATCAGGTTTTTCCTGAAGCAGGTTTCTCTCAGCCTCTGTACCTGTGTCGGCTACGAGAACTTCGAACCCTTCTCCACGAAGAAGCTCGACGAGTGACAATCGCGCTATACGGTCGTCTTCAGCGATCAGGATTCTCTCGTTACGCATCTGAACCAGCCGCCGGCACAACAACAACGAACCGTGCCCCCTCCGAGCTGTTTGCGTGGTACAAATCTCCACCCATCTCTGTCACAAGTTGTCGCGAAACTGCCAACCCTAGTCCGGTACCATTTGGCTTGGTGGTGTAAAACGCTTCGAAAATATGTCTCCGCTGTTCCTCGCCTAGGCCAGGCCCGGAGTCCTGAACCTCAATTTCAACTCTTCCAGGCACCTTCCGAATCGTCACCACGACGTGACCATTAGGTCCGCTCGCTTCGACCGCATTCAGCAGTAGGTTAAGGATCGCCTGAGTTAGGCGTCCCGGATCGACAACGGCCTTGATTTCGGGCGACTGGTCCGGAGCGCAACTCGTGATTGAGACGTCTCCCTGCTTAGGTCGGGCAAGTTCAATACATCGCTGAATTATCGGAAGTACGTCGACTATCGAGGCTTCCACTTTCTTCGTGTTGCGGAACGCCAACAAATCCGTCAAGAGAGCGTCCATACGGTCAACTTCGCCAATCACGACAGTTAAATCGGAAGGCTGTACCTGACCCTTTTTCATCCGCTGTTCGAGTACTTGCATTGACAGTCGGATGCCATTCAAGGGATTTCGAATTTCATGTGCGAACCCGGCGACGGTGCGCCCGACAACACGCAGCCGGTCTTCTCTTCGCAATTCTTCTTCAAGTTTTTTTCGAATTGCGGCCATTCGATTGATTGCATTTGAGATTTCACCCAACTCACCCGTGGCCGGCGGTATGGTGAAATCAAAGTCACCCTCTAACGATGCAAGACCGTCCTGAATCTCGGAAACACCACGTCTGAGGGAAAGAGCCATTTGCAGTGTGCCACCCACGCTTATTAGAGCTCCCAACAGCAGTGCGACGAGAAGCATTCTGCGGCCCGTCGTCGCATTCTGCCGCGATCGTCGCTGCATCGCCCACACAACAGCATTCTGATCCGGTATTCTCAACGCGCTTACGAGTACCAATTCACTTCCGCTAGGCAACAGGCGCTGTGCTGCATTGTTCCCGAGTGCATCGTGAATCACATCTTCGATTACGGAGCGTTCTGCCGAAGGCACTTCCGTCTTTGCGCTCGGATTGTCATGCGTTGGGAACGCATAGCCAATAAACGTCCCGTTTTCGTAAAACCCACCTTCGACTCCAGGGTAGGATCGCAACACGACCTCTGAAATACCTCGGAGCGAAACATCTCTAGCCGCGATGGGCAAATCCTTCCATGAACTGTCCGAAGTAGCGCGGTACGTGAACTGCCGTCCGAGTTCGCTTAGGGCGGTGTTCATCTGGCTGCCCATATCACCGATGACGAAACGCTCTGCATTATGAACGCTATCCCAGATGAGCAAGACGCTTAGTGCGGCCACAGACGTAGCTGATACCAAGATTAGAAACAACTGCAGTTGGAAACGACTCTGGAACAAGTCTTTCACGCCGCTCATCTCGGTCGCGGGGGCAATGAAGGCCCCGGCGCGGCAGCCTGTGCGAGATTTTCGAGCCCCCGCAAAAGATCGTCAGCGGATTTTGCGTATTCGTCCGCGCCAAACCAATTCCCAACCTCATATTGCTTTCGCGACTCTTCGTAAAATTTCCGGGCCATTAGCGATAATTCTTTTCCATCTGGGTCGCGGCTTGTAAGGGAGAAGAAGTCGGCCTGCTGTAAGCGGAAATAAACGTGTTGCAGGTGATCGGCGATTTCGGGTTGGCGCGGCACTGGACCTTTAGGCCCTTCGACGAGATGGTCCGCGTGCTCCGCAACGTGCAGAAAGGCATCCGCTGCCCCGATGGAACGGTCCGCTGAAAAATAATCCTTGGCTTTCACTTGTTGCTCAGCCCTCCGCAGTACGCGCTGCGCCACCCCAAGAACTCGGTTTGAATCATCGTCTCGTCCTCGAGTGGCGTTCAAATGTCGTCGAACATCTTCGAGATGCTTAACGATCTCGGTGGGCTTCGGTGTAGGCGGGCCTTGGCCCGGGCCAGGGGGAGCGGCTGGTGGCGGAGCACCTTGTTCAACTGAGTCGGCTCTGAGTTGACTGAACATGGCGAGGAATGCGACTAGCCAGAGCGACGCAACGACTAAGCGTTTTAGCCTACCTCGACTCACCTCTTCGCCTCGGCTCTTATCATACAGTCGTCGGTTCAGAATTTTGCGATGAGCGAAACTCCCCCGACCAACAGGATCCCGCCAACAACTCGCCAAACGTTTAGCGGATGTTGGACCATGCGAAACCAACCGAAATGGTCGACGACCAGTGACGTTACCAACGCGGCTGTCACGGTCAGACCTACAAAAGGCCCCGCGCCCACTTTGTTAACGAGCGTAAGTCCCGCAAAAACTTGCACTGCTCCCACGAGCCCGCCGATTACGGCCCACCATGGCATATTCGATAAGTCCTTAACCGTCGGCAATGGGTGCGGAAACATAAAGAAGAGCCCGATAAAGAAGAAGGTGATCATTGCGAACGAGACCGCCGAAGCAAGCCATGGATTTACGACCGACTTGTTCAGCTGTCCGTTCATTGCCGCACCACAAGTTTGCAATGCACCGCCGAGAATGATGAAAGGAATGATCCAGCCGGCGTTCATGAGGTCTCCTCCAAGAAGTTGACGGTGTTCCTCAACTGCCAAAAACGAATCGCATCGCTATTGCTCCGCTGAGAGAGAAAAATAAGGCGACGGGCATGGCTACGATCCCAACCTTCAGAAAACTCCAAAAGCTAACATCGAGGTTTTCCTTTCGAAGTGCAATCAGCCAAAGAATTGTCGCTAGTGAGCCTGTGATGGAGAGGTTCGGGCCGAGATCGACACCAATGAGCAAACTCGTCGCGATCAGTCCACTGGCGTGAGCGGCATGAAGCGTGCTGCCAGCGATTAGACCGAGTGGCAAATTGTTTACGAGGTTGTTCGCTATCCCAACGACGAACCCGGTCACAAGCGCACCCGATGTGGGTCCTAGGCTTCCCGCCCACGCGAGCCATTCGCGAGTTAAATTCATCGCGCCGATGCCTTGTGCGGCGTCTACCATCACGAACAGGCCAGCGACTAACGCAAGCGTGCTCCAACTGATTTCTCGAAGAATAGGAAGTGGGTTGGTCCTGGACTTGATCGAGACGAGCGTGGTCACTATCGCAGCGACTATGCACGTTGGAAGTCCCAAATCCCAATTCAACGCGGAAGCCACGAGCAGAACGACGGCCGTTGCCGACAGGCCTGCCAACGCGAACTTTCCATGTTGCGTCAATGGATGGGGTTTGGCCTCGCCAACTATGATTCCTCTGAGTTGATTACGAAAAATCCAACGAAGCACACAAAATGTAGCAACGATCGAAATCATCGATGGGACTCCAAACATCAGGAGCCAACGACCCAACGGGGGCATCTGATCCTGGAAGACGACCAGGTTTGCGGGGTTTGAAATTGGCAGGACGAATGAAGCTGCGTTGGCGATGAACGCACAGACGAAGAGATAAGGCAGAGGTTCGATATTTGCTTTGCGGACCGCGGCCAGAATCGCAGGCGTCAGGACGACGGCGGTCGCATCGTTTGACATCAAGATGGTTACGACGGTGCCGACAGCGTAAATGAGCAGAAACAGACGGGCGTAAGATCCTCGCGCACCCCTCAACGCGACCGATGAGAGCCAGTCGAATACCCCATGCTCGCGGGCAAGCTCCGATAGCATCATCATTCCGATCAGGAAGAAATAAACATCAGATCCCTTAGCTGCGGCCCGGCCCGCAACCTTCAACGGCATTGTCCGAAAACAGAGGAGTAATAAAACCCCGGCGCCTATCCAATAGACCTCGGGAATATTTCGTGGCCGAATAAGCATCAGTGCGATGCTGAAGAAAATGACTAACGCGACGAAATAATGATCGAAGGCAGGCGCGAACAATTACCATCTCCTCCCATTTTTATTCGGGCCGAGCTGAGTCCCCAGAAGGCCTCTTTCCGGCCACGGCTCCACGATGTCTTCCGTTTCGAGTTGCGATCCGTGCCTGGACGACTTCTGACTTCGTTGATGCACATCGTGATCGCCAACAATCGCGAACCATGAAAGTTGAACCCTATCGATGACTTCGCGAAAGGCTTCATACTCATCGGGGGCTCCGTGTTCCGCGATGTCTCCGGGTAGGTATGCGAAATTCAACGAAGTCTTTAGTACTTGGTTCACTTCCTCAACGAGTGAAGCAAAGTCTCGGCAGTTGGCTTCGGCACGATTCGTCATGTGCAAGTCGCCAAAATGCACCCACGAAACAATCCCTGTCGCATCCATTGGATTTGGACTAGGCAACGTCAGTCTTCTGGTGTTCATATCGTTTCCGTCACAGCATCCAGATCGGGTGGAAGCCCTGGTTCCTTCAAGACAGAATCCGCGAGTGTTTCCGGAACAAGAAAGAGAAGCAACGCGAAGGCGATCAGCGCGATGGCGGCTAGACCAAGGAAAGAAGTTCGATAGCCGGCATGGTCGATCAGGACGCCGCCAACTGTGGTGCTCAAAGCTGCCCCGATGCCGACCATGGTCGCGAGTGCACCCGCCGCTAGGTTGAACCGTCCTGTTCCTTCGCTGAGATCTTTGATCACCAGAATGGAGACAATTCCAAAAATAGCGTTCGCGACTCCATCAAGAAGCTGTATAGCGATCAAGGCGCCCGTGAAATGGGTGAGGGTGTACAAGACTCCACGAATAGGAAGCACACCAAAGCCGACCAGCAGCAGTGGTTTTCGCCCTCGCGCTCCAGCTCGTTTTCCTATCCAAGCCGCTGATACGGCGATCACCAACTGAGTGACGATGATGCACGCCGACATGAACGGAGCTGCAGCTTTGGGATTCCCCTTCGAGAGCATTTCGCCCAGTTGAGGAAGCATCGCGGCGTTTGCCAAGTGAAATAGGAACGCAACGAACAGAAAGTAGACGAGGGTACGATTCCCAACAAGGGTCGAAAATCCTTTTGCATTTGAGTCTTTCTCACCCCGCTCCCCGCCTCTCGAACGCGTGTAGTCAATTTCCTTGCCGTTGATTCCTAGAACTGACACTGCAGCGGGAATTGCGAGCGATGCCGCAACGATAAAAATGGCCCGATACCCAAACCTGTAGCTGACGAAGGCCACCACCAGAGCGGTGAACACATTGCCCGCCGAGTTGAAGGCTTGATTTTTTCCGAACTGGCGGTCGAACGCTTTCGCTCCAACGATGCCCAGAGTGATGGCAGCAACCGTTGGCAAGAGAAATGGTGCGGCACCGCCGATTAAAAACTGTGCGGAGTAAACGGAAGCTACAGTCGGGCGAAACATGAGGAGAATTGCGCCGCAAACGAGCGTCGTCAGGCTCGCAACAACAAGAGCCCGCTTGCGGTGAGAAGCGTCAACGATCGCACCGGCCGGCGTCTGCATGGCTACGGTGACGAGCCCGCCGAAGGTTAATGCGTAACCAACGCTGCCAGCGTTCCAACCGGATGAAGCGAGGTATGCCGCGACGAATGGACCTAGACCTGTCTGGACATCGGCCAGAAAGAAATTCAACCACTCGAGACAGTGCAATGTTTGCGTTCGCCCTGGTTCCGGCTTCGCCACTTGTGTTTTCGGAGCGCCCATTGTCGCGTCGGTATTTGCAAGGCTGGAGCCATTCCATTACTTGCGTGTTTTCAGCGAGGCGTCGTCCAGGACTTGTACGCTTTGCGAACAGAGTTGTTCGGTTTCCGTTCAGCTAGGTGAACCGCGCGAGATGCGCGGGCACACTCATCCAGCGCGATTGGAACGACTTACAAAACAAGGGATGCGGATCAGTATTCTGGCCAGCGGAGTGCAATCTTGTTCGACTTCCAGCCAACCATAAAGAGGAAAACAGTCCAATGAAAACGCGCCATCTGATGTTTGCGAGTGGAATGCTTGTCTTAGGTCTGGCCACGCCGGCTATCGTTTGTGAAGCCGCGCAGCAACAAGATGCACCTCCGCCCCAGACTTCCAACACAACTCCTGTACCGCCGAGAGATGCTGCACCGCCACCACCGCCAGCACGTCGCCCGGGGCCTCCTCCGCCGCCAGCTTGCGGACCCGGCCCGGCGCCACAAGCGGCGGCTGTCCAAGGGCCAGCGACCACTTTTCGCAGCTCGGTGAAACAACTCAACTATGGTCCAGAAGGTGAAGTGACAGGGCTTCTTCTTTCGAACGGGACGCAAGTCAATTTTCCTCCAGAAATGGGAACGCAAATCGCGTCGATCGCAAAAGAAAAGTCCCAGGTTTAAGTTGTCGGATACTCGCGTCAATCCATCTCGGGTAGGAACGTTGTTGACGCCACTAGCATAACGGCTGGCGGACAGACGATAACCGCTCCTGCTGTGCAACAAGTGCCTCCACCGCCGCCTCCTGCGGGTGGACCTGACGCCGGGCCGACGCAAAACTGACGAAGGCGTTTACATGACCCCTCTGAAGATAGTTGCACTGGTTTCTGGAATTGCTCTGCTCGCGTTTGTCGGAGGACTGTTTGGACCCGGACCGCTTGTCCCCGGCCTGGGTCCTGGCTTCGACCAGTTGGGGGTCGTGATCGCGCTAGTGGTGTTCGCGTCAGCGGGCCTCTGGCTCTTTAAGATTCGGGAGCCAGATATCTGGGCCGATTCTCGACCGCCGACCGTTCGGCTGAGGAGATTCTGCGGGAACGAGTAGCGAAGCGATGTAGTCGAGGTGCTCGTTAGATGGGGGTAGATAGCGCACGCGGTTGGAGATTACTCTGAGAGATGAGGCGCCATCGTCATTGTTGTTTAGTCTTTACCAGTTTGGACGGATCGTAGCCCTTTGCTGCCAGTCGCCCGATAATGTCTGCGTACTTGTCATCCGGCAACGAGCTCGTCCTGCTCAATATCCACAAATACTTTCGTGAGGGTTCTCCGACAACCGCGAACTCGTAGTTCTGTCCCAAGTCAATCACCCAATACTTCCCGTAGAATGGCCAGAAAAACGTGACAGCGAGTTTGGCATTGCTGGCTTCGTCTTGAATTTTCGCGTGACCTTCGGAACGCTTGACCTTTCCGTCGGCCGTTAGGCACGAGTTCACAACCTCAATCTCACTCGCCCTTTTCGCATAATCGGCCGTTACGTTCCGATCACACTCGCGTTCGAACCGATTTGGATACCGCGCAAGCTCGTACCACTTTCCGACATATCGATCGAGGTCAATATGCGCCACGGTCTGAAGAGGTGTGTCCTCCCCGCTGGAACCAGACGGCAATGTGAGCAGAATCAGTGACGCCACCACAATCCAACACTTCGTCATCGAAAACTCCTAAAAGATAGACGCGCCTAGGCGGCGAGAGGACGCACTGGCTTCCAAGCGGACGCAATTAGACGCTTCGGTATTGGTTCCGATAATCAGCCTCGTGCCTTGAAGCCTTCTTAAACGGCTACGAATGAAGTGCGATAAGAAAAATTACGATGTCATCTAGATGGTCTGCATGCCATATCATGTCGGGCCAAGGGAGCGATATCAATCTCGAGCTATGCCTACGCGAATCGTTTGTCTCCTCTTGGTCTTGGTTTCGGCTTCAGGCTTTTCCGGCGCAGATTTTTCGATGAAGGTGACCGACAAGAATTATCTCGATACGCAAGGTTTCAGCGTCTTCCTCTACGACAGCACATACCACCCCGTTTTTGTGG
>Ga0206971_10311_pt1 | contig 14208 bp, 10 predicted proteins | sample Alteio_BWOrgHeat_85_FD_152917 | JGI IMG/M metagenome (GOLD analysis project Ga0206971, IMG submission 152917) | Enriched cells from forest soil in Barre Woods Harvard Forest LTER site, Petersham, Massachusetts, United States -... | ecosystem: Environmental > Terrestrial > Soil > Temperate forest >...
GTCCCACCGAGACCATTATCCAGGATTTTGGCCTGGGCAAAATAACTATTACTTATTCAAGGCCAAGTGTTAAAGGGCGTGTGATTTTCGGCGGCATAAACCCATGGGGCCAGGTTTGGCGCACCGGGGCAAACTCAGCTACCACCATCAATTTCAGCGAAAATGTTATTATGGAGGGGCATTCAGTGCCTGCTGGAACTTATTCTCTGTTTACCATTCCCGACAAGGATCAATGGACCATCATTTTAAATAAGGTGGTAAAGCAATGGGGCGCCTACAGCTATAAACAATCGGAAGACTTTTTGCGCTTCACCGAAAAGCCGGTGTATCTTGATGAAAAGCGTGAGTCGTTTACCATACAGTTTTCCGATGTTACCACCCAAACTAACGACCTGCACCTGGTGTGGGATCACACTTCGGTATCCATCCACATGCATACTGATGATGATGCCCAGATCATGGCTAACATTGACGAGCTGATGAAAGGCAACCGCAAAGCCTATTATTTTAACGCCATTCAATACTATTACGAAAACAACCATGATATGAACAAGGCCCTGGGCTGGGCGCTTGAGGCTGAAAAAGTTGACCCCGGCGCCTGGTATAAACTATGGGAAGCCCGAATCCGCCTGAGGATGGGTGACAAGGAAGCAGCCATAGCCGCAGCCAAAGAGGGCATCAAAATGGCCCAGGCCAATAACGACGACGAATACATAAGGCTTAACCAGGCGGTGATCGACCAGGCGGGAAGCTGATTTTTTATTTCGGAATTCGGAAGTTCGATTTCGGAATTATGGCTGCGGGTGTTTGTTCCTATTTGTTCCAAAATGAACAATAGGTGAATTGCTTGCTTATCCACTGCCGACTACATTTGATTTGCACTTTAGTCACAATCAAATGGAAAGACTCGTTCAGCCGGCAAGAATCGCGTTTGCCATCGGCCTCGCCGGGATGGTATTCCCGCAATTTTTTTACCGCGAATTTATTGTTAATTTCTTCCCTGCATGGCCGCACCTGCCGCTTGCGGGTTTTTGGACCTGCCTTTTTGCGGCAATTGTGTTGGCAGGCTGCGCGGCTATTATCTTCGGCATACGGCCAAAAACCGCTTCGCTGCTGCTCGGCGGCCTGCTGCTGGCGGTGTACTTGTTTGGCTATTTTACTTATGATCTTTTTGTCGCGCTATATAATAACCACCTGGGGACCTGGGCCGATGGTTTAAAAGAACCGGCGCTGGCCGGCGGTGCATTAGTGGTGGCCGGATCACTTCCTGCAGAGGCTACTGTTCAAAGATCAGCGGTGTTAAGGTTTTTGGAAAGATTGGTCCCGTTTGGGCCTTTTTTATTTTGTGCCACCATGGTTTTGTATGGCATTTGTCATTTCCTATATACAGTACCAATATCGCCGCTTGTGCCTGGCTGGATACCCTGGCATATATTCTGGACTGAATTCGCGGGCGCTGCGCTAATCCTGTCTGGCATTTGTGTGGTGGTAAAAATCAAACTCAAATTGGTTGCCTTCCTGCTGGGTTTGATGATATTCATCTGGCTGCTCATCATTCATATCCCACTCACCATAGCCGACCCCTTTAGCAATAAAAGCAATTCTTTGGTCAGCGCATTTTCGGCGCTGGCGTTTTGCGCAACGGCGTTCATTATTTCGGGGATGGCCGGCCGAACCAAGCCCGCTTAAGCTGCCGGAACAGGCCTGGTTTCGGTAAGCAGATTTGTGACCACCGCAATAAGGATCACCAGCGCACATCCTATCAAGTTGAGCCATAAATACGCCACTACATTTAGCAGGCCCAAAGCAATTATGGTTGCTTCGGAAATAATTGCGGCGATAAAAACAGAAGTCCCCCGCACCTTTTTAAGGTAAAAGGCTACCACAAATACACCCAGCATCGTGCCATAGATGTATGATCCCAATTGGTTCACATACTCCAGCAAATTGCCCACCTTGCTGGCGTAAAGCGCCATGCCAACGCAAACGAGCCCCCAAAATACCGTAGCCAGCCTTGATGCGTTTAAATAATTCTTTTCGGATGCTGTTGGATTGATGATGCGCTTATAAATATCCACGGCACTGGTTGAGCCCAGCGAATTCAAGGCGCTCGCCGTTGAACCCATAGATGCCAGAAAAATAATGGCGATCAACAAACCGATAAGGCCCCGGGGCAAATAGTGCGTAACAAAGGTGAGGAACACGTAATTGGTGTCATCCCCATTGGCTTTGTCGTTATTCTTCTTCATCAGCGCTATGCCCTGGTTACGAATGGCAAGTGTGTTGTCATCGGCGGATTTCAAGGCGTTTTTTGCCTGTGTTATTTGCCCTTTGTTTTTACTGTTCAGGGCGATCACCATTGCATCAGCTTTCTGTTTTCTTTGGTCGAAAGCTGCGGCATAACTGTTTTCCAGCTTGTTGTATTGCGCACCATAGGCGCTATGTTTAACCTGGTTAACCTCGTACTGGTTAAAAAACATGGGCGGCTGGTTAAACATATAAAAGGCAAATACCAAAACCCCTATCAATAAGATCAGGAATTGCATGGGTATTTTTACCAGCCCGTTCATAATCAGGCCCAGCCGGCTTTGGCCCACCGAGCTGCCGGTTAAATACCTGCCCACCTGGCTTTGGTCGGTTCCGAAATAGGCCAGTTGCAGGAAAAAGCCGCCGATAAGCCCGCTCCAGATATTATAGCGATTATTGGGATCGAATTTCCAGTCGATCACATTCATCCGGCCCAATTTTCCGGCCAGTTTAACCGCGTGGCTAAAACCGACCCCGCCGGGCAGCAAATGCACCACCAATACGCCCGCGAAAAACATCCCCAGGAAAATAATGCTCATTTGCAGAAGCTGGGTATATGACACCGCCTTTGTACCACCATAAACCGTATAAAATATCACCAGCGCCCCGATAAACAGGGTGGTGTAAACAACATTGATATCCAATATGGTGGAGAGGATGATCGACGGGGCATAAATTGTTATCCCGGTAGATAATCCGCGCTGCACCAGGAAAAGTATAGAAGTAATTACCCGCGTTTTAAGATCGAAGCGCTGCTCCAGGTATTCGTAGGCGGTATAAACCTTTAGGCGATGAAAGATGGGCACAAAGGTTACGCACAGCACAATCATCGCGAGTGGCAAACCGAAATAGAACTGAACAAAGCGCATCCCGTCGGAATAGGCCTGGCCGGGAGCAGATAGAAAAGTGATGGCGCTGGCCTGTGTGGCCATAACCGATAAACCCACATGATACCAGCGCAGTGTGCGCCCTCCCATCAGGTACTGATCGATATTATGGCTGCGGCCGCTTTTATAAACACCGTATAAAACGATGCCGAGCAGCGTAACGGCCAATACGATCCAATCGGTTAAACTCATTCAAAACTAACGGTGATGAGCCAGAAAACGAGGATCAGCAGCACAAGCCAGCCGATAACAATTGCGTAAAACTGTTTCCAGCCTTTTATAAATGAGGGAAGTTCAGGATCATGCCTCTCCACGGCCCTTAACCAAAACCTGCAGGAAGAAGGCGGTAAACAATACGCCAAAAATGCCCAATGCAATAATCTGGATAATGCCGTGATCAATTACAACGCCAACAAAAAGGCCCGCCAGTAAGCCAACGGTGTAATACAGTTTGTCGTAATTCTCTTCTGCTTTGTGGTGATGATTTGTCATGATATGAAATATATGTGCGCAAATTTAATTTTTTAATTTATAGTCGCCTAATTCAGGGCTGCTGATTTTTCGGCTTACTCAGTAAATTAATAAATAAGCGATAAGCGCCCGGCACGCCCGCCGGCAACTGCCTGAAAAATGCCAGCGAAGTATACACAAACCTGCCCTGCCCGTAATTGCCTACAATGAGTGCGCCATTATTTGGCGTTTCGTTAGGGTCGTTCATTTGCATTACGGCGCTGTATTTGGGGTCGATGTCGCCAACAAAATACAGGCCGCGCTCCTGTATCCAGCCGTTAAAATCATCGTCGCTTATTTTGTTAGGATAGTTTAACACCGGGTTTTGGGGATCAAGCAGGGTAATCTTGGCGGTTTCATCGGTAACCCTTCGATTTACTACGCTGAAAGGGTACGGGCCGATTTGTTTGGTAACCAACCCGTTATTGTTGTTATATTGCACCACCAGGTTGCCCCCGTTTTTTACGTATTCCAGTAGTTTTGGCTGCTCTACGGCCAGCCGCGGGTTTACGTTATAAGCACGTACGCCGGTAATGATAGCATCATAGCCGGACAGATCGCCATTCATAATCTCGTTTTCGCTCAACTGGTGTACGTCATAACCCACCTGCTTAAGGGCATCCGGCACCAAATCGCCGGCGCCTTCAATGTAGCCGATCTTTTTTCCGGCGATTTTCAGGTCGAGGTTGAGCAGCCTGGCTTCTGCGGGCGGGAAAAGCGTGATAATGGGGATGTGGTCATATTTGATGGTTTGGATACCCATCGAAAAATCTTTACCGTTAGCATTTACCACGGCCTGCAGGGTGGTTGTTTTGGGTTGACTATCGGTCGGATGGACGGTAAACACGGCGGTCCATTCATCTCCTTTATTTTTTCCGGCGAAGTCAATCTTTGCAGGTTCTACTTTCCAACCGACCATCGGTTTAATGCTGATGCTGCCGGAGGCTTTAGTAAAGCTTTGCAGTTTGATCTCAACATTTTGTGATAGCTGCGAATTGAAGATGTAGTCTTTAGCGGAGATGTTGGCGGTAACAGGCGGGGTGATTTGCACCGGCTGATAAATCTCTCCCTTCGCGGGGTCAACGTATTTATACACCAGCTTCCGGTCATAAACGACCCGATAACCCTCGATCGAAAACTCAAATTGAACCTTTGGCGCACCCGGATTTTCCGGGTTGCCCACGCTGCCTTCGTTTTTAATGTGGTAAGTGCCGACATCATGGGGCGTTTGCAGCCAGTAGGGCTGCGAGATCCCCGCCGCGATACAATCGTTGTTAAAAGTTTGCACCTCATTGGTTGGCAGCGTTTTATTTTCGCCAGTCTGTGACAAACTCGAAGTTATTGTCGGTTCCAAGAAGCCCGTCGCGGAAGCGGTATCATCGATGCGCTGAATTACCTTCAGGCTATGCAGCGAAATGTTCAAACCGAAACGGCTAATCAACTGGGAGTGAATACTCATTTGGTCGTGCCAGGCATAAGCAGGTTCAGCGGTGTACGCTTCAAACCACAACCCCGCACAAGCGGCTATCAAATCATTCAACACTTTGGTTTGCTGCGCTTTCCAGTATGCATCAGGCACTTTGTCAATTTTGTCAGATAAAGCCACCAATGCCTTTACCGATTTCTCCGGGTGATCCACATCAAAATCCTTCCTGATCTTCTCTACTTCGCTGCCTATCGCCTCCCCGCCTTTTACACGCGACCAGGTGGTGTTTACCCCATCCATCAAATCATCTTTCGGTGCATCCCCTAAAATCGTTTTAAAATATTCATAAGCATCGCCCCGCTGCCTGGCCGAGCCAAAACCCTGGGTTTTATGGTTGGAACGGCTTTCGGCAGCCATTTCCCCATAGCCTTTCCCAATGATGGGATTATACACGCCCACGTTTATTTTAAACTGGTCGGGCGCAGTGGTGTTAATGGTGCCAAAGCTAAAGGTATTCCACAAAAGCCGTTTGGCCTGCCAGGTTTGTACATATTTTAGTTGCTCGGGGAAGCGTTTTGGGTCAGCAGCAGCGGTGAATGCTTCCTGTGCCAGTATTGCGGATGCGGTGTGGTGCCCGTGCCCGCCCTCGCCGGTCGTGGGGAAGCGGCAAATGATCACATCCGGCCTGAAATTACGGATCACCCAAACCACATCGCTCAGCACTTTTTCTTTATCCCAAAACCTTAAGGTTTCATCCGGCCCTTTCGAAAAACCGAAATCGTTAGCTCTTGTAAAAAACTGTTCGGCGCCATCTACCCTTCGGGCCGCCAGTAATTCCTGTGTGCGTATGAGCCCCAGCAGCTCGCCCTGCTCGTTGCCGATCAGGTTTTGGCCACCGTCGCCACGCGTCATGGAAAGGTAGCCGGTGCGGTAATGCTTTTCCTGCGCCATGTAAGCCAGCAAGCGGGTATTTTCATCATCCGGGTGGGCTGCAACATATAGTACGCTGCCCAGCACATCCAGCTTTTTCAGGTTTTGTTCAATGGTTGCTATATCGGCCGGCGGAGCGGTTTGCGCAGCAGCCAGCCGGGCCAAAAACAAAAAAGCAATAACGATTTTGATGCGGTTCATATCCACAAATATATTGAAACATAAATGGCATATTTTCTCTGTATCAAGAATTTGATATTACGATGAGGGGAAGAGTGGGGCGAAAGGTGAAAGCTAAAAGGTGAAAGGTGAAAGCTAAAAGCTAAAAGCTGAAAGGCGAAAGAAAGAACGGATATCCGTCAACCTTTAGCCTTTTACCTTTTACCTCCTATCCGTCCGTCCGGTTTTGAGTGGCGCGGGATGCGGATGGGTGCGGACGGATTTTTAAACCTGCATGGGCCTGCCTCTCTAACTTTTCCAAAATATTTCTATATTTACTTTTAATTCAACCGTTTAACAAGCTTACCACAGGTACATGGCACAATTGCAGCACCGGCGCTGGGTAAAGGGCGCACACTTTATCATCACGCTTAGTTTTGTGGCGCTGTTGTTTAGCGGCTATGTGATATTGATGAGCCATCCGCGGCTGTACTGGGGCCAGGCCGGTAACGACCTTACGCCAGCCCTTTTTGAGCTGCCGATAAGCCGCAACTACCACCATAACGGCTGGGACAAAAGCATGCCTTTTTACCATCAGGCCGGCTCGCCGGTGAGCGCTGCGCGTACTTATGATATTTTTAACCAAAATAGCTGGGGTCGCAGCACCCATTTTTTGGCTGCCTGGTTTTTGGTGATCACCGGCGTGGTTTACCTGCTGGCCGGTGTGTTTACCGGCCATTTTTGGCGCAACCTGCTTCCGCGGCTAAAGGAGTTGCGACCGGGATTATATTGGCGCGACTTTAAAGCCCATTTTCGCAAACAAACACCGGCCGGTTCCGGTCCGAAATATGGCCTGCTGCAAAAAACCAGCTATGTACTGGTGATTTTTGTGGTGTTGCCGGTTATTGTGCTTACGGGGCTAACCATGTCGCCCGCCATTACGGCCGCCCACCCGGTGCTGCTGGATATGTTCTTTGGCGAGGCGTCTGCACGCACCATCCATTTTTTTGCCTCGGCTTTGCTGCTGTTGTTTGTAATTGTGCATGTGGTGATGGTAGTACGATCTGGCTTCAAACAAAATATTATAGCAATTACCATCGGGAAATATCATGAAAGAAAAACGGCTGATTAACCGGCGCAAGGCCATTGCTGCGGGCCTCACCACTATTGGCGGGCTGCTGCTGAGCAGCTGCTATAAAAAGCCGCTGCCGCCCACCTATGGCAATATTTTGCGCATGGGCGATGTGTTTACCTACCTGGCCCAGCGTACCCTGCTGCCCGGGCAGCACCCGGTGAGGCAATATCAACAAAGCGATATCACCTCCTTTCCGGCAACGGGCAACACCAACCCCGCAGACCCGGCCATAAAAACATCGTACAACAAGGATTATGCACAGCTTAAAAGCAATGATTTTAAGGATTGGAGCCTGGGCATTGAAGGCCTGGTAGCCAAACCCGGAAAATATACGATGGATGATCTTAAAAAACTGGGCGAGCGCACCCAGATCACCCGGCACCAGTGCGAAGAAGGATGGAGCGCCATTGCCCAATGGACCGGTGTTCCGCTGGCCGCCCTGCTGCAAAACGCCGGCATTTTACCTAACGCCCGCTTTGTAAGCATTTACGGCTACGATAACTACGCCGAAAGCATCGACCTGCTGGATGCGCTGCACCCCCAAACCATACTGGCCCATACCATGAATGGCAACAGCCTGCCCCTGCAGCATGGCGCCCCGCTACGCCTGCGGGTTGAAACGCAAATTGGTTACAAAAGTGTAAAGTATGTACAGCGCATTGCCGTCACCGATAAATTCATTGATGCCGCCGGAGATGGCGCTGCAGGTTGGAGTTGGTATACGGGGATATAGGCGATAAACATAGTCGCGGCACCCACATTGAAAGATAGCCAATTCCGTAATCGCAATCATTTAATCCTAAAAATCATGACTCAGCTAACCAGTCGACTGGTTTTGAGTAAGGAGGGTGCGGATGGGTGCGGACGGTAGGCTGCATAAGGTTTTAATCTAATCATAATTTAATACGAAACACACATCGCACCGTGGCTTATCAGTTAATTTTGCCGGGAAAACCGGTGTAGATTATGTCAGCAAGCGTTGTAGGGACCGTTAATAAGCCAAAACCCATTTGTCGCCGTTGCAAAGTGCCAATGGAACGTATTTCCCGGGGGATATGGGTTAAGGCCCTGCTTTTTTGGCTGCCCGTAAAGCGTTATGAATGCCCGCTATGCTACCGGAAGCGACTACGTTTGCGCAGGCGATAAAAAATAAAAATTCATTTACGGCAAGTTTGTGTATTTGGCACCGGGGCAAATTCGCTCTTCAATTAATCATAATCGCACCAGCCAATTTGCTGCTTAAGCCCTCCGCTTCAAAAAAGTCAAAAAATAAAGCAAAAATGCCGCCTGGTCGTCTTTTATATTAAAGACTGTCCAATTCCATCGCAGCCGGTCGTTTTTTAATTAGCTAAAACAAGAGCGGCGCCTGATTGTTAATCGATTGATTAAATTATTCATCTTGATTATCAATTACTTAAATCAAGATTGCAATTAAATGACATCATCAATCAATCGTTTGATTAATTTTGTTCAGGAAAAAGAAATGGACAAAGATAAAATTGATAAGAAAGACCATATCCTGGATGTTGCCGAAAGGGTTTTTTCGGACCTGGGTTTCGATGGGGCCTCAACTCGGATGATATCGGGCGAAGCAGGCGTCAATATGGCGATGCTTAATTATTATTTTGGTTCGAAAGAAGGATTGTTCCTGGCAATTTTTGAAAGGAAGATATCGTCGTTTCAAACCCTCCTGCAAAATATAGGCAATGACGAAAGCATCTCATCGTGGGATAAACTGGCCAAATGCATTGATAATTATGTAGAGCGGATCATCGTAAACAACTGCTTTCAGAAACTGATCAACCGCGAGCTCACCATGAACAAACGCTGGGAGCTGACTGATAAGATAACGCAAATTTTAATGCTGAATGTGATCGAAATAAAAAAAATACTCGACGAAGGCATTAAAAATAAGAGCTTTGCAAAGGATATCGACGCACAACTGGTCATAGCAACCATATTCGGCACAAAAAACTATATTGTTAATACGCCGCACTTATCCTCGTTAATATTGGGCCACGATATTCGCGACGAAAAATACCTGGAGGAAAAAATTAAACCCAGGATAAAAATCTACATGAAACGACTTTTGAAAGCTTACTTGATGAACGACAATGACTACACTAAATAAAACAACCCACTCCAACAATTTCCGGCAACTATTGGCCGCTTTAAGCCGCGTTGTTCCGGTTTTCGCGTTTTTGTTTCTTTCGGCACAACTACTGCATGCGCAGGACCGCACCATTACGCTTGACGAAGCCCTTAAACTTGGCTTAGCCAATAGCAACGTGGTAAAACTGTCGAAGGCAAAAATAGACCAGGCCATCTCGCAATACGAGCAGGCAAAAGACAACGCATTGCCAACCGGTAAGGCCGGCCTCACTTATGATCGTGCCGAAATACCTGCCAACAAGCTAAGCTTTGGCAAAACAACGCTTAACCTGCCCAGCGGCGCAAATGCTTACATCGGCACTGCATCCATTAACGAAGTGATTTTTGGCGGCAACAAACTCAAATATGCCGAACAATCGACCGACCTGCTTGCACAGGCCGCGCGGGTAGATGCCGATAACGACAAAGACGCCGTTGCGTACGATATCATCAGCCAGTTTTACAACTTGTATAAAGTATTACAAAGCAAAAAGGTTGTTGAGCAAAACCTGGCCACTATTGACGGCCAGATAAAACAGGCGCAGCGCTTTTTTGACCAGGGCATCGTCACCAAAAATGATGTGCTGCGGTTCCAGTTGCAGCGCGCAAATATCGAGCTGAACGGCATTGACCTGGAAACCAACCGTAAGATTGTTAATTATAACCTGTGCATATTGCTGGGTGTGCCCGAAGACACAAAGTTTAATATCGACGTGATCAATGAAGCAGACAGGCCGATTGTGCCGGCATCAAATTACATCGACACGGCATTGGCGCAGCGGGCTGAATTGCGCTCGCTCGACCTGCATGCAAAGGTGGCTGATATAAACATAAAAAATGTGCGGGCAAACGTATTGCCTTCGGTAGTGGCATCGGGCAGCGCTTATTATATTAACACTACTATTGATCCGCTGCCGCTGAGCGGTAATTATATATTGCCGATAACACTTGGCGTTGGCATATCGTGGAATTACTCAAACCTGTGGACCAATAAAAATAAGGTTACCGAAGCTAAAATACAACGTGACGAGGTGGACCTGAACAGGACAATCACCGGAAACAATGTACGCAGGGAAGTGAACGAGGATTACCAAAATTATGTAATGGCCCGCGATAAAATAGCGCTGCTACAAACCAGTATTGACCAGGCGACTGAAAACAATAAGATACTGGATTCGAAATACCAAAGCAATATTGCATCGGCAACTGACAAAGCCGACGCGCAAACCCTGCTTTACCAGGCGCAAATAAACCTGGCACTGGCAAAGGCCGATGCGGGGCTGGCTTATTATACACTTTTAAAATCAACCGGGAAACTTAACAAATAAATGTGCGGATGTGCAAATATGTAAATGTGCAGATGGTGGAAATTAACTTACTCGACATCTGGTTGCAACGCACAACTCACTAAATCACAAACTCACTAATTAAAAATACAATGGCAAAGGCAAACGAATCTCAGGAAAATGAAACCAAAAAGAAACCGAACAGGGTGTTGCCCATCATTTTGGGTGTAATACTTGTAGCCGGTATCTTCTTCGGTATAAAGGAATATATTTACTATGGCAAACACGTTGATACCGACGATGCACAGATCGACGGCGATATCAGCCCGGTGGTTGCACGCGTTGGCGGCTACGTCGACAGCATTTATTTCCAGGAAAACACCCATGTAAACAAGGGTCAGTTACTGGTTAAAATTGACGACCGCGATTACCGCGTAAAACTTGAACAGGCAATGGCCGCCAAAACAGGCGCCAGCCAGGGTGTAAATGTGGGCGAATCACAGATATATGAAAATGCGGCTAACTCTGCCAGCGCGAAAGCAAAGGTTGAGTCGGCAAAGGCTCAACTGGATAAAGTGAGCAAGGATTATGCCCGCTATGCAAACCTGGTATCGGATGGGTCAATCACCCGCCAGCAATTTGATCAGTCAAAAGCCGACCTTGAAACAGCCCAGGCTAATTACCAGGCCGCGCAGGACCAGTACAAAGCTGCCGTTGAGCAGGAAGGCGCTACCAAAAACCAGCTCACCGTTACCAATACCGGCGTAACACAAAGGCAGGCCGACGTTGATTATGCAAAGCTGCAATTATCATACACAAACATTACCGCACCCGCAAGCGGCATGGTTTCAAAAAAGAATGTGCAGCTGGGCCAGCTGGTACAGGCAGGGCAAACCCTGTTTAATATTGTGAACGACAGCAGTATTTACATCACCGCAAACTTTAAAGAAACCCAACTGGATAACATCCGCGCAGGGCAAAAAGTTCAAATAGAGGTAGACGCCTACCCCGATCTGAAGCTTAGCGGAACAGTATACAATTTTTCACCGGCAACCGGCGCTAAATTTTCGCTGCTGCCGCCTGATAATGCTACCGGCAACTTTGTTAAGGTGGTGCAGCGCGTACCTGTAAAAATAAAGATTGCTGCTGACGAGGCTACCATGCATAAGCTAAGCCCCGGTATGAGCGTGAATGTTTCCGTAATAGTAAAGGAATAAGTTCATCGTTGGTGGTTCATAGTTCATGGCGACACAAAGCCGCAGCTACTATAAACTATCAACAATGAACCATGAACCAAATTAACAATCGGTCCATGGCAAATAGTCCACGGTTGCTTTGGCAGCTACTATGAACTATTAACTGTGAACCATGAACTAAAATAAAATGGCTGAAACCGGCTTTAAAAAATGGATCATTACTATCACGGTTATCGTGGCTTCGTTACTGGAGCTAATCGATACCACGATCGTGAACGTATCCCTGCCACAAATACAGGGCAACCTGGGCGCCACCCTCGAGGATGTGGCCTGGGTTGTTACCGGGTATGCCGTGGCAAACGTTATCGTGCTGCCCATGTCGGGATGGCTTGGCAGCCGTTTCGGACGTAAACAATACTTTATAACCTCCATCATTGTATTTACAATAGCATCCTTTTTGTGCGGCAACGCCAGCGGTTTAAGTGAGCTGGTATTGTTCAGGATCATCCAGGGTTTTGCGGGTGGGGGCTTGATCTCCACATCGCAGGCGATATTGATCGAGACCTGGCCGCGCGAACAAATTGGCACGGCAACGGCGCTATTTGGTTTAGGAGCCGTTGTTGGACCAACAGTAGGGCCAACCATCGGCGGTTATATTACTGACCACACTTCGTGGCGCTGGATATTTTATGTAAATATTCCTGTGGGTGCAATTGCTGCTTTCTGTGCTTACACCTTCGTACGATCGACGCCGAAGGAGGGGCAGGGAAAACCTGTCGATTGGTGGGGAATCGGGTTGCTGGCCGTTGCAGTTGGCAGTTTGCAAACTATACTTGAAAAAGGCGAGTCGGAGGACTGGTTTTCAAAAACCTATATCCTGGTACTCACGGTTACTGCAATCATTGGCACGCTGTGTTTCATCTGGCGTGAGCTAAGTACCGAGCACCCGATCGTAAACTTCGGCATCATGCGGCATCGAAGTTTCGCGGTGGGCATGTTTACTTCCTTTGTATTGGGCTTCGGGCTGTATGGGTCGGTATTCGTCTTCCCGGTATTCTGTCAAAATTTGCTCGGTTTTACCGCCCAGCAAACTGGTGAACTGCTATTTCCGGGTGGATTGTGTACCATCATGATGATGCCATTCATTGGTAAGATGTTAAACGGCGGTGTACCGGCACAGTTTATGGCTACCATCGGAATGTTCCTATTTTTTGTATTTACCACCATGCTCAGCAATTCAACGCTTGAGACAGGCCAAACTGACGTGCTCATCCCGCTGTTGATTCGCGGTGTTGGTATGGCACTGTTGTTTGTTCCACTAACTACGCTGGCGATTGCCGACTTGAAGGGGCCTGAATTGGGCCAGGGCACGGGATTAAATAACATGATGCGCCAATTAGGTGGCTCATTTGGTATTGCGGTGCTTACCACCCTCATCCACATTCGCACCGCTACGCACCGTAGTAATTTGCTCACTAATATCAATCCTTATAACAATGCATTTAACCAGCGGCTCAATTTTTTGACCCAGGCTTTTGTGGCAAAAGGCAAATCGTTAAGCGACGCCACACACATGGCTTATGCTGCTATTGAAGGCGCAGTAACCCGGCAATCCCTGCTGCTCACCTACGATGATGCTTACTGGATTTCGGGCCTGGTAATGCTGTTTTCCATACCGCTATTGTACCTGCAACCGTTTAAAAAGGCTGTTAAACTGCCTGTAGACTCACATTAAATAAAAAGCCTTCCGCTTGGTAACGGAAGGCTTTCCCCAAAAAACTACAATTAAAATTTTATCACCGCCCCGGTATCTTAATTACATCGTTTAAAAATATTATTTCGCCAGGGGTTATTTAATCTTAGGCAATAAATGTACAGGTTTTTTGATGACATACGCAAATTTTATTTGCCGTCGTGATATTATTTTATGAAAACAACATGAAATTTCTTTTGCAGCAGGTTTTTTAACACAAAAAATACAATAAATAAATATTTGCAAATCTATTTAAATGCTTTCCGGAAGGACGCGGCCCCCTACCATGTCAAATGGCTTTAAATCATTGCAAAAAAGCAGCAGTCAAGTTTTTCAAAAAAACACTTTGCGTAATTAAAAACGAAGCGTATATTTGCCATCCCAAACAGGGTAGTACACCAGTACAAACGGAGTGGTAGTTCAGCTGGTTAGAATACGTGCCTGTCACGCACGGGGTCGCGGGTTCGA
>Ga0206971_10312_pt1 | contig 14165 bp, 18 predicted proteins | sample Alteio_BWOrgHeat_85_FD_152917 | JGI IMG/M metagenome (GOLD analysis project Ga0206971, IMG submission 152917) | Enriched cells from forest soil in Barre Woods Harvard Forest LTER site, Petersham, Massachusetts, United States -... | ecosystem: Environmental > Terrestrial > Soil > Temperate forest >...
CAATAGCGTAATGCCCTTTCGCCATATTTCCATGCCTCTCGCCATGAAATACTGGTCAGCGCAATGAGGAACCCCGGCGATTGGAAGTGCGAGCGCATCCGCTGGCCATAGTCTGGCGGCAAAAGTGCTCGCGGTTCCAAGGAATGAACATACGCATTGTAGTGATAGACGCCGCCTTCCACGCGGGTGCCGGCGACGGTTTGATAGCGCGCCGCTCCGTCCATCGCGGGCAAGACCAGATGCGCTTCGGTCGGATGAAGATTCCCACTCGACGGATTCATGCGCAGCGCCCAGCGGTTTCCTTCTGGAATGGATTTCCAAGCGGACAGCCCCAGGGAGAGTTCGAGAAAGGCTCCAATACTGCTTAATGTGAAATCCCAGAACGTATTGCGGGATCGGTCGTACAGGTCGAGGTGCCGTCCTTCCGGGTCGCCTTTTAGAAGCGGCAGAAGAACCGGGGTGACCCCCTCATAGGTGCGAAATGGTTGAGGCTGATTTTCCCAGTCCAGAAATCCGGAAGCGCGCGCGTAGCGCTGGAGATGATGTTTGGTTTCGTCATGGTATCGGAAGATCATCCAGGCAGGAGAGTCCATGATGGGAAGGGGGCCGACGCCGCTATTGGCCGGGAATCAAAAGGACTTTTCCGTCAGACCGTTTGGATTTATAAAGCGCCAGGGCTTCCTGGATTTTTTCCAGCGGAAAGCGCGCTTGGACCTGAGTGGAGAGCTCATCGTTCAGATGTGCTTGAACCTCAAAAGCCATCTTCAGTTTCGGCAGAATTCCGATCGTTTTAATCCACTCCGTTAACCAAAAACCCTGCATGTGCTTGCCTTCAAAAATGATCGACGTGGGATTCATTTGACAAGGCTCTCCGCTCAAGGCCCCGTAAACCACCACCGTTGAATTTTTGGGCATCGCCGTGGCCACGCGCGCCGTCAGATCTCCGCCCACCGCATCAAACGCCATGCCAATCCCGTGCGTATGGCATAGTACACGAAGTTGTTCATCAAATCCCGGATCGGTGGAATCCAAAACATGCACTGCGCCGGCCTTCTTTAAAAGTTCCACCTGTTCATGCCGACGAACAATATTAATCGCTCGAAGGCCCCACTCTCTGCCGAGGCGATCCATCATTCGACCGAGCGCACTCGACGCCGCTGTTTGAACGAACCCGGGACCGTTCTCCGCTTTCACGCGCGATAGCAAGGCCCAGGCTGTCAATGGATTCACTAAAAGCGATGCTCCGGCTTCGAACGTTACCGTTTTGCGTAACGGAATCACTTCCGTAGAATCCGTGGCCATGTATTCCGCCCAGGTTCCATCGCCATCCGCAGGGGCATGGCATGCCACGCGCTTGCCGAGAAGCCATCGCCCGTAAAGTCCTGCGTTGGCGCGGACAACGATTCCCGATCCCTCAAAGCCAGGGACAACCGGCAACTTTTTCTTGATGCCATACTGGTTGCGCAAGAAAACGAGATCAGAAGGATTGATGGACGCCGCCTCCATCTTCACCAGAACCTGGCCCGATTTCGCTTTGGGCGTGGGGAGTTCCGCGACCCGGACAGCTCCCATCTTAAACGCGCGAAGAAAAATAGCTTTCATGAGTCTATTCTACCGCAGGCGCGTTAACTCGGTCATAAACATCTCATTGTTGATCACCAGATTCATGGATGTTTCGTTCGCTTCTCCGATGATGTCGTTTTGCTCCCGCACCAGTTTGCGCCATCGGTCGAATTCGCCATACTGGAAGGACCATACTTCAATTCGGTCATTCCCCTCTTCTTCAAGGTTTGCCGCCATCTGTTTGGCTTCATTGGGTTGAGCCATCAGCATCCAGATCCGTGCATCACGAAAGCGGTTGGTAATCTTGGTGAGTTTATGCAGGGTGGTCTTACCGCATTGAATCCATAATGTCACCTGATTGGAATAATCTGCCGTCATAAGATCCGGGAAGAAATCCTGGCCGACCAAGGCGGCATGCTGCTGAGAACTGGTCACAACAAAGGGTTCACGCGCATGGAAGAAGACAAATGAGGCTAATTTCAAGATTAAATGGTCATCTGTTTCCTGGAGCACCGGAAAAAGTTGGAGGGGGAGCGTCTTCCCATCCAAATGGATGGTGGAGCGAATCTTCATCCGCCTACACTTTCGATGCGCGACGGGAGATTCATTGCAGCCGGGGAAAGGTTGCGAAGGTGTCATCGACGAGATTAATGGTGGCGTTGGCCAATGGCGAACGATTCAGTTTATCGATGATGTCCTGGGAAATTCCGCTTCCGGTCAGGTATCCCGCCAGAGGCGCCGAGCCGCCTCCAAAGCTGCCGGAGTCAGAATCTTGATTGCCCTCCCAAAGTTTTTTATTTTCCCGATCGGTGAGCCAAAACGTCGCTTTCACCTCGCGACGCGTATAGACGGTGAGCTGCGCGCGGTTAAAAGCGAGCAGTTCGGCATGCAGAATACCGTCGACACCTAGCCAACTCGTCAATATTTTCGGATCCTGATGCGCCAGGGCGACCTGCACGGGGACCTCTGGACCCACGGAGGTCCGGTCACGGATGATTTGATCGGTTTGGTCAAAAGCCTGGACACGGAAACCGCATTCTTCCAATTTATGTTTGACGAGCGCGCGCAGGATCATCGCGCCGTCGGCATCGCCCGCTTCATTGTTTACCGGAAAGATCGCAATCTGATGGGGAAAATCCGGCCCCGCTTGGACCTGCGTTTTTTCTTTTTGAGATGGATTACTCTCTTGGGGCACCGACACACAACCCGACAGGTTAATCAGGAATGCGAGGGAAAGAGGCGTTATCCAGCTAATGCGCATGCTGCTTGCCGATCCAAAAAAGAGCGGCGAGCGTTGCGAGAAAAAGTAAAGAAAGAATCGTCGAAAGACGCGGAGTGGTACGCGTACGGCGGGCGGATTGCGGGTTCATGCGGTAGAGGTGCGACAAATGCTTCACGCGTTGATTTTATCTAATTTGTGCCGAACGTCAAATCCGCTTTTGTAAAATAAACCTCCCAAGGAGGGACCATGAGCGTATCCGCCGACAAAAAAACCATTCAAGACATTTTTGAATCTCTGACAATCATCCGGAAAGGCACCGAAGACGATTTTGAACTGCGCGCCTCCACCGACGAGAAAGTTTGGGGCGTTAAGCTGTGGGATGACCCCAGCCGTCCGACGTTCTTGCTGTACGCTGGATCCGAGGCCCGCGAGCTGGCCTGCGACGCAGCGGATTACGATCTTGAAGACGACGAAGACGATGAAGAGGAAGACGAGGCGTAAAAAACCCGTCCAAGGGGAATCGGACGGGTTTTAAAGGGCCTAAGACAGAATTATTGGCCGACGACAGGATGTTTCTCGTCGCGAATGAGCTGGCTATTGGCATTTTCTTCCTGGTTCAATTGCTTCTGTTGATCCTTGGTTATGTAGCCTCCATTGGCTTTCACATCCGCATGTTCCTGTTGCTTAATCGCCCGATCATTCGCTTTGAGCTGTTGCGCTTGTTGAGGCGTTAAACTCCCATTCTTGACGCCTTGATTGATCCGAGCGCGCTGATTTTTCACGCGCTTATTGACTTGATTGCGACGTGGATGTTTCTTGGCAAATTGCCCGCCCGTTGGGTTCCCAGGATTATCCGCATGCACATAGAGGGCTGGAGCGAGAAGACTGATGATCAATACCGCGAGACTCATGTTTTTCATCTTTGACAGCATTGGGACCTCCTTGTCCATTTTTTGGTCTCCAGCTTTTACAGGACTTTAGACGCGGTTTCAATGGGAAAGGTTCCTATCAACTTTCCATTGAATCCACCGAACGAAATAGATAGCATCCTGGGATGCGGATCCACGCCTTACAGCATGTCTCCTTCGAAAGTCTCGGGAAGATTGAAGAGTGGGCCGCCAGATCCGGGCATTCTGTCAGCACCACCCGTCTTTTTAATCACGAGCCGTTGCCGGCCATTGACGCCCTCGACATGCTGGTGGTCATGGGGGGCCCGATGGGCGCTGGCGACGACACGCGATTTCGGTGGATGAAAGGGGAAAAACTTTTCATAGAGCTGGCCATTCAAAAAGAGAAAAAAGTTCTCGGAGTTTGTCTCGGCGCCCAGCTCATCGCTCACGTCCTAGGCGCCAAAATCTATCCCAACCCTCAGAAAGAAATCGGCTGGTTCCCTATTGAACTCAATCCGCCGAATGTGCGACATCATGCGCTCAACGTCTTGCCTCAGCGCGCGACCGTCTTTCATTGGCATGGGGATACTTTTGATCTTCCTAAAGGCGCGGTTCATTTAGCCCGCAGCCGCGCATGCGAAAATCAGGCGTTCGCCTTGGGGACGAACGTGACGGGGCTGCAATTTCATTTGGAGATGGGTATGCCTCAGATCGAATCTCTACTTCGCCACGCGTCATCGGCTATTTTATGGGGCATTGCCATGCCTGTAGAATGATGCGTTGTTCCATGGGCATGAGCGCGCCAGTGACGACGCCGGTGAAGTAACGATTCTTATTTAGCGAGAAAAATAAGATTAGGCGGATTGGCTGAAGGAATCCATGAAGCGCGAAAGCGCGGCATTCACCGGCGTCGTCACTGGCGCGCTCATGCCCATGGAACAACGCATCATTCTACAGGCATGGCAATGCCCCATAAAATAGCCGATGATCCCACCGATCAGCAGCAGCACCAAAGCAAATGCCGCTTTACCGGCGCAGCATCCCTTTCCGCAGCCACAGCCTTTTCCTGATGATTCACAACAGCTTTCTTTGTCGTTTTTCTGTCCTTCGTTTTCCATAATGCCCCTTTGTGTGAGTTATTTTTGATACTTCATTTCTAAACTGCGAATCTTATCCAAACGGCGCCGATGCCGCTCCTCGCCATCGAAAGCGGCTCCCAGGAAAATTCTCACCAGGTCTCTGGCCAATTCAAAACCGATCACGCGCGCGCCTAGAACTAGAACATTCATGTCGTCATGTTCGACGCCTTGATGCGCGGAATAGACATCATGGCACAATCCACCGCGAATTCCTGGGATCTTATTGACAGCCACCGAGGCCCCCACGCCGCTGCCGCAGATGAGGATACCGCGGTCGGCTTTCTTGCTCAGAATGGCCAGACCGATCGCCTCAGCGAAATCCGGATAATCCGAGGGTTTTTCGTCATGAGCCCCCAGATCTTGGGTCTCATGCCCAAGTTCCTTAACAAAGGAAAGAAGCATTTGCTTCAATTCAAAACCAGCATGATCGGCAGCCAGGACAATTTTCATTTTTCTTCCTTTTATGGAACCAAGACCATTTTCCCGAAGGCGCCAGGCTTCATGACTTCTTCATGAGCACGCGAGGATTCGGCCAACGCCAACGTCTTCCCGATAACCGGCCTCAGCGTTCCGTTTTCAAGTCCTGCGCCAAGGGCGGCATGAATCGCGGAAACTTCCTGCTCGGTGGCATAGAGGAGAGACATCCCGCGGATATCGGCATTTCTGCTCATGGTGTCGCGGGGGTCAATCTCCACTTTACCTCGACTGCCGACAACCACAACTCGTCCGCGGGGAGCCAATAGCTTCAGATCCTTTGCGAGATTTACGTTGGCCAGCATTTCAAGAATGAGTGGGATTCCTTTTCCATGGGTGAGCGCCATCACGCGGTCTAGATAGTCCGGCGTTGAATGATCGAATACGTAATGAGCGCCTTCCTTGGCAATTAACTCGCGGCCTTTCGGCGTGCCGCCGGTCCCGATCACGGTCAACCCATGCGCTCGCGCGATCTGTAGAGCTGCTGTCCCGACGCCGCCGGAAGCCCCATGCACCAGGAGAGTTTCGCCAGGGATGGCCTGGCCACGGTTAAAAATCGCGAAATAAGCGGTGGCGTAAGGAACCCCAACAGCGGCTCCTTGCTCGAATGAAAGAGATGAGGGGAGAGGATGGAGGTGAGATTCTTTGGAGAGCGTCTGTTCCGCGTACGTGCCGCTCAAGCTGCCGGCGACATAGACGCGGTCATTGACTTTGAAGCCCGTAACGCAGCTGCCGATCTGCAAAACCGTGCCCGCAGCATCCATTCCAGGAGTAAAAGGGAATGTCCTTTCGCCGTAAAGACCCGAGCGGATGTAGCCATCCACTGGGTTTACACCAATCGCATGCAGTTTGACGACAACCTCGCCCGACCCCGGACGAAGATCCGGGGCGGATTCGAGGCTCATCACTTCGGGGCCGCCGAAGGCATGAATTCGAATGGCTTTCATGGCACCTCTAAAATTGTATCGCCATCCCCGCTAGAAACCCTGCCTGCGGACAGGCAGGCGCGGGGATGACGATGGTTAATTGCGAAATAGCAATTCTTGTATCGTTAGCAACCACAAGGCTTTTGCGGCCCCATAATCATCACCTTCCTTTTTATCAGGCTTCAGGAAATTCATGCTGCATTTCCCAGATTAGCACTTCTGCGCCCTCTTTGTCATGAGCGGTAGCTTTGCGAGAACCGGCGCCCACCAACCGTGCCGAATCGCCGGTGCGAAGGGCTCCGGCGCCGTCCAGCTCAACAGCTCCTTTGGCAACATACAAATGCACGTAAGACGCTTCGGGAACAATGACGCGCTCCCCCGGCTTTAACCGACCGCCCCAGAGCACAGCCCCTTTTTGACGAATCTTGATGGCCGCATGGTGGTCTCGACCGGAAGCTATCGGAACCAAGCCGCCCTTGGCCAGCTGTGGGTTGATGTCCAGCTGTTCGTAGCCGGGATCGATGCTCTCCGTATCGGGCAGCACCCACATTTGGACGAGATGAACGTCATTTTTGTTGCTCAGGTTCTTCTCGGAATGCCAGATCCCTCGCCCTGCGCTCATGCGCTGCGCCAGGCCAGGATAAATCAATCCACGATTTCCCTGCGAATCCTTATGCTCCAGCTCGCCATCCAACACCCATGTGACAATTTCCATATCGCGATGCGGATGAGTATCGAAACCTGTTCCCGCGCGAATCACATCATCATTGCTCACCAGCAAGAGTCCATGATGTGTGTTCGACGGGTCATAATGATGCCCAAAGCTGAAGGCGTGGCGTGAATCCAGCCAGCCAGCCTGGGTATGAAAGTGGTCGTCTTTTCGCCGAATATCGATGGTTGTGTTTTCCATGGTCTTCATCCTCATCGCGATATAACGATGTGGCAATAAAACAGTTCCCGCCTCCGCTGAACAGAGACTGCGGCGGGCGCGCCCGCGCTTGGTATCATCTAAGAAAAGGAGGACTTTTATGTCATTAACGCCATCCACCATGCTTCCGCTCGGGACGACCGCCTCGGACTTTAAACTTCCCGATGTGATTTCGGGAAAAACCTTTTCGTTAAAAGATTTTGCGGGAAAAAAGGCGCTCCTCGTGATGTTCATGTGCCAGCATTGCCCGTACATCAAACACATTCAGGGGGAGCTCACGAAGCTTGGGAAAGATTACGCGTCAAAAGATATCGCGATCGTAGGGATCAGCGCCAACGACGCGGATAATTATCCCGACGATTCCCCCGCGGAACTAAAGAAATTCGCCAAGGCCCAAGGCTTCACTTTTCCATTGCTTTATGATGAGAGCCAGGGAGTCGCCAAGACCTACACTGCGGCTTGTACACCGGATCTCTTCTTATTTAATAAGGAACGAAAGCTGGTCTACCGCGGCCAGCTGGACGATTCCCGTCCCGGAAATGGCAAACCTGTGACAGGCAAAGACCTGCGCGCAGCGGTTGATGCGGTATTAACCGATAAACCCGTCACCCTAGAGCAGCGCCCCGCTACAGGCTGCAACATCAAATGGAAACCCGGCAACGCGCCGTCCTATTTCCAGTGAGCCTTCAGGGCCCCAATGGGACGGTTCGCCTTATACTCAATGACTGAGTATTAATACTCAGCCATTGAGTATTTTGTAACACCGGTTCTTCTGGGCGATGGCGGAGTGCACGACTAGGGTCAAAGCTACTTTTGCACACCGCACAATAATATGTGCATTTTTAGCTTTGACCCCAGTCGTGCACAATAGACACCTACCTATTTCGAGTAAAACTTTTGGACGTTAGCGATAGTGGAGGGTCGACTCAATTTCAAAACGCGTGGCGCAACTTGGGTGTGGCCTGGGTTCTTCCGGATCGCCTTCCTGGCCGGTGCAGAAGCTGGTTCCGATGAATTCTTCCTGGCGGCCGCGAACCATCTCCCGCAGAAGATCCCCAAGAGAAATTCCACCGTTATAACAGGCTGGGTTGCCGCAGTCGATATGCTCACGGACTGCGTCTTTGTGCTGGATCCGGAGTTCGAAGGGGTTCGCGTCTTTGCCTTTTTCGTGGATGGAGATGCGGATCCGGTCCACACTCTCCAACGTCCCATCAATGGCGACGAGATTTTTTTGCGGCGGTTTTCTTCGGACGGGTCCCTTGGGCAATGCCATACTTTATGATACCTTTCGCATTCCGAGTTTATTCAACCCGCTGGTAGGTTTCACACAAATGCCGAAGACGGGATACCAAAGCCTGAGTGATTGCGCCGCGCGCCATTCGCCACTCCCAGTTTCCCCTGGCGCTCCCTGGATAATTCATCCGGCCGGCCGGTCCCAATCCAAGGATGTCCTGCATCGGAATGATGACGGTCCGGCCCACCGAGGCCTCCGCCGCCGCAATCATATCCCAATGCAGCTCACGGCCGTCGCTGCGAAGGTACTGGAGCGCAAACTCCGCTTCACCCGGACGAGCGCGCGCTTCTTCCTTAAACCATCCTAAGGTGGTGTTGTTATCATGAGTCCCGGTATACACGACACAATTCCGTGGGTAGTTGTGCGGCTGGTAATTCAACGCTTCTGGATCAGAACCGAACGCAAATTGAAGCACTTTCATTCCCGGAAAACTAAACCGGTCGCGCAAAGTCTTGACCGCCGGAATCACTTTTCCTAAATCTTCGACGATGAGACCGTGACGCTGATCGGGAGAAAGCTTCTTGAGCACGGTTTGGAAAAAGCGAGCGCCGGGTCCGGCTTTGTACGTCCCGTGAATGGCATTTTTTGCATGGCCGGAGATGGCGTAGTACCGCACAAAGCCGATGAAATGATCGATCCGGATGGCATCAAAGTAACCGAGAACGGTTTTAAAACGATTCACCCACCAGGCGTATCCATCCTTCTTCATTACGTCCCAGCGGTAATGCGGATTACCCCAAAGCTGTCCGGTTTTGGAGAAATAATCCGGGGGAACACCGGCAACAGACGCCGGAGACCCATCTGGATTTAGCATGAAAAGATCAGGATGCGCCCAAACATCGGCGCTGTCTTCGGAAACAAAAATCGGCAGATCTCCGATGAGCCCCACTCCGCGGTGATGCGCATACGTCTTTAATTCGGCCCACTGGCGCGCGAACTGCCATTGCACAAACTCCTGAAAACGGATTTCGCTCTTGAGCTCCCTTTGTGCGCGAGCCATCGCAGCCGGCCGACGTTTGCGAAGATCATCCTCCCACGTCCACCAATTCCGACCATTGAAACGGTTATGAAGCGAAACAAAGAGCGCAAAATCGGGAAGCCAGTATCGTTGGGAATCAACAAACTCTTGGAGTGCACGTCGATCCCGCACTCCAGCACGAGAAAGATAGCCCTCAAAAGCGTCCCGAAGGTACCGCGCCTTCTCGACCTGCGCCAGTCGATAATTGACGCGCGACCCCGACGTTCGCCGCTTGAGCGAACTGCGTTTCAACCAGCCATCGCGAACCAGAAAATGTGGGCTTATTAAAAGGGGATTGCCCGCGAACGTGGAAACGGACTTATAGGGAGAATTTCCCAACCCGATCGGAGATATCGGAAGCGTCTGCCACCAATGCTGCCCGGCTTCTTCGAGAAAATCAATAAATTCGTAAGCGGCGGGTCCCACATCACCGACGGCAAATGCATTCGACAGGGAGGTTGGATGCAAAAGGATGCCGCTGGCTCTTTTCGTTAAATGCGAAAGTTGCCTCGCCATCCTTTGATTATAAAGGTTACGAGCAGGCGATTAGCGATAGACGCGGCGTTTGAAAGGTGTTTTAATTTCTAGAAGCAACCGACCGTTCAGGCGTTTGCGAAGCGGGAACCGCGGCGACGGTTTGAAACGCATTAAGGTCGACAATGTCGCATTGCGGGAGACTCGCTTCTTTTGACTGATGAATGATCACCGCCAACCGCGGATCTGCCGGCTGTTGACTTAAAGTCAATTGGCAACGCGCGATCTCAGGCCCGACCTTCCCGTTACCGGCGCTGCGAATTTGAGCGGCCAATGCGAGATTCTTAGAGAGATCGGCCAATTTCACATCCTTCAAGATCATTTCCCAATGCGAGCGCAGCGAAGATTCTCCACCGCTTTGGAGAAGTCCGTTGCTAGTAACAGCCAAATCAATCGGCTGATCCAACGCGTTTCGAACAATGATGTCATGTCCGGCATCCGCGGCAAAAGTCTGGCCATAGACTCCGGAAATGAAAAAACCGGACAACAGAAGAATCGTTTGTGAAAGATGGCGTTTCATGAAAAGTCTCCTTTTGTGTAAACCACACCTCGCGATGAAGAGTATCGTTCCTGAGCGTTGCGGAGAGGTTAACTCAATGTAACAGCCGTGTTAACTTTCACTTTGGGCCGTTCAGCCCTTTGGCCATTGAGCTTATAAACTCAAGGTTTGTTGCTGGGAAGGATACGTTAGCTTTTTGCCTTGGACGTTCGCCCAGGGCGTGAGGGTGTGCAGAGGGGCACTGACGCGGCTCATGATTTGATGGACAGGAATTCCGCGAACGGTCAGGGCGTCAGCAATCAGCGAGCGATGACAGCGCCAGGGGACGGCTTCGGCGCACATGAAGGCGACCGTTTCTTTTTTGGCTAGAGTAATCAGCTTCTGAAGATTTTCTTCAAACTCCGGAGTCTGCATGTAGTCGGCATAGCCGCGGAAGCTGGAATTTTGCCAGCCGGTATTGATGGAATCCTTTTGGGCATGGCGCAAACCGCCCAAACCAGACATGTGCGTGTAGGCAATACCAACATGATTGAGATCTAAGGGAAGCGTCTCGCGATTAAATTGGGGGTTATGACGGGAGCGAGGAACGGTCCGGACATCGACCAGACGCTGGATATCATAACCGAGCAAGAGCTGAACAAAGAATTCCAAACTCCGATTAGAATGCCCGATCGCATACAGAGACCTCATCTACTGATTATAATAGCCTCACCGATGACTTGGTCAAACACTCGCCAATGGGCGTCCCGCTACAAGAATGTTCTCTTCTTTGCCGCGGGATTTATATTTGATGTATTCACGCTGATCCGGATCGATTCCGTCATTGATCTGGTTTACCAGAGCGTTTACCTTGGGCTGATCACCCTGATCCTTGTCCGCCAAATCCGCTTTGAGCAAGGCCTCTGGCATCCGAGCGGGTGGATCGCCAAAATTTGGCATTACGAAACTGAAGCGATCCACTTCTTTTACGGTGGACTCCTCAGCGCCTATGTCATTTTTTATTTTAAGAGCACCTCCGCGTCCCGGTCCGCATTGTTCTTCGTCTTGACCGCACTTCTATTGCTCGCCAATGAGATGCCACAAATTAAAAAGGCCGGGTCCCGAATGCGCCTGGGGCTTCATGCCTTTTGTCTGGTGTCCTATCTCAATTATTTAATTCCCATTCTGATTGGACACATGGGCTGGTGGACCTTTGCCCTGGCCTGTCTCTTAACCGCGGGCAGTTCCTATTGGCTCGTCAAGCATTTGGTTCGGATGATGCCGGAGTCGTCGGGAGACAACGCTGACCTTCGAAAATCGGCTTTGCGCATGGGCTGGCCGCCCGCCGCGGTCCTCTTACTCATCATTCTCTTTTATGGAATGAAATGGATTCCACCGGTACCGCTCTCGATGCAATATGGCGGGATTTACCATCAGGTGCAAAAAGTGGACGGAGCCTATCAGCTCTCCTATCCGCGGCCCCCGTGGTACCGATTCTGGGAGCATGACAGCCGTCATTTTTTAGCGCGGCCTGGGGATTCGATTTATTGTTTCGTCAGAATCTTTGCCCCCAGACATTTTACGCACCGAGTCTTTATGCGTTGGAGCCTTGAAAATCCTCGAACCGGACGTTATCAATCCTCGGATCGAATTCTTCTTCCTATATTTGGCGGAAGAGGCGAGGGCTTTCGTGGTTACGGCGCCAAAGCCAATTACGAACCAGGCCATTGGCATGTGGATATTGAGACGGAAGACGAGCGGATCATAGGATCCGTATCGTTTAATGTGATCCCAGATTCTGATCAGACGCCGCGGGAGTGGAAAGACCGCCGGATGTAGGCGCCGTCGTCCCGGGTGTTAGGATCAAGGACGCCGCTGAGGATTCGACGGCGATGTGCCGAAGGGCGATTTTGGTCCCGATGAAGCTCGATCGATAGAGTCGCCGGGCCGCCTCCCGATCAAGTCCGATGCAGATGTGCGGGAAGCGCTCATGATCCTCCGGGTTCACGGGCGGCCCGTGCAAGATGAGCCCACTATTGGTAAACATCACGAACTCCCCAAGCGCATTACTTCTCACCGATGTACCCACCTGAGGAGGCACCCATTGCAGTCGACCATTCACTTCTTCTGATTTACCGCGCTCTGGATGGGCAAAACGCTCTTTGGAGACGATCCGGACGACCGCGGGAAGACTGGCCGGCGCCCCTCCGAAGGATCGGATCGGCACGTACGTGATCAGGTAACTTTGCAGCGGCTGCTCCTCTCGCATCACAAAAACGCGCGAGAGGATTGGATCCACCAGAAGATACGTAGACATGATCTCCAACTGCTTGTCGAGCAATCGACGCTCTTCCTGTAGCGAGAGGCCGGATTCGAAAAGTGATTTTTCTGACGTGGCATGACCGCTGATTCCCGTTTTGAGATCGGTGAGATCTCGTCTTTTCAATTCTTCGAGGGAATTCATGTGATCGCGCGCCGTCACGGATTGATCCAGGCTTGCCGACAATTTCTTTTGAAACACCCGCTCCGCATCGCCGGCGAGATTAATGTAATGCGCGAATACAAACATACCGGCGAGTATGGCTGCGCCCGCCCCCATCACCGCTGCCGGTGGCGCGCGGCGCGAAAGGCGATCCAAGAACATTTCCCAGTTCAATAGATGTAGACCTTCGTGCCCCTCGGCGCGAGTTCAAAAAGCCGCTTTAAATCGTCGGCTCCAAGCCGAACGCAACCATGAGACATGGGATGACCGAGCAGCGCTTCATTTCTCGTTCCATGAATTAAATAGCCGTCCCCAAGATTAAAGACATAAGCGCCAAGCTCGCCGGCGACATTTCGGCTGGGATCGCGGGGCGGCGGAATCGGCTCGTGCGCTTCGACAAAAGCCCAATCGGGTTTAGTCCAAAGGGGCGCCACGATTTTATCGCGGACCTCGAATTGGCCTCGGGGTGTCACAAATTCCCAGCGCCGGCCGGTCACCTTGTCTCGGAGAATCCCGCCCTTGCCCACGGAGCAATCGGCTTCCCAAAGCAGCGTCAATCCCTTTTTCACATACAGCTTATTGGCGCGGGTATCCACGAGGATGTGTAGATCATTTTGAATCCGACGACCAACTTTGGCCCGAAGAATCTCAACTTCTTCTTCCATGGCGCGTTGGGTGCGGATAAAGCTCTTGGTTTGCGGCAAAAGATTGACGAGGTTCTGAAGAAAGCCGGCTTCAAGGTTGTAGGTTTGAATGGACTGAGCATCATCCGCCATCTCTCGGGACTGGATCAGAAACTCTTGATCCATGCTCTCCGTGCGGCGGATCGCGCGATAGTAACCGGCAAAGGCAGAGTAAAGCCGGACAGTTCCAACACCAAAGGCCACCAGCCAAACGGTGTATAGGGCGACGATCCAACTGGGTTTTAGGGTCGGCATCTTCATCTTGACGCTCCAGGAAGACCTGGAGTTCCCCGCGCTACTCTATTGTTCGTATTCTTCCTGATAAATCTTCACGAAGGAGAGAAAGCTGGCCACAAGCATCGGTCCAAGGATAAAACCAAGAAATCCGTAAAGTTTGATTCCCCCGACGATGCTGAAGAAAATGAGAATAAACGGCATCTGAGCCCTCGAGCCGATCAAGATTGGCTTTAAGAAGTTGTCTAGGAGACCGACAACGCCAAGACCCCACACGAGAAGAAAAATTCCCCATCCGGT
>Ga0206971_10226_pt1 | contig 14023 bp, 10 predicted proteins | sample Alteio_BWOrgHeat_85_FD_152917 | JGI IMG/M metagenome (GOLD analysis project Ga0206971, IMG submission 152917) | Enriched cells from forest soil in Barre Woods Harvard Forest LTER site, Petersham, Massachusetts, United States -... | ecosystem: Environmental > Terrestrial > Soil > Temperate forest >...
GTAAATTGGCGGGCCACCACCCAGGCGGAAGATCAATTTCCAGCCGACCGCCGGCACTCATGCCGATGGAGGGAACCGTAAAGGTCACCGTCGCGGTCGTCACTCCGCCCTCAGGGACACTGGCCGGCGCCAGGACGGCCGTCCCAAGGCCGCTGCCGGCGCCCGTGCCGATCCCATTCTGCTTCGTCACCACATTGGCGGCGGCGCTCGCGGCTGATGAAATTCCTTGGCTGTTCTGAGCGGTCAGCCGAACCCAATAGGATGTATTCGGAGCCAGACCGATCAGACTTGTCGTATTGGCCGTCAAATTGTCTGTGAAATGAATCGGCGTGGAGACGCCAATGGTGAAATTATTATTCGGTGATAATTCAATCTGGTATGGCGTATAGCCGGGATTTCCCAACGATCCCCACGTCACGGTAAAGGAACTACTGCCGATATTTGTAAAGGTTGGCGCCGACGGCGTCGCCGCCAAGGTGACCGTAGAGGCAGGGACCGTGGGGACATAGCTGGTGGTCCCGGCGGATATGCCACCCACCCGCACAAAATAGGTTGTGTTCGGGATTAATCCCGTGAGAGTCGCTGCGATGGTCGCACTGGAATTTATCACGACGGATATCTCTGGAGGCGCAATGGGGGTAAAGGTAGCCGCATCCACTTCATAGCCCGTCGCTGTGGGTGTGGATATCCACATGGCAACCATGCTGTTCGTCTGTACAAAGCCGACTACCGGGTTGCTGACGACAACACCCGCCGACGCCTGGCGCGGCAACGCCAAGAGACCAGAGAGCAGCGCGATGACAGCAATCCCTTTAATACGCATAGGTAAACCCAAAGAGATAAGTCTCCGTGCTGTAGTGGTACTGATAAAGCAGCGTATCGGTATTGTTGGAATCATTCCAACCAAAGTCCGTAGAGGCTTTGACGGCAAACCCTTTGGCGATCGGATAGGACACCGACAGGCCCGTGGTCGCATAGTTCACATACGTAATGTCGCTACCATAGACCCCGTTTGAATCCTGGATGAGACGGTCGGAATAATGCTGATGTGAAATGGATCCGTTCCATTGAATCGTCCAGGGTGCTTCGCCGGCCAAAAGCGTCCATTGCGTTTGCAGGGTGTGCGTCAGATAGGCGTAATAATTGGGGTTGAAAAAAGTCTGCTCCGCATCGTAATGGTTCTGAGTCGAAAAGAGATGGGTTCGGATATAGGCCAGCGATCCTAAAAGTTTGCATGAAGATCCGGAATAAACCGGCCAGGTCCCCTGCACGGTAAGCGTTTCCGTGCGATCGGTACGCGTATCCGGAGTGAGCGTACCTGTAATATCGACAATGTGCTGATCGCCATACGAGGTCCAGGTATTGCTGAAGGACGTTTCGAGAATACCTTCGGCTGGCATGGCAAACTGTCCGCCCAAGGTCACCATATGGTTGTGCGAGTCCAAGACGTCGGGCGCGTCCAATTCGCGTCCTTGCCCATCGGCCGTAGCCTGAGAAGACAAACTCTGATAATTTGGAAAGCGGATCGCATAATAATCGTAGGCGAGGCGGACGTATTGCTCTTTGGCCCAGGACCATTCCGCTTCCGTCCCCATGGTAAATCGTCGATTATCGTAGAGACCCTGGCCCCAATTTTCATCTTTGGTTTCACGCAACAATTCCGTGCCGTAGCCGGTGACTGCTTTTAGTTTCAACCCATCCCCAAAGGTTCGAATCGCTTTCAGAGAAACATCGTGACTCTGGGAATCCTGGAAAAGCGTTCCGCCGCCTACCAAATCTTTCACCTGCTGGGTTCCCAGATAGTTGCCGCTATATAAAGGAACCAAGCTCCACCGGTCATTAAATTTCGTGTAGGGCGAAGCGACCAGGGATGCCACGCCCCCGAAAGAGCTTTCGGCTCCGCTGAAATAGTTTTGCCCGCCCAGAAGTTCGGCATTGACCACAGGTTTCACCTCGACGGCGATTACCGGCCATGACATCGACAGAATTCCCATCGTCATAAAAGCGCGTAATCTCACTGGATAAGTCCCGACTCAATAAAGATCTTCGGCTCGACGACCAGGTCGATTTTCCGGCCCTGGAATTCGCTCGCGGTGACAATTTGCTCATAGTTCCAGTTCAAGAGCTCGCCTTTGTACTGAGCCCCGGTGGCAACCCCGGAGAAAATGCTTTGCGGCGCAATGGACCCATTGTCATTGATCAAAACGGTTCGGTAACTTTCGAAGGTGCCGTCTCCGTAATAGTTGGTGATGGTCTCGTCGATCCCGTTGGGATCCAATTTGGAGACCGGCAGGACGAAGCCTCCGGCGTACGTGAAGGTCGCATCGAGATTGACCGCCAGCACATTGGCCGCTGCGGTTTGCGCGTAATTGATCTTAGTGACGTTATCGACTTGATGCGTATAGAGATTGAAGCGCGTCTCCCAGAGCGTGTCGCCCGGAGCTAGATCTTTAAACGTATCGTTCTCGGGGAGGTAGATGCCATATTTTGTCGAGGAAGCCAGTTGAGCGGCGGAAACCGAAAAGAAGCTGTCAGCCAGAGGGTTGTAGACTTTGTAGCTTCCGTCACTTTGGAGCTGAGCGGCTTGAATGGTTCGCGTATTCGACGGGTTTGTCGGATCCGTCAAAACATAATTGCCGCTATTGTCGACGCTGATTTGGACCAGATGCCCGCCGGTCGCCGAATCGTGGATGGAGTCCTGGGTATTGGATTGCCCCATTTCGTAAGCCGTCAAATAATAGGTGGGAGCAGAGGATCCCAAGGTTCCGGAAAGTCCTTTCAGGGCGACGGAGAGATCCGCGGGCAAATTCTGATTAAAGGTCCCCTGATAGAAGAAATAATCCAGGCGCGTGTCGCGCTTATCGAGGACCACGAGTTTAAATTGATTCGGAGCAGGCCGCACAATGTACTCTTCGATGCGGACACGATTGCCGTTGACGTCGATCAGGCTTTTGCGTTCGCGATAGTCGGCTCGCCGCTGTTCCATGGCCGCTGAGGCGATCACTTGCGTGCGCGTCATGTCTAGACCAACTTCGTGTCGGGCCACACGCGCTAAGGCGTTTTCGCGTTGGACCGTTCGGCGGTCTTTCGGGATTACTCGCGGAATCTCGATTTTCCCGTTGTGCACGCTCGTCATCTGGCCGGCCGGAACGCGGATTTCATCATGCGACCCCAGGACGGACACTCCCACCACGCCGTGATACACCGAAACGAAGGTCCCGGCTTGGCCGGAGACGGTGTCAAATTCGGTCCCGCGCACGGCGCACACCGCCGTCGGCGTCTGAACGGAAAAGCGTTGAGCTTCTTTAAGTTTCTGAACTTTGGATACCACGCGGCCGGCTTCAAGCCGGGCCACAGTCTCATCGGCTTGCAGCGTGGTAAATTCGATGGTGGTTTCGGAATGGACAGTAAAGCGATGGCCCTGCTCGGTGACGATCTCGACGTCTGAGTCTGGGCCCGTTTTGATGGCGGCCCCTTCTTCCACTTTTTCGCCAGGGGTCATCGTCTCCCAACGAAGGGCTCCGACCGCGCGTTTCTGGACGTCGCCATGGACCTCATCGACATGCGCCGGCGCTGCCCACGACGTTGGCGTTAAAGCGCAGGCCAGAAATAAAAATAGCAAGCACGTCGCCAGACGTCTGGCGATCCACTTGCCGGTACCGGGCCATGCCTGCAATCGGTTATTCATTTTTTCGGTAACCCCGCTTTCCCCATCCACGCTAACGCGTGTCGAGGGACCGGAAGCTTTGCGTCCTTGCCTTACGGCAAGTTTGCCTTTGTCGTACAACTGGTCATGTTTAACGGGATATCAAAGGAATGTCAACGGGTAAAAACAGCTGTAAATTCGTGTAAAAAGCCCATGCAGCCGGCGACACAGGTACGCGGCTTACCGGTTCATTTCCCAGATCAGCCGCAGACCTTCGAGCGTCAAATCTGGGGCGATGCGCGTTGCGGTTTTTACGTGAGGTCCAATCAACGAGGATAAGCCGCCGGTGATCACGACCACCGGTGAACCGGACATTTCTTTTCTCAAACGCTGCAAGAGACCTTCGACCAGCGCTATATACCCCCAGAAAAGTCCGCTTTGTAAGCTTTCTTTGGTAGTTTTGCCGATCGCTTTGGCGGGTGCCGATTGGAACGCAACCCTCGGCAGTTTCGCGGTATGCGTCGCCAGCCACTCTCCGGCCAACTCCAAACCTGGGCAGATGGCGCCACCCAAGTATTCACCTTTGGCGCTGATGCAGTCGAAGGTTGTCGCCGTCCCAAAGTCGACCACGATGACAGGCTTCCTATATAACGCATGGACGGCCACCGCGTTGACCAGGCGGTCAGCACCGACTTCCTCTGGCTTTTTATAGAGATTCTTAATCCCCAAACGCGTTCCCGGCCCGACCACCACCGGAGTCTGGCGCAAGTAGGTGCGAGACATCGTTTTTAGAGGTTCATCCAGTGAGGGAACAACGCTGGCGATACAAACTCCCCCCAGCATCGACGCATCCAGATTCCGAGTAGCGAGAAGATTTAGAAAATGAACACCCAGCTCATCAGCCGTGTAATGGCGATGCGTATTCAACCGCCAGGTATGCTTAAGGATCTTGTCGCGAAAAAGCCCGACGGTAATATGCGTGTTGCCGACGTCAATCGCTAGAAGCATTGCCCGTCAGCCCTCTTCATCTGCCAGCTGTAAATAATGTTGCGGGATCTCATGAACGTCTATTGTACTCAGTCGGCGGGAAAAGGGGCAATCGACGATTGGTTTGCAAAACAAACGACTATAACTCACCTGTGGGGACTTGCCCCACGCCGTCACAAAGCGAAGGTTTGCATTATCTTCTCGAGGTGTTCTGCGAACGAAAGCCTTATCCCAATAGGCCCTTTGTTTCAATTAACCCAATGCTAACCTGGTCTTCATGATTCCGTAACACTAATCCCTCACCCTTAATGTATGAAGACAGAGAATGTCGTTAATGACATTATTCTGTTCGTTACGATCCTCTTGTTCATGGGGGCAGCGCAGGCGCGGGGCGATGATTTCACGTTTTCAATTTTAGGCAGCAGCCACGTGGTTGTGGGATACACCAATTTTCTTGAACTCAGTCGCGGCGCCTTACCGAACGAGAACTTCCAGGCGACATTCACCATTACCTTACCGACGGGCGTCAGCTGGCATTGGCCATGGTTGACGGGCACCTCTCAATTGTCCTGCAGTCCTGCTGTTGGTCAAAGCCAAACCTGCTTGACGGTGGGCGCCGCCTCGCTGAACCCCGTTATTCTTTTGGCGGCGGATGCGACAGCTGTTCCTGGAACCTATACCGTTCCTGTCACCGCCACGGCGGGCGGCATTTCGCATACGGTGAACTATACGTTGAAAGTCGATCCAACCCCGCCCGCTTGGACGCCGCCCAATTGGGGAACGCCGCCTCCGATCCCTGAGCTTGCACTCTGGCAACAGCAGATGGCTCTCGGCGGGCCGGTAAATCAGAGATATTGTCAGGAACAAGCTATTCTGGCGAACAGTACTTATACGGGTTACTCCGTCACGCTCTCGAACGTTTGGTATTACGATGGGATACGCGTCTATTCTCAAATGGCGGATTACACCGGGGATGATTCCTGGCGCACCTGCGCTGGCTACGTGTCCGAAATGTATCGCGATATAACGGTCATTCCGGCTCAGGGAAAAATACAAGGTTATTACGTTTTTCCGCGCGGACTGCGCATGGATTACCAGCGCACAAAAGATGCAAAGTCCCTCACAGCAGTCGAACTACTTGCCGAAAACGACAGTTATCTGGGTGGCTCCTTGCCGCTCGATCCCACCGCGATGCGTGAGACATCCTACGCCGGCGAGGCCGGTGTCGAGGCATACCTCTTAGGGGATCCCGTCATGTTGGTCGGTGATCCATTGGATCCTGCTGTCCCTCCGCGATGGAAAGATAACATCGATAACCTCTTAAGCCAATTTGACCAAACTCTCGACGGGGGATCTTGGGGGTCGGTTTACATCGAATCCTTTATGGTGGGACTGGCGTTTGAATCGCTGATTCAGTATTACGACCAAACAAAAGACCCGCGCATCCCTCCGGCCGTCCAGAAAATGGCCGACTGGTTATGGGCCAATGCCTGGGCCCCTAGCGCGAACTCCTTTGTGTATGACACGCTCTCGGGCCCTGATCCAGCCATGGAGAATTTAAATCCGCTCATTGCCCCAGCCTATGCCTGGCTCTGGGCCATGACCGGTGACCCCAAGTATCAGCAGGAAGGCGACACCATTTTCGCCGATGGCGTTCTACTGGGAGGACAAGAAATTGGCGACGGCAAACAGTTCAGCCAGAGCTATCGTTGGAGTTTTGATTACGTGAAATGGCGGCAGCATCCCGAATCCGCCTGGGCGGCGCCCACAGCCATTTCGAATGTGGCCAGCCAAGTCAATTCGACGTCGGTCACCATCACCTGGCAAACCAATAATCCGGCGGATAGTTCGGTCGACTATGGAACCAGTTTAGCCTATGGTCAGACAACTCCCGTTTCGGGGACGCTCAGTACTAACCACAGCGTGACTTTAACAAACCTATCCCTACAGACGACCTATTATTTTGTCGTGCAATCGCGCGATGGTTGGGGGCAGCGGGCCGCTTTAGGAGGATACAGCTTTTTGATTACGGGGCAGGTCGTGGTCGGGAATGTGACGAGCGTTTGGGTCGCCCCGTCCAGCGTCACCCTGACGCCGGGACAAACGCAGCAATTTTCCGCGGGCACGATCGGAATGAACAACGTGAGCATCACCTGGACGACGACGGGGTTGAGCGCCGGAACGCTGACGCCGGCGGGTCTCTATACCGCACCGTCGACGGTTTCCAGTCCTCAGACGGTCATGATCACAGCTACCAGCGTCGCCGATCCCACAAAATCGAACAGCGCTATCATCACGGTGATCCCGCTTGTTCCCGGGGTTGTTCCTGTCAGCATAACGCTTTCTCCGATGAGCGCGACGCTCCAGGCCAATCAGACCCAACAGTTCACGCCCTTCGTCACCGGTACGGCCAATCAAGCGGTGCAATGGTCGTTAAGCCCTCCTGCCGGAACCATTTCCAGCTCGGGACTCTATACGGCACCCGCGAATGTCACCGCGACACCGTCCGTGACGATTACGGCGACCAGCGTCAGTGATCCGACCGAATCCGTCTCGGTGCCTGTAACGCTGGTAGTTTCAGATTTAGGGCCGCCTACCTCCAATCCTCCGATAGCCACGGTCACGCCCGCCGAACAAAATGTTCGAGTCTATCCCAATCCCTGGCGGTCGGATAAGCATGCGGCGCGTCCCGTCATCAATTTCGCGGGGTTGACAACGGGAATGACCGTTACATTATTCACCGTCTCGGGTCACGATGTGAAAGAATTACACAGCAATGGTTCGACCGCAACTTGGGACCTGAGCAATGATGTCGGCGACAAGGTGGCTAGCGGGATTTATTTGTATTCAATTTCGGGCGGCACTGAAGGCAGCTTGAAGGGAAAGGTAGCGATCATTCGATAAGTACAAGCCGCTGGGCACAAAACAAACGCCCACAACTCACCTGTGGGGACTGTCCCCACAGGTTTGTTTTATTCGCTTTTTGCGGCTTAGACCCCAGTAATGGTTTGCAGTTCGCGGACGGCGTCGGCTGATTTGTTTAAGGCGGCTTGTTCGTCGGGGGATAATTTCAGCTGAAGAATCTGCTCCAGACCTTTGGCGCCTAGCTTTACGGGGACTCCGACAAAAACATCTTTGAGGCCGTACTCGCCTTGAAGCCAGACGGCGCAGGGGAGAATTTGATTGCGGTCGTAAATGATGGCTTCGGCCATCTGGACCGCGGAGGCGCTTGGCGCGTAGAAGGCGCTGCCGGTTTTGAGAAGCGCCACGATTTCAGCGCCTCCATTGGCCGTCCGTTTCACAATCGCATCGATCTTGTCTTTGGAGAGTAATTCCGGCAGCGGCACACCGGCCACCGTTGTATAGCGCGGCATCGGGACCATGGTATCGCCGTGGCCGCCCATGACAAAGGCGTTCACATTCTTCACGGAAACCTTCAGTTCCTGCGCGATGAAGGTCGCCATCCGAGCCGAGTCGAGGACACCCGCCATACCAATCACGCGTTCCCGTGGAAATCCCGTGACCTGTTTCATCACATAACACATCGCGTCGAGAGGATTGGAGACAACGATGACAAAAGCGTTCGGGGAGGTCTTCTTAATCTGCTCGGCCACGGCTTTAACGATACCGGTATTGGTTTTGAGCAGATCGTCACGGCTCATGCCGGGCTTGCGGGCGATGCCGGCCGTCACGATAAAAACATCGGATCCCGCCGTTGGCCCATAATCATTGGCTCCAGTGATAATCGCGTCCGAGCCGATGACAGGCCCGACTTGTGATAAATCCAACGCTTTGCCTTGAGGCATCCCCTCTACAACGTCAACTAAGACGACGTCAAAGGTTCCTTTTTCCGCCAACCGCGACGTCGCGCTCGCCCCGACATTTCCTGCTCCTACAACGGTAATTTTCTTACGCATAGAGTCCTTCCTTCATAGAGATCAAATGTGGAGGGAATTATACCATCCGGGGCATTTTTTAAGGTAGCGGCGTTTTGATAGACTCTGCCGCAATGGAGATCTGGCGGCTTTAAGCGCGGATGTTATTCAACAGCTTCATCTTTCTCTATGCCTTTTTGCCGGTGACCTGGTTGGTTTTCCGCGTGCTCGCCACGCGGACCAAACGCTACGTCTGGCTCACGGCGGCCAGCTACTTCTTTTACGGATGGTGGAACTGGAAATTCTGTTTCCTGATGGCATTTTCCACATTGGTCAGCTACAGCGCGGGGCTGGGTCTTCTCCACTTTCCAGATGGGCCCAAAAGGCGTTTGTGCATGACTGTTCCCATCGTCATCGATCTCACGCTTCTCGGTTTTTTTAAATACACCAACTTCTTCATGCAATCGATGCAAACCGCGCTGGCGCATTTTGGAGCGCATTCCCATTGGACGAACCTGCATATTCTTTTGCCGATCGGAATTTCTTTTTACACCTTTCACACGATCTCGTACATCATCGACGGCTATCGGCGCACGATTCAACCGACACGCAATTTCTGGGAGTTCGCCTGCTACGTGTCGCTCTTTTCCCAACTGGTGGCAGGACCCATCGTACGGTTTCGCCAGGTGGAGTCCGACCTCGACCACATCAGTGAGGAAACTCCTTCTGCGTTTATGGATGAGGGATGGTCCTTTTTTGCCATCGGTCTTATGAAAAAAGTGTTGATCGCCGACTCGCTTGCCATGGTGATTGATCCCGCACTGGCACAGTGGACTTCACTTTCGGGAACGGGGATCTGGCTCTGCATGCTTGGCTACACCTATCAGCTCTATTTTGACTTCTCCGGCTACAGCGACATGGCGGTCGGACTGGGACGTTTGTTCGGCCTGCGGCTGCCTCAAAATTTTAATTCCCCTTACCAAGCCGACAGCCCCGGCGATTTCTGGCGCCGGTGGCATATGTCGCTATCGACGTGCTTGCGCGATTATCTCTACATTCCCCTCGGTGGAAACCGTGGGTCCGGGTGGTTCGTTGCTCGAAATCTCTTTCTGACCATGCTGATCGGCGGCCTCTGGCACGGAGCGAACTGGACGTTTGTTTTGTGGGGCGCCTATCACGGAATCCTCTTAATCGCGCAACGCTTCTCTCACGGATTCTGGAATTGGCTCCCAAGGGTATTTCGCCAAGTCGGCACATTTGGCTTAGTCGTTATTGGCTGGGTGATGTTTCGCGCGCCGGATGTCTCCACGATCTTTGGCTGGCTTAAAACCATGTTTGGCGGTCGATCCGGCGTTTGGCCAGTCGGCCTTCCGGTTCTTCTTCCCGCTCTTAGCATTGCCGCCGTGATAGCGCATTTTAGCCCCAACACCTTTGAGCTTAAGCATCGTTGGTCTTTTGGCTCCGCCGCCGCGATCACAGCGCTTTTTGGTGTTTGCATGTTCGTGATGTATGGGTCGCATCAATCTCCGTTTCTTTATTTTCAGTTTTAGAAGGGTTTGGAATTGAAATCTTTTAGATCGATAGGACATTTGATCCCGCTCTTCATTACGCTCGCCGGCGTGGCGGATGTGGGGACGCGGTTTCTGCCTTTGGCGTGGTTTTCCATGCGCCTTGAAGAACCCTCCACGCGCTACCCGATCGGTATGACGGACTTAACCCCCAACTTCCATTACGACATGCCTCGGTCTTACGGAGATCTAGCCAATCTGGTCAATTCTCCCCGCTACCGGTTTTATCACCGCCAATGGATGAACGTGAACGGCGATGGGTTTCGCCTCGATGGCGCCCCCGCGATGCCGGGAAAACCTCCCGAGGCCCTCCTTTTTGGAGACTCCTTTGCGCGCGGTGTATCGCTCAGTGATGATGCGACGCTAGCGGCTCAGTTCTCGCGTATACCGGGACGATCACTATTTGATTCCAGTTTGCGGCTGGATTGGGGACGAACCCGCCGGGCGCTGGATTATCTGGGGATGACCAAGGGCACGGTTGTCGTCGCGCTCGTGGATCGGCTCGCTTTACCTGGCGTTGAGGAGTTTCAGGATCGGCCACAACGCAATACAGCATGGCGTAGGTTCAATCATCAATGCCAAAAATTGTGGGACGGATTCTGGGAAGTATGCCCCTTACAGATTTTTTCTGAACGTCTGATCCGTCGTCTGCAAAATGACACGATCCTGCCGAATCCGCACGCTTCATGGGCCAAGGTCGAGACCTTGGTCAATGGACAGCCGATGCTTTTTTTCGATCAGGATATCGCTGCTTCGGAAGGTGGAATGGTAGGGACGATTGACGGACTGCTGCTCTATCAGGACCACCTGCGCCGACGCGGCATTGATCTCCTTATTCTAGTGGTCCCTAACAAATACCTGGTGTACCGACAGTTGATTCAACATGCGCCGAGGCAATCCCATGGACCGAGCCGCGCCAGCCGCTATGAGGACGCGCTCCATCAAGCGGGGATTCGCGTGCTAAATCTGGAACATGTCTTTATTCCTGAAGCGGAGGCCGCCCTTCAGAGAGGCGAACTTCTTTATTGGCCTGATGACACGCATTGGAATTCTAACGGCACGCGCTTGGCCGCTCAGGCCTTGGCACAGGCGCTGCGTTAAACGGCTTTGGCTTCTTCGATCTTGAGGACTTCAGCGTAAGCTTTGGCAACGTCGGGATGGAATCTCTTTCCGGCTTGTTCGACGAGGATGGCCTGGACCTGTTCGGCGGCGTACCCGTTCATCCGCATTTCTTCGCAGCTTTCGATCACGGATAAAATATGTCCCCCCATCGGAATTTCTTCGCCGCGCAGACCGCGGGGAAAACCGGTCCCATCATAATTTTCATGATGGAAGAGGATGAGATTGGCGGCGCCTTTTAAAATATCGATTCCCTTGATCATGTCGGCGCCGATCATCGGATGCGTCTGCTCCATATGCGGCGATTCCATAACGAGAATCCGGGACATGTTCCATCCGCCGGCCACTTTCAGAAAGCCAACGTCATGAAGAAGTGCGGAATAATAAAGATCTTTGAGCACCTGGCCCTCGAGCCCGAGTTTGCGGCCGAGAGACGACGCGCGCTGGGCAAATCGCCAGCAATGGCCCGACATCCTCATATCCCGAGCTTCTATCGCACTGATGAGAATCTCAATCGTATTGCTGTAGAAGTTCCGGAATCCGCCGACCACGCGAGCGTTGGTGATGGCTAGAGCGGCCAGGCTCGCCAAACTTTCCAGAAGACTCTTATCGGCCTCGGAAAAACCGGCGGAAACTTTTTTATTAAGAACTTCAAGAACGCCCACCAATTCGCCACCGGCAATCATCGGCACGCAGAGGGCTGATTTGGTTTTAAATCCGGAGGCCTGATCTTGCTGACCGGTAAAGCGAGGGTCCTGAGAGACATCGTTGACTAAGACGGTTTCCCGTTTATCCGCGACCCATCCGGCGATGCCTTCTCCGACTTTAACCCGAAATTTCGTCACCAGCCCGCCCTTTTCCCCCGTCGCTACCTTAAAGAAGAGGTGCTGCTGATCTTCGTCTAAGAGCATAATGGCTGACGCCTCGCACAGAAACATTTGCTCAGCCGATTGCCCGATGCGCTTTAAGAGCGCATCCACATCAAGGGTTGACGCCAGACCTTTCGCCAAATTGAAAAGGCCCTTCACGAAATTATCATCGCCGCCGGCCGACCAATCCGCCGTTCCGGACGGCGCTCCGCAGTGATGGCAGAAATGCGCGTCGCTCGCCAGTTCCTTCTTACAGTGGCTGCAGACGATGGTTAGTTTTTCATCCATCCGAGTTATTCTCCCTGCGTCGCGACCGTGAACACTTCTTCCAACGTCGTCACCCCCATGGCCACTTTGGTCAATCCATCCACAAAAAGAGTGCGCATCCCATATTTCATGGCCATATTGCGAATAGGCCCTGCCGCGACTTCCGTCAACGTGAGTGCGCGGATTTCATTGTTAATGACCAGCAGTTCATGAACGGCTGCACGACCTTTATAACCTTGCAAGTTGCAGGTTCCACAGCCTTTGCCCTTATAAAAGGTGGCCTTTGAAATATCGACTTTATTTTCTTCGAAAACCTTGATCATCTCCGCCGTCGGCTTGATCGGTTCTCGGCAATCTTTGCAGACACGCCGCACCAACCGCTGAGCGAGTACCGCTTCAATCGCGGAGGCGACGAGGAAGCTGGGGACCCCCATCTCATGGAGCCGGGCGACGGCGCTTGGGGCATCATTGGTATGGATGGTCGAAAAAACCAGATGTCCGGTCATGGCGGCTTCCATGGCGATCTGAGCGGTTTCTTTATCACGGATTTCTCCGACCATCACGACGTCGGGGTCTTGCCGGAGAAAGGAACGCAGGGCGGACGCAAAATCGAATCCGATTTCCTGATTGACATTGACCTGCACGATACCCGGCAGGTTGTATTCCACAGGATTTTCCGCAGTCAAAATTTTCATGTCCGGGGTATTGATGGAATTGAGCGATGCATACAGCGTCGTGGATTTTCCCGAACCCGTTGGTCCACAGACGAGGATCAGGCCATAGGGGCGCTGCAAAATCTGCTTCAAGGTGGCCAGGGTATCCGGCAAAAATCCCATTTTGTTCATGTCGACTTGGATTGAGGAACGGTCCAAAACGCGCATACAACAGGATTCTCCGAATACAGTCGGCACCACGTTCACGCGAAATTCGATGGGATTTCCCTTGGCCGTCACCTGGATACGTCCGTCCTGCGGCTTGCGATGTTCGGTGATGTCCATCTGGTTGGTCATGATCTTGATTTTGGCGATCAAGGCGTTACGGAAGGGGTAGGGCAGGCCAAACGGTGCTTCACGCAGCGTTCCGTCCACACGATAGCGGAGGACGAGCTTTTTCTCGAAAGGTTCAATATGAATATCGGAGGCTTTTTGCTGGAGAGCTCCCAAAATAATTGCGTTAATAAGTTTTTCAACTTCCGGCGCGTCCGCCGATACATCCGTGACGTCCGAGACCTCTTCGACGCCTCCGATCGTGAGTTCATCGGTGTTGCCCGTCCCTCCGCCGGAAGCCGCCACGCCCTTGATGATGTCTTCGACGCTCACCTCCGCCACGTCAGTGGCTTTGGTCGTCACCCCATAGGCCGTATCGAGAAGCGTGTCGATGTCTCCGGGAAGCGCGAGATAGGGTTGGACTTCAAAACCGGTGCGCAGCTGGATGTCTTCGACCGCAAAAAAGTCGCGCGGGTCCACCATCGCGACAAAGAGCACATTTTCCTCTTTGGCGAAGGGAGCCGCTTTATGTCGTCTAGCCGTCGCTTCAGGAATCACCTTCACCACATCCAGATCCACTTCGATATCGGTGAGGTTAACGGCCTTCATCCGCCATTCTTCCGAGTGGCCGAGTCACTGTCTTCTCGGGCGGTGGGGCTTTTGCGAACGCCTCGATTGATGGCGGGTGAAGGGCTTTGGCTCACAC
>Ga0206971_10315_pt1 | contig 13967 bp, 19 predicted proteins | sample Alteio_BWOrgHeat_85_FD_152917 | JGI IMG/M metagenome (GOLD analysis project Ga0206971, IMG submission 152917) | Enriched cells from forest soil in Barre Woods Harvard Forest LTER site, Petersham, Massachusetts, United States -... | ecosystem: Environmental > Terrestrial > Soil > Temperate forest >...
CCAGAAATGACACTACAACGGCAAACAATAAAAATATCCAGCCGATGGCTGTACCTAAATCTACCAATTTTGGGCCTAAAATTTTCACGCCGTAGATCCAGCTGTAAACGGCGGCAAATAAAAAAAATGCGCTTGCAAAATTGAGCGGGGTGATGCGAAGTTTCATAGTGTTAATGTTTCTTTCTTGATGACGACCTGGGCACCTTTCGGTTTACCGGCTTAGCATGCGGGTTCTTTTTTGCTTTTGCCGCGTCGAATTTTTTATGCTGATTTGGCGTCTTCTTTTCATGAAACGCCCCTTTAAATTCAGGATTTTCACGCCGCTTTTGCATATCGATCTCTTTGGCCTGGTCCTGCCTTTCCTCATACGGCGTCGACTCGACAAATACATCAGCCGGGATATCTTTCGCGGTTATGCTTTGCCTGATCAGCTTCTCGATCTTCTGGATATAAAATTCCTCGGCGGGATTGCAAAAGGTGATTGCTTCACCCAGGTTATATGCCCTCCCCGTACGGCCGATCCGGTGCACATAGTCCTCGATCACTACCGGCACATCGAAATTAATAACGTGGCTTACATCACTTACATCTATCCCGCGGGCCGCCACATCCGTAGCTACTAAAATTTTTACCTCGTCGTTTTTAAAAGCATTAATAGAATTGATCCGTGTATTCTGACCCTTGTTGGCATGCAGCACCTTTACTTCCTTTTCGCCAACTTTGCGCAGCAAAAACTTATAAACATCTTCGGCCGATGTGCGGGTTTTACAGAAAATGATCAGTTTTTTGATCTCATTTTCCTCATCCAGCAGCTTTTTCAGAAGGTTGATCTTCGTTTTAACATTAGGCACATGGTACAAGTACTGCTGTACCGTTTGCGCGGGGGTAGCCTGGGGGGTTATCTCGATAACTGTAGGAAACTCGAGGAAATTACCTGCAAGCTCTTGTATTTTGTCGGACATGGTAGCCGAGAACAGCAGGTTTTGTCTTTTAACGGGTACCACTTCCAATATGCGGTTGATCTGCGGCATAAACCCCATATCCATCATCTTATCGGCCTCATCCAGCACAAGGGTCTGCAGCGTTTTGGTGAAGATATGCCCTGCCAGGTAAATATCCATAAACCGCCCGGGAGTGGCTACAATTATATCCGACCCCTTTTTTACCTGTTCAATTTGTGTTTTCGGCCCGAGGCCGCCATATAGAACAACTACCCTTAAATCTGTATTTACAGCAAAGGCCTTTATGTTTTCTTCTATCTGCATGGCCAATTCACGGGTTGGCGCAATAACGAGCGCCCGCGGGTGATCGCCCTGTGCATATTTAAGCTTCATCAGGATAGGCAGCACATAGGCAGCAGTTTTGCCGGTACCGGTTTGCGCTATGCCTAATACATCCTGCCCGTTAAGGATAGGCGGTATAGCTTTTTGCTGTATCGGTGTAGGTGTTGTATATCCGGCATAGGCGATGGCATTTAATATTTGCTTGTTTAATTTAAAATCTTCAAATGTTACCGCCATGCGGCAAAGATAAGGTTTACCGCACAATAAATACGGCTTAGCCTTTGCCGGTAGGAAGACCTTAGCGGTGATGTTAACAATAATTTATCTTGGATAGCCCGGTGTGCTTTTAAGACATCCTCCAGTTGATGCTCCAATGGATTACAATAATCCCAACGCAAACAACACATATCAGCGACAGGAAAACCAGTATCCAATAGAGTATTTTCTTCATGCTTACCCCGGCGGTGTCAAACGCATCGGCTTTATGTGCCGGCTTATGTTCGTGTGTTATCCTCATGACAGGTTATTAAACACATTTGATGCCAGCAAATACGATTACATACAAATTTATCCTAATAATCAATTATTTTTATTATTACGATAATTTTTAATACAAATAACTGTATAGAAAACTAATCGAAATTATCTGATTTATCAGCGATTAATCTCGACCAGCAAAACCCAGGCATCAAGCAGCGATTTTATAAACGAAAGCGTTATACCCGGCACCAGCCAGTATAAACCGGTTATTGAACCACTAAGCAAAAAAATGCCTCCTGTAAGATAAGGCAACACAGCGACCTGGGTGAAAATCAAATTTTGAAGATAGTGAGGCCGATATTCTGCTTCAATGTCCCGAAACATCCTCACATCCATCCTGGTATTCAAAACCCAGACGATGCCGCCGCAGGCCATGATCTCTACACCCAGCCAAAACAAAGTGATGCCAGGTACCAGGCAAAAAGAGCCGGTAATCAGGATATTGATCAGTAATAACAGTGACCCAAGCGCACGGCCGGGCAATTGTTTCATGGACAATATTTTTTTAAGGTTGAGTGAAACACTTACAAATATTAAGCCCGCGAGCGCGGCGGCTCCTCCGGCGGTAGCGATGAAATAATTGGACCATGGTTCCATTGTTCGGGAAGGATTTATAAGGTTGAATTTTTTATAAAGATAAAGTCTGCGGCAGCTAAAATATAATTTTTGTGTTCTTCGAAATAATCTCATTTTTGGCAGGCGCCAACGATCAACACCCGTACACCAATGAAACATTTTTTAAGCTGCGATTGGGGAACCTCGTCATTGCGGGTAAGGCTGGCGGATACGGGTGATGGTAAAATATTGGCCGAAGCGCGGTCTGGCGATGGCATTGCCCAAACTTTTGAACAGTGGCGGGTAACCGGCCTGGCAGCAGATAAAAAAGCGGGATTTTACATGGAGGTAATTGACCGGCAGATAAGGCAATTGGAAAGCCAAACCGGCCAGTCGCTTAATGGCCTGACACTTGTTTTATCGGGTATGGCATCTTCATCGATTGGTTTTATAGATCTTCCTTATACTTCGATGCCGTTCAATATTGATGGCCCGGGCGTGATCACCACGCTCATCAGCGCCAGCCGGGAATTTGACCACGATGTCCTGGTGATCTCGGGAGCAAAAACGGACAGCGATGTGATGAGAGGTGAAGAAACGCAACTAATTGGCTGTGTTGAGCCTGGCCAGGAGGTAAGCAATGAGTTATTTATTTTTCCGGGGACACATTCGAAGCATGTCCTGATAAAAGATAACCAGGCTGTCGGGCTTAAGACTTATATGACTGGAGAATTATTTAGCTTACTGGGTCAAAATAGTATCCTGAAAAACAGTGTTGAGGCCGGCATTTTCGATGCAAATGCATTTAAACAAGGGCTTATCGATTCGGGCAGAGGTAATTTGCTGCACCTGATTTTTAAAGTTAGAACCAATAGCTTATTTGATATTCGGGGCAAAAACGAAAACTACCATTACCTGAGTGGATTATTAATCGGTTCCGAAGTAAGAGATATGTTATCGACGGATGCGGAAACCATTAACCTGGTATGCGGCGATGAACTTCGGTTACCCTATCAAATTGCGCTAAATGAGCTGGCGGCTGATAAAAAAATATCCATGTTGCCCACTGACCAGGCCGAACAGGCAACTGTCATGGGCCAACTTATCATTGCGAAACACTTACAGATGTTGACATGAGTGCTGCTTTTTCATTTGAGTTATTTAATAAAATGCCCATTATCGGCATTATGCGGAATATTCCTGACGAATGTATTGAACCTATTGCCGAATTGTATTGCGGCTCGGGCCTAACCTGCCTGGAGGTTACGATGAATTCTTCAAACGCTGAAACGCATATCAAATCGTTGGTTCAAACCTACAACAGGCACTTGAATATCGGCGCCGGCACGGTGTGCAGTATGGCCGACCTGGACAAAGCCCTTGCCGCCGGTGCACAATTTATTGTAACGCCGATCATCAATGAGGAAGTTATCAAAACCTGTGTTGAATTGAAAATACCCATCTTTCCGGGGGCCTATACGCCATCTGAAATATACAAAGCATGGTCGATGGGCGCAACAATGGTAAAATTATTCCCGGCCGGCGATCTTAAGCCCGGCAACATAAAGGAAATATTGGCTCCGCTAAATTTTGTAAGCCTGATGCCAACGGGCGGGGTAACTTTGGAAAATTTTACGGAGTATTTTATACAAGGCGTAAAAGCAGTCGGCATTGGCAGCCACCTGTTTCCAAAGGATATTGTTGCCCGGCAGGATTGGAGCGCTTTGAGCGAAATTTACAAAACTTTTGTGAAAAAGTACACTGAATTTATTGACAACGCTAAGGTCTGACGCGGGTGAACGTTAAATGTTTACACTTAAAGATTGGCATTTTTTAGAATATCTCTTACGCGGTCAACGCTCGTTTGTTCATAAGCATATTCATCGCCGTAATTATCGCCCATAATAATGTGGTCGTTTTTAAACTGCATGCGGCTTTGTTTGCGTGCCCTTGCTGATGAATGTACCTCGCTGACTCCCGTGAAACGCACCAGGTCCTCCACATTATGTTCATTTATGCCGCTGCCTGGCATGATCACTATCCGGCCTCTTGCATTTTTTACCAGTTCGCCGATAATGCGGGAACCCTCGATAGCCGTGCTTTTACCGCCCGATGTTAAAATACGTTCGCAGCCCATCCCGATAATATCTTCCAGCGCCTGCTCCAAATCTGCACACATATCGAAGGCCCGGTGAAAGGTAACCCCAAGGCCCATCCGCGTAGCCATTTGCACCAGTTTTTCGCAACGTTCCTTATCTATGGTACCGTCGGCCTTCAGCATGCCTATCACTATACCATCGCAACCCGCTTCAATACAATGTTTTACATCAGCAGTAATAATCTCGTATTCCACATCGGTGTACAAAAAATCTCCGCCGCGGGGCCTTATAAGTACGTATAGTTTAATATGCAGCAGTTTCCGGGCAAGCTGGATATCGCCATGAGATGGCGTCGTTCCGCCTTCATACAGATTTTCGCAAAGTTCAACCCTTGCTGCGCCTCCCTGCTGCGCAGCCAAAGCCGACTCGACCGAATTGGCACAAACTTCAAGCAGAACAGGTGAATTCATTGATAAAGTTAAATTACTTTGTTAAGCCGGAAAATGATGGCGCAGGGGTCGCCCCGTTATTTTATACGGAAAATTTTTAAATTGGTTACCGGCAAACATCCCGTAAATCGCGCGATTTTTTGGGGTTTGGAGAAAAAAATCACGGATAAAAACTTTTCCCGGGTATAATCAGGTCTTGTTTCTCTGCATTGCAAACTGCAAATGAAAACCCGGATTGAATGGCATAGGCGCCATACTCACCTTTTTTATTGATTGCCAAAAAACCCACCTGGATATCTTTCGCCGTGTCAGGTTTCTTTTTAATAATGCGGTTCACCGCTTCGCGGCAGGCGTCCTCGGGCGAATAACCGTGACGCATCATCTCCACCACCAAAAAACTGCCTACGTTACGGATCACCTCTTCACCCACGCCGGTTGAGGTTGCTCCCCCCACTTCATTATCAACATACAAACCGGCGCCTATAATGGGGCTGTCACCCACGCGGCCGCGCATCTTAAAAGCCATTCCGCTGGTAGTACAGGCGCCTGATATATTGCCTTTGGCATCAATGGCCAGCATGCCGATGGTATCGTGGTTGTATTTGCTGCCTGGCTTGTGCTGTTTGTTTTCTATATTGATTACCGGCGCATATTTGGCTGTTTTCAACCATTCCATCCATGCTTCTTTTGATTCGGGCGTTAACAGGTTTTCTTTTTTAAAGCCCTGTTCAACGGCAAACTGCGTTGCGCCCTCCCCTACCAGCATCACATGGGGAGTTTTTTCCATCACCAGCCTCGCCACCGAGATAGGGTGAGCAATATACTCTATCGCCGCTACGGCGCCGCAGTTCCCCAATTCGTCCATAATACAGGCATCAAGGGTAACGTGGCCATCTCGGTCGGGATAACCTGCGCGGCCGACGGTATGGTTATTCATGTCGGCTTCGGGTATTTTTACGCCGGCTTCCACGGCATCCAACGAACGCCCCCCTGCGCTGAGCGTTTTCCAGGCCTCGATATTAGCGGGTACGCCAAATTCCCAGGTAGAAATAACTATCGGAACATTTGCCGGCGCATCAAGAACACCAGATTTAGCAAAAGCAGAAGACGAAAAAGCGGCAAGTGAGGCGCCTGCTGCAGAAATTTTTAAGAACTTACGCCGATCAAACATAAACGCTAATATAGAAATTAGGAATACAAACAAGGCATCTTGTATCTTTATTGATACAGGCCGATCTCCGCGCCGGCAGGAAATTAATTAATTATTTACTCAAAATCCTGCCTGCAGTTATTGCAATGCCAGTTTTTTTGACTTTGGAACGGGTTTACCAGGTTAACTATGGAATCAAGCACTTCAGACCACTGTCCCTTTTCTTTTTCAGCAGAAATATTGCTGATATTGGTTGATCCGCAATAAGGGCAAACAACATAAGTGTTATTTTCATCGTCAACCTCGTGGTGGTCCTGCTCATGAAGGTCGCCCTCGGCAGCCAAAATTTCCCGGCATTTTTGAATGTCGCGCTCAAAAACCTTTAGCTTAACGCCTCCGGCCGTGTTGGTGTAGATTGGGTTCAGGGAGCCGATGGTATTTTCGTCCGCGATAAAACAAGGTATTCCGTTTGCCTCCAGCCGTGTACGGACAATATGTGCCAGCATCGGGTCGTAGTACGACTCAAATGTTACTATGTTATCGTCGGTGCTCATGTCAGCAAAAATAAGGAAATAAAACGCGAAACGTTGCTTTTCGGGCAAATGCAAAACATTTTAGCGGTGGGTTATTCAAAATCACGGTAACAGTTAAAACAATGCCAGGACATGCGAAAATACAGCGGAACCAAAAATAATATCGACGCTAATACACTTGGAAAACGGAATTTAACTTTGGTTGCTCCGCCGTATCGGGTATTAATTGAACTGCAGTACGGACAGATTTGCTCTGTTCCAAATTCATTGTGAACATGATTATCGGCCGGTTCTGCAACCTCATCTTTGGCCTCCAGTATCAGCTTACATTTTTCGACGTCTTTTTCAAAAACCCTGATTTTTACGCCACCCAAAGCCTCGTTCAGATAAGGCTTTGCCCAAAGAAAATACTCATCGGCGATAAAGCATGGGATACGCCTTGCTTTAAGTTTTGCATAAATGATTTGGGCAAGTATAGGGTCATAATAACTTTCGAGTGTTGTGGTTTTGGCATGGTCGTTCATCAATCTAAAATTAAAAAAAATCAGCAGCCAGCCAATTTTTACGTAATTTGCCTACTATGAACCGCATCGACAGGGTTTCCGCTATTTTGATCCAATTGCAATCGCGCAGGGTGGTTAAGGCCAGTGATATTGCCGAACGTTTCGGCATCAGTCTGCGTACGGTTTACCGTGACGTGAAAACCCTCGAGGAGGCCGGCATCCCCATCATTGGCGAAGCAGGCGTGGGCTATTCCATTATGGACGGTTACCGGCTGCCCCCGGTTATGTTTACCCGCGAAGAAGCTACCGCCTTTTTAACGGCCGAAAAGATAGTTGAAAAAATGGCCGATAATTCAGTTTCTGAACATCATCGTTCGGCCATGTACAAGATCCGGTCGATATTGAAAACATCCGAAAAAGCTTTGTTAGAAGATATTGACGAAAGCATCGCGGTTTTAAAAAACAGCCACCAGCTCAGGGTCGATCATAAGGACCATATCCAAACACTGCTCAGCAGCATTGCGCAAAAAAAAGTGATCACCATTGATTACTTTGCCAACCACAGCCAGGAACATACAAAAAGGGACATCGAACCTATCGGAATTTTTTATAAGGACAGCTTTTGGCACCTGATCGCTTTTTGCCGCATGCGTAATGATTACCGTGATTTTCGGATCGACAGGATCAACCAGGTAAAGGTAACCGATAAAGTGTTCGACAATAAACATCCTACGCTGAAAGACTACATCAACCAAACGGCAAAAGAACATGCACTGGACCTGGTGATCATGCGGGTGGATAAATCGATCCATTCCCACCTCGATTATCAAAAGTATTACAGCGGTTTCGTATCTGAAAAAAAGACCGGCGATCAAATTGAAATGACTTTCCTGACGATGTCGTTGGAAGGTTTTGCCCGCTGGTTTATGATGTTTGGCGACAAAGCCGAAATTCTGCAACCGGATAGCCTGAAAGAAAAAGTAGGCCAGATAGCCGCAGCTATCGCACAAAAAAATCTGCAGCTAAGTAACTCCTACTGACATAGGGCTGTCATTTGCCTGCCTTTAATTTGAATAAAAAATTAAACGACATGGCAATTCAAATCATTTTTTGGGTATTGATCATCGCTTTTGTAATACCCGGCTACCTGTTTGGTTTTAAAAAACTTTTCGGTCACAAACAATCGGTCGAAGCCTTTAGGCGGTTTGGCTATCCCCTATGGTTCATGCACCTGCTCGGATTTGCGGAAGTTGCGGGCAGCACTTTAATGCTGTTTAACCCAACCCGGATTTATGGCATTGCCATTTTCCCGATCATAATTGCCGGCGCGCTTTATAGTCATCTGAAAGTAAAGGACGCCAAAAAAGTGGTAATGAAACCCATATTGGTAGGCCTGCATTTACTGATCATCTTTTTATTCACCTTTTTGATACCAGGAATATGCGTTATTGGATTGTAGTGGTATCGAAAGACCATATCGCCCGTGGCGTAGCCGGCGGTTTTATGCAGGCCAACCATGGCAAAGCAGGGCCATTAATGAAAATGACCGCCGGCGATAGCGTGATTTGCTATTCGCCAAAGCAAAGCTATAGCGGAACTGAAGCGCTGCAGGCCTTTACCGCAATCGGACAGGTGGCGGATGACCAGGTTTATCAGCACAAAATGTCGAACGATTTTATGCCTTACCGGCGAAATGTGGAATGGCTTAAATGCAGGCAAACGCCGATTGCTCCCCTGGTATTGGAACTGGATTTCATCAAAAACAAAAAATCCTGGGGATACCAATTCCGTTTTGGCTTTTTTGAAATAACGGAACGTGATTTTAAACTTATTTATAAAAAAATGGTTGAATGAGTTGATTGGGTGAGTGGTTGATTAAGTTGTATATCGCGCAAACTGCCTCTTGATTTAACCTAATCAACTCAATCAACTCAATCAACTTAATCAACTAAAACAATGAGCACACTCACATTAAAAACAACCATCACTTTTGACGAACCGATAGCAAAAATTTGGAAGGGCTTAACAGACCCGGCAATTGTAAAACAGTATTTTTTCGGCACCAATTTGGCCTCCGATTTTAAAAAGGGCAGCCGGATCACCTTCAGCGGGGAATGGGAAGGAAAAACCTATACCGACGGCGGCGTTATCCTGGAAATAGAACCGCCCAAGTTGTTGAAATATACTTATTGGAGCAGCATGTCGGGCACGGAAGACAAACCGGAGAATTACAACAACATTACTTACGAACTACATGAGCAGGATGGCGTTACCGCGTTGGTGATAACGCAGGAAGGTGTTAAAAACGAGCAGGCGAAGGAACATTCCGAGCAAAACTGGCAGTCGGTTTTTAATGGGCTGAAAGACTTACTGAAAAAGGAAGATTGAGCGCTATATTTATAGCATGTATTTAAATCACTAACGCGGTTGCACGTCAGGTCGGTTATGCATTTACCCCATAACAAAGAGAAACAAGCAGATGATCACAAAAATTGAAACCATTGAATTGCCTGCCTTCAACGCTGCCGGGATTACAGTACGTACTATTAACCGGGACGGACAATCCAGGAAAGATATGATGGCATTGTGGACACACTTTATGAGCGGCAATTTACTCCAGCAAATTAAGGACCGGGTCAACGACGACATTTATTGCTTTTACACCGATTATGAAAGCGACTATACGGGTTATTATACCGCATTGTTGGGGTGTAAAGTAAATGCCACGGCGGATATGCCTGAAGGGTTTTCAGGAATATCTGTCGCAGCAGGTAAATACCAGGTATACTCACTCGCGGGCAAATTTCCGGAGAACGTTCGCCTGGCCTGGCAGGAAATATGGGAAAGCGATGCTGAAAGGGCGTATTCCGCAGATTTTGATTTGTATAAAGCCGGCGCCAAAACCTTTGAAGAAACGGAAGTGAAGATTTATTTGGCGGTGAAATGACCTATTATTAAGACAAGTCATGCCGAACTCGTTTCGGCGCCCCATCATAAAGGTAGTCCGCTGACAGGTAGTATATCTCCGGGTTACCCAGCGCGCGCAGACTTAGTGCGTGAGATGCTGAAACAAGTTCAGCATGACTTCTTTTTATTTACGACCTGTTAAACGCCAACCTCTTCCCGGCAGTTCCCTCAATCAACGCACCATTTTCCCAAACTAAATTACCCGAAACAATAGTGGAAATTATTTTGGATTGAAATGTAGTTCCCTCAAAAGGGCTCCATTTGCATTTGTATAAAATATTGTCCTTGTCTACCGTCCATGGTTCATTAAGGTTAACAAGTGCAAGGTCAGCCCAATAGCCCTCACGGATATAGCCGCGCCTTTCTACCTGGAAACAATCTGCAACGTTATGCGCCATTTTTTGGGCAATCTGGACCAGGCTGATTTTGCCCTGGTGATACAACTCCAGCATTGCCGGCAAAGCGTGCTGCACCAAAGGGCCGCCCGACGGCGCCTTTAAATAAGTTTGCGATTTTTCCTCCAGGGTGTGCGGCGCATGATCGGTTGCGATCACATCGATGCGGCCGTCTAAGACCGCTTTAAGTATGCCTTCCCGGTCCTTTTCCGTTTTTACCGCAGGGTTCCATTTGATGAAGTTGCCTTTTGTTTCGTAGTCCTTATCGCTAAACCAAAGGTGATGGATGCAAGCCTCGGCGGTTATCTTTTTATCTTTTAGCGGCGTGGAATTATCAAACAGCCAGGTTTCCTTTTCGGTAGAGATATGCAGGATATGCAAGCGGGTGCCGTGCTTTTTGGCCAATTCGACCGCAAGCGACGACGACAAGTAACAGGCTTCTTCGCTCCTGATCTTGGGGTGCATCGTAACGGCTATATTTTCGCCATAAAGCTGTTTATAATGTTCCAGGTTGGCCCTGATGGTGGCTTCGTCCTCGCAATGCGTGGCTACCAGCATTGGCGACTTTGAAAAAATATTTTCAAGCGTAGTCGGATCGTCCACCAGCATATTCCCGGTTGATGAGCCCATAAAAACTTTTACCCCGCAAACATTAGCGGTATCTGTCCGCAGCACCTCATCGATATTATCGTTAGATGCGCCCATATAAAACGAGTAATTGGCCAATGAATCTTTTGACCCGATGCGGTATTTATCCTCCAGCAATTCCTGCGTAAGCGTGTTGGGTACGGTGTTGGGCATTTCCATAAAGGAGGTAATGCCGCCTGCAACGGCCGCCCGCGATTCGGTATAAATATTGGCTTTGTGGGTTAATCCCGGCTCGCGGAAATGCACCTGGTCGTCAATACAGCCGGGGAAAAGGTACAGGCCTTCGGCATTGATCTCCCTGTCGGCTTTTGTGTCGATTTGCCCGTCGATCCGCGTAATCAAGCCGTCTTTTATCAACACATCGGCAACGAATTGTTGATTTTCATTGATGACAGTCGCTGATTTGAGGAGGATGGAGTTCATGCAGGCAAATATAGTTATCGTGAAATTGCTTTTTATATCATTCTTATTTTGCAAAGCCAAGTCACAAACCAACCAAAAATTAATTGATCATTTTGATGCTATTTGACCAAATAAGATTAATAGTTTGTTGCCACAAGCTATGTTTTCTGAAGTAATTCATATAATACCAAAAATCTTCTATTTTTTTCACTCGTTGTATGATCATTCCTACCCTAAATTCTTTGTTGATGGGAATTACCTCGGTCTTGAAAATTATACTAAGTTGAATTATAGCACTTTGATGAGGCGGTAAAGTATAATATGTTATGAAATTGTGATCTATTGATCTATCACAAGGGTAAACGTCTGTCGGTACAACGAATCCATCTTCAATATCGACCTTCCAAATGTTTGCGTCCGTTGTCCAGTCGATATATTTTAAAGTGTCATTTGAGTTATTTGTTAGTCTTGCACTCAAATCGTAGTGATTTCTTGGCGGATCACAAACAGCATTTGCGATTGCGATTTTCCCTGAAATAATGGTTAGAGTATATAATTGTCGATCTGCTTCAGTAAAAGCATTTAATCTAAGTTGTGCAGTGGTATCAGCTGGAAATAGACGTAGCTGGGATTCTGCATTACTGTGAGCACAAAGAAATCCAGCGAGAAAAATCAGGTACCGCAGATAATTTGACCAAGCCATTTTTCTTACTACCATCGATGGATATCTAAAAAGCGCTGACTCCTATTCGACCATCAAACAAAGTAAAAATACTTTGATCAGTGTGCCGCAACAAATAGATTATTTTCATTGATGATAGTTGCAGATTTGAAGACATTGAGTTCATAGGGCAAATATAACGCTTTGCCGGTCAAAGGCAGGCTGAATAATGCCGCCACCAGAGGATATCCCGTTTAAAATGCCGGCATGGAATTTTTCGTATAGCGCAAGGAAAACAATAAGGAAAAACCTTAATCAAAGCAAGCAAATCCAAGGAAATATTAGTTTGCCCGGCGTGCCAGTTGACCCGGCAACATGATCACCGGCAACCTGGTCATATTAATGTATCACCGGTAAAAATAATAAGGGGGCGGTTAAGCGCGATTTTTATCCATAATTGAAAACCCATACCAACGGAAATCAGATAGACACGACACCAAGCTGAACATGGTGTATTTTTTGCGATACACCGGAGGCCATTCTGAGAAATAAAATGAGCGTCTTTTTCCAGGCCAAAAAGGCTCCTGCATTACAATTAAAGCGTTTTAAAACAAACGATTAACTAACCACCGCCTTTGGCATTATTTATGTGCGTATACACCAAAAATAAGCCGATGAGAATGTCAACATACCGCCGCTCCCTCGATTTTACCGATAATGCCGTATCGAAAAATCTGTCCTCACGAATTGTTTATACAGGAATAACTTTATTGGCCTTAATTGCACTTGCGGCACTTGCGGCGATAGTCGTTTACTGGAGCCTGAACAACGGGACACTTACCAAATTCTCTTTTTAGCGCTGTTTTTGTTTAACCGTCAGATTTGCGAACCCGTGATACGCCCGGGCCATATGGAGGTGCGTCTGAACTTTCCCTTGCCAGCGGGATGGCTACGGGTTAAACACCCAGGGATAATTATCGGTTATGGTTTGGATGAGCTGGGGGTCGGCATTTCGCTTTTTAAGATATTCCAGCATCTTTTTGAAAAATTTGGTTACGCTGACATCCGGCACATAAAAACGTTTCCCGTCTTCAATGATCTTAAATGTGCCGAACTCAACCTTGCCGCTGGCGGCAGGCCGTATTTTAAAGTTGACGCCATAGAGATAATCAGACAGCGTTTTGTACGATTTTGGGTCAGTTGAGATAAATACTGCTTTCAGCGTATCGTTTAATGCCTCAACGGAATCCTGGCGGATCCGTCCGTCGCCGGTGCTGATATTCAGCGTTCGCACCGGCATGATCCGTTCACCGACATGCAAAAACTTAATATAGTGAAAACTGCCGTCCTGAGCATAAACGTTTACGGTTAAAATACCGGCAATAACAGTTAAAAGAAAAAATTTCATGCTATGTTGCTAACGAAAAGCAGGCCAATCATTTTCAAACCCCAAAATGATTGAGGGGGCGCGCTGTTTTTTGCGCAAAATAATACAATAATTTTAATTCATCCTAATCGGCGTTTTTATGATCCCATAAATTCCTTAAAACAGCAGTCTATTCAAAAGATTTAAAATTAAAGGCGGCCGGGATAAATTAACGTACATTTAAAAAAAATCAACCCGTGCAACCAACCAAATCACCTACACAACCGCAGGACAGTCTTCAACGTTCATCGCGCTTTAGTTCATTTAATATATTCAGACGGGATTATGACCGCAACGATGGGGTTCCGCTAATAAATATTTACCTGCTGAGACTGCTTTTCATCCTGATGTTCCTT
>Ga0206971_10318_pt1 | contig 13834 bp, 13 predicted proteins | sample Alteio_BWOrgHeat_85_FD_152917 | JGI IMG/M metagenome (GOLD analysis project Ga0206971, IMG submission 152917) | Enriched cells from forest soil in Barre Woods Harvard Forest LTER site, Petersham, Massachusetts, United States -... | ecosystem: Environmental > Terrestrial > Soil > Temperate forest >...
GGGATCTGATTAGCCGCGACATCCTGGATTCCAAAAAAACACCGCCGTGGAATGGTTTTGAGTCGATCGACGGTTTCGCCAAAGATGACCTGTATGCGGTTGGTGATGGGGGAGAAATTTGGCACTTTGACGGCCATGTATGGGATCAATGTGATTCGCCCACGGTTCAACACCTGGCGGATATTCGATGTCTTGATGGGAAGGTTTGGGCTTGCGGGGACGGAGGAATTATCCTTTGCGGCGACAAAAATCGCTGGGAAGTCATCTATCAAAGCAACGAGCCGTCGGAAAACTGGTGGAATCTGGAGAGCTTTGAAGGGCGGATCTACGTGGCCGGTAATGACTACTTGGGGACACTAGTGAAAAAGAAGATTTTTCCCGTGGATGTCGGGCTCAAGGAAAAGATCACGACCGGAACTCTGCATCAGAAAGAAGGAATACTCTGGTCAATCGGCGAAGAGGACATCCTCTCCTTCGATGGCCACCGCTGGCGCAAACACGTGGTGCCGGAAAATCGGTGAGTCCAAAAAACACGCTTTTCTTCTCGGATGGTTGCTTCGCTGGATGCGGAACAGGGACGGTCCGAAATAATTCATGGGGCAGCCTTTAGGGAGTGAGCCGCAGGGGGAACTGCTGAGCAGGCGTCTGAGCAGCCGGCGTTACAGTCTTCCTTAAGGAGAGCTTTCAGGTGCGCTCGGGAGCTGTTCTTCTCGTGATACTGCATCAGATGCAGGCCGCAGCAGTTCAGCGGGCCGGGATGCTCGCAGGCTTTTTCATAGAGGGCGCGTGCCTGACTCAAGTCCTGGGGCACACCCAGGCCGTGCTCGTAGAGATCTCCCAGATTATTGCAGCTTAAGAGACTGCCCGCGTTGCATCCGTCCTTATAGAGGTGAAACGCTCGCACGGCGTCTTTTGGAACGCCTTCCCCGAGCTCATAGGACAGGCCGGCATTGGCACAGCCGTCGGGCGTTCCCAGCCGGCAGGCGCGCTCATAATAATCCGCGGCGCGTGCAAAATCCTTGGACACACCGCGCCCTTCGTAGTACATATAGCCGAGATCAAAACAGGCCGCCGCGAAATCGTTCTCGCAGGCTTTTTGGCCGATCGCCACGGCCTTGGCTTCGTCTTTAGGGACCGCGACCCCGTCGCGATAGTATGGCGCCAGATTGCCGCAGGCCACGCCGACAAATTCGCTGCAGTCGCTGCCGCAGCGGTTGTCACAGCCTTTCTGGAAGTAAGACACTGCCCGGGCGGCATCCTTCGGTGTATGATTCCCTTCACTGTATAAGACGCCAAGATTATTGCATCCGGCAGGATCGCCTTGCTCGCATGCTTTCTCTAGAATCGACAGGCCGAGGGAGGTCTCGTCCGTCTTGTGGGTCAAGAAACTTCCGAGACTGCTGCAGCCGCGCTGCAAGCCGGCATCGCAGGATTTCTGGTACAGCGCTCGTGCTTTAGCCTCGTCCGTCGCCACGCCCTGCCCATGATCGTACAAACCTCCCAACAACAAACAACCGACCGGATCGTCTTGATCGCAGAGGTTACTGGCCAGACCAAAGGCCTCCTGCCGATCCTCCGGAGCGCCGGAATCACGCAATGTCTGCAGCCAATTCTGACAGCCAATGTCATAGCCGAGTGAGCAGGAACGCTCATAAAGGTCTTTGGCCTGATCCAATTTCTTTTCGCCCAGAAGGCCCTGTTCGTAAACGCCGGCGAGATGATTGCAACCGATGCCATCTCCGAGAGAACAGGCGCGCTGGTAATAATCCGTCGCGCGGCTCCAGTTCATCGGGACGCCGCGGCCGACACGGAAGTTGTATCCGGCGTTCGCGCAGGCGCGTCCGGTATTGTCCGCGCAGGCTTTTTCAAAGAGTTGTTCGGCTAACACTGGGTTAGGAGAATCAACGCCGCGACCTTCGACCAGCATGTACCCCAGATCGTTGCAGGCCGCGGAATTCCCCGCGTCACAGGACCGGCGGTACAGCTTGACCGCGGCTGCATCGTCCCGCGTCACTCCCAGGCCGTCCATATAAAGCGCGCCCAATCTCCGGCAGCTTTCCGAAGAGCCTTTATCGCATCCCCGGCGAAGATAAATGGCCGCTGAGTCTGGATGCGCCCGTGCCAGATACCGCGAAGCCGTCTGATTGCAGGCCGCGCCGCCTCCCATCCAGCAACGGGCTTTCAGGCCACTCATGGTCGAGCATCCGCTGAGAAAAAGAGATATCCCCAGAATGAACCGGACATCATAGGCGAGAATGCCGGTCAAAGGCTCGCCGGCCCGAGTTTTCATGAATCTCATATTTTTCTCTGATGATCATTACACTAAAAACAGGCGTGATCGTCGAGGCACGTCAATGCGCAGCCGACCTCAACAGGTATAATACCGCTGAGAAAAACCGGGAAGCATAACGAATCCTTGATAGAATCCTTCCAGCAAACATGATTAATTTCTCCTATTCTTTCGGCCGAAAATAGGCGGTAATGCGGAGAGTTTTTTGGATCCTGGCGGGGACGGCGTCCCTCAGCTTCGCTTTAAGCCCTGCACCGAATCCCACCGCGCATCTTCCTGACAGCTTTCGCTACTCCAATCAATTACTTCCCGCCGTGGTCGCCATCGCCGAACAGATCAGCTTGGGAGGCTCCCTGGAAAAAACACCGCCCTGCTATGTCTCCGTATCCACAGGAAAAGACGAGTACGTTTATCATCTTAAAGACAAGATTTTTATCCGTTGCATCAAGGACCGCTATGAGCTGCCCTCCTGGCGCATTTGCGGGGATTTCGCCGTCGTTCGGGTGGAGCTCATGGATGAATCCATGAATACGCTTCCTCCAGTCATGGCCTGGTTTATGATTTACCGCGAAAACCGATGGCAAAAACTTTTCAAGGATGAGGAGGGGCATTTCTTGCGGGAGAGTTTTAGTCCGGCCGAGCTGCCGCCTTATGCAGTTCGCTGCTTCGAACAGTCACCTGAACGGGAAGTTCATTAATTTCAGCGGCGTACAGTACTTTGAGGGGTGGCTTCCATCTTATTGAATCATGAACTGACATTAGAGCAGCCTGACAGGATCAGGGCCCCTAGAATCTTGCAGGGGTAACGTTCGGCTATGAAAAAAACGGATATATTCTCAAAAAAGATATAAATGTTTAAGCATTGGTTGACTGAATGTTCTTTGTCGCGTCGATTCGCGCGTTCAATAATTTTGGCGTTTATTTTTATCTCTATGCATGAAGCTGTGCGGCCAGGTTTAGCCGCCGAGGGGGAGCAAACGATGCTCAAGAATGTGACCATAAATGATCCTAGTCAGGCGAATCACTATTATGCCTATTGGCTTTACGATGGCAGGCACGCCAAAAGCCTGATCGAGGCGAAACAGGCGGACCAGTACCCTCAAGTACTCCTCGCGAGATCGGCGCTTCGTTCGCCGGCGGTACCGCGGGGCAGCACGCCTTCAGACCGATTGACCGTTGATATGCCATTTGACCCGCGACAGGCCGAGCTCCTGCTTTTTCAGACGTACAAAAAGGATTCGATTTGGGTGACGGGGGACAAACCTTTGCTCGAAACACCACGCCTCTCTTCGTACGATGAAAATGCCGCCCAGATCACGCTCGTTTTGGGGCGTTATCCTTATCGTTACTTTCTCGAAAGGGCGCAAGGGACTGAAATTGCCCGTCTGATCGGAAATCCTCTGGGATCGATCGCCATTTCGCGGACCTCCTCTCCGGTCGATCATGTCAATGACATGAACTTCCTGACCTCGATTGCGCAGGCGATTGATAAGTAAATGAATAATTCTGGGACCGAATGGTGCCTGTTCAGATGGTCATCCCATGCGAAGTAAGTTCCAAGCCGCCGCGCTTGGAACTGTTTTGCTGGCAACTTGGCTGTTGCCTGGTTCAATATGGGGGGATTCTAAAATGGCTGACAACAATGTCCTGATAAAGGTTTATGCGGGACGATTTCAGTTCTCGCTTCCCGATGTGATGCGAGAAACCAGCAATTACTCCTCCATGTATCGGACGAGTTTGAGCGTACAACCTCTTCCCTACGGTGGGGTTGAAACCATGGTTCAACAAAGGATTGAGGAATTGAGAACGAAGGGGTTTCCTGTTAAAACTGCTGGCGCTGCGGAGCCCATCAGCGGCATGCGGTCCATATGGTCTCAAGAAAATACAACTTTTCCGGACATCATGACGCTGGAATCGATCGGGGAATTGAAAAAGAGCGTGTTCATCGCGCACAGCGAAGCGGATGCAGGAAAAGAAGCGCTCGCCGAGTCATTGGTTCGAGACCTTTTCCAGAGTTATGTTCCCGGCGCGATCTCAGGTTTTAGCCTTGGCGACGGGGCGATCCAGTTGGAGCCCTCGCAAAACGAACAAATCAGACGAATCTTCAAGCATCGGATTCACTCTGATATAGAAATCGACTTTGAAACGCGAACCGTTTCCAAACCGGACAAGAAATCATATGCAGATTTGGATGAAGATCGGCAGATCGCCAGAATCAAAAGCCTGAGTAAGCGCAAACGTGTCGCCGCCCATCTGAAAGGCGGTGAATTATGGATATCGGCCAGCGGTACGTCCGAGCCTGCCCTCGTACGATTTACCTGGGATTATCCAGGGGAACCCTATAGCGCTACGAAACCGTCGGTCGCCATCATGGGCACTGCTGAACTCAAACATCAAGCGGAACTCGAAGCCATCTGGGAAGCGGTTCTTGGATCGTTGGATTCAATCCCGCTGGCACCGCCGGAGACCCACGCTGCCCGCATAATGACAGAAGCGGAGGCGATTGATATGGCCCGCGATGCCACCCGCGGGGTAAAGATGCCATCGGGGATTGTTCCTCAGACCCAGTCGGTGGGAGATCTTCTGATCGTGACATTTCCCATAAGACATCCTAAAAACACGTTGGGTCCTGATTACTATGTCCAAGTCTCCATAGATCGACGAACGCGGAAAATCAAAGAAACACTCATCGGTTCCTGACTGGAATACCGTTCCTACGTCAGGGTTCAAAATAGAAAAGGAGTCTCATGACGTTTGAGATTGTCGTTGGCTATTGGCCGGAGGTTGATTTCGTTAGTGAAGCCGCGGAAAAGGCGGGGCTCCGGTGGCGATGGGCTGCGGTTCTGGACACCTACCGCCCGGACCTGGGTTCGGATATGTATTACGACAGCCGATTGTCCGTGGAGCTCATCCAAAGCGTCTTATTGCTCGTGCGGGCTGACCATCTTAAAATCGTTTGGGATGATGAGGGTGAGGAGTCGTGGGAGCAGGACGAATGGCCGATGTCCATGAAAGGAACCCGTTGGGAAGAGGGTTTCCGATGGATCACAGCGTATAGACAAGGCTCCGTCGTATGTTACATCGAGCTCGAACGGTACGATCGTATTGGCGGGCCTGATGTTTATCACGATGCGGTTGTGATCGCGTTCTATACCGCCGAAAATCTGCACGATGAGCTTCTTCGTCGGAGTCAGGAGATCGCTTCGCGTCTAAATGCCAATCTCGAGGGGGTAAGGTTTGGAACTGCCCTTCCTTCGGCAAAGCCGGGTTTCTGGACAAAACTCAAACGTCTAAACTAAAACGATCCGTTGAAGAATATCGTGAAAAAATGCGGGTGACCAGGCCTCCAGGGTCAGTGGATTCTTCACAAAGGGTTCGACTTCTTTTCGGGCCATGGCGACGTCCAACTGGTCTATAGCCGCATGGCCCAAGGCGAGAAACCGATCCCGTGTCAGGGAATCCACCGACTTAAGGTCGCCGCTTTGGATCATGCGCTGGGCCAGATGCGCCGCATGCAGCTTCGGATGATTGGCCGCATACCAGACCAGATCGTACCAGTCACGCCCCTTGACCCGATTCTTCCATCGTCGACAAAGAACCGCATGCATCTTTCCCGCGAAGAGATCCGGCAGAACATACGTGCGGACGCCAAATGGAACGGGATGCAGGAGAAACTTATTTTCCGTTTCAAATCCGGGCGGAGGATCGATGTCGACTTCAAGACGGATCTTGATGATTTGGCCATGCGGGATTTTCCGCAGGAGCGGCTCGGAGGTTTCAATCACCATCAAATGCTTGACGGTATCAGCCTTAAGGAAGGCAGATTGGATTTTGCTCTCGGTTGTTTTTTTCTTCTTTTCCAGCCGTACCTCGAATCCGAAGGAGGCGATTTCCCGTTCCAGGGCGTTCGTATAGTGTCGTAGATCGAACCCGGGCGTGGGCTTCAGGAGTGAAAAGTCCAGATCTTCGGAGAATCGGTCGAGTCCGTACAAGAGCCGGAGGGACGTGCCGCCGTAGAAGGCCGCCTTCTCAAAGAATTTGCTTCGCCAGAGTCCGAGAAGGGCAATTTCCTGGAGGATTTCCCGAAGCGCCTGAACGCGATCATCCACGGTCCGGCTTTCATAGCGTGCGAGCATACGCGACACAGCTTCATTCATGGCGAATTTTTTCTTTTGCCGACTCGCGGATGAGCTGGCTGAGCCAGCGGATTTTGCGGGAACGATAGGTAAGAGCGATTCGCATCACAAGGTCCGCCTTCATGCCAACCAGTCCCGTTGGATCGATTCGCAGATGCTGGACCAAATATTCCAGCAGGTCTGCAGGACTCCTGATAGCGGTTCCGCGATCTGCCGCCAGCTTGTCGGCCAGCGCTTTTTCGGGCACGGCAATCAAAAATGAGCGCCCCTCATCGATTTCTACTTGGTCGATTCCCAGCGTATAGGACTTGGCTGGAATTTGACGATAACTGAAGCGGCCGACCGGTGTTGAAAATTGACGGCCGCGACCTGGGGTGCAGGAGGTGATACTTTCCACGCGCTCGGGAATCAGGCCATGATAATGAAGGGCGTAATCCAAGGAAATATAGGAAGGTCCGTAAATAAGGTTGGCGAGGACTTCACGGGAATACGGACGTCGGGCCAGCGTTTCCCCAAAGACATAAAGGCCCTTCTTTACCCGGATAATCGACTTCTTCTTCAAGAGCGCACGGATCTTGTCCCGGGGGCGGTCGTATTCCCGCAGAACGTCCGTGAGCATCTGATAATCGAATTCTTCACCAACTACCCGACGTCGCAGATCATCAAGCTCCATGGGAGCTATATATCATAATTATCATGGTATGTCGAGTATTATTCGACTTACTACGTTAAATATGTAAAGGCTAATACGGGAGCAGCTTCTTGGTAAACATCGGGGACGGTCCTAACTACTGAACGCAGCGAACCAATGCTGCCATCGCCGTCGAATCAAATGGCGCGTCGTTAGGACCATCCCCAATGCGGACGACTCATTCGAACTTCTTTTTAGTCGTTGGTTCCGCCAATAATGCTGTTGACTGGGTTGAATGGATCACTGTCGTCAGCATGACAGACCGTTGACAACCGGCTCATGCAGAGCAAGGCCAGGACTGCAACAATGGTGCACCCGATCATTTTCCTGTTCATTGTGTCCTCCTTTTGATACGCCACCCTACGCGCTGGGGGGGCTATGGCGAGGTTTCGTTTAACGCATCTCACGAACCCCGCCTAATTATGTTAAATCCTCGCACATGACAACTGGGTGAAAGTATTGTAAAAAATTTCCAGTAACTTCAGGGAGTCTCAACAAGCGGTATCGAGCATCAGCCGATGGACCACCACGCTTTTACGCTCAGGGTATAGTGGGCTGTTGCGTGGGAGTTGGGCGGGATCAAAGCGAAGCAATATGCCGGGGGCGTTTTTGAGGCCCTGCGTCTCTTCCCGGTACGCAATTTGTTCGGCATTCAGTAGGCGGCGGTAAACACTTTCATGCCTCGGATTCACAACGAAGAGCGCGGTCGCGATTTCTCGCTCAAGCATCCAGTCAATCATCGTGCGCATCATGCCGAGTACGACCAATCGCTGTGAACGTTCCGACTCGGCCACAACCAGCCGCCAAATCGCGGCGATCTTGCGGCCCTCGCTGCGCACCTCATCGCAGGCCGCTTTAAAATCCTCATCCATCGTAAAACCCATGGGGCCGTCTTCGGTCACGGAGATACTGCCTGCCACCCGGCCCAACCGGTCCGCCAGAAGCGTCATGGTCTCGGGCACATGGTCGTATTGGGGATAATGAATGATCAGCCCGCTCCGCTCAGAGGCACAATAGCCGCTGGTCACGTAGCAATTGTGTGTGAGCCGGTAGACCTCGCGAAGATCTTTAAGGTCCTCAAGCGTTCGGATCCGCAATTCGCCCAGTGGGCCGAGTTGGGTCACGGCTTGAATACGCATATCATTAGTGGGTAGTGGCATCATCATCTTGCTCTAATCATAGGCCTTCAATGTTACGCAGAGGTTAATTCCATGTTAATTCTTGTTAACACTGTTTTCAGCCAATCCGTCACTCCACACCATTATGCCGCTCCAGATGGGGACGAAATCACAAAAGCCTTATTTTGTGTAAACTAAAGTTGTGAGTCAGCCTGCTCTTGATGCCGCGCTCGAAGACTGGCGCCGTAGCTTGCCGCCCGAGGCCGTTCTGACCGGCTCCGAGCTCGATCCTTATCACATTAACTGTCTCAGTCTCGACCGCGTCATCCCAGCCGCGCTGCGGCCCACGAGCGAAGCCGACGTCCTCCAGATCGTCCAGATCGCGCGGCGACATAAGACGCGCCTCTACGCCTTCAGCACCGGCCACAACTGGGGTTATGGAACCGCTCTGCCCGTCGCCGACAATTGCGTGCTCGTGGATCTCTCGCGCATGAATCGAATCCTCTCGATGGATCCGGACCTTGGCCTAGTGACGCTGGAACCGGGAGTCACCCAGAAGCAGCTCTACGACTATCTCGCCGAGCGTGGCTTGGACTTTTTTGTGCCGACGACCGGCGCGGGGCCCACAGCGAGCGTGCTGGCGAATGCGCTGGAGCGCGGCTTCGGTATGACGCCGATCGAGGACCATTTTGCGGCGGTCACTTCGCTGCGAGCGGTGCTGGCTAACGGGACTGTGTATCAGCCTTACATGTCCGGGATCGGCGCGACGACTGCCGACGGCGTTTACAAATGGGGGCTCGGCCCGTACTTGGACGGTCTCTTCACGCAAAGCAATTTCGGGATCGTGACGTCAGCGCAGATCGCTCTCGTGCGCCGCCCCGAGCATACCGAGGTCTTCCTTTTTACGCAGCAGCGCGGCACGACCCTGGCCGCGATGGTCGATGCGTGCCGGGAGATGATGGCCGACCTGCGTGGACCGCTCGGCGGCGTCAAGTTCCTCAACCGCAAACAAGTTGAAAACACTTTTGGTGTGGCCAAGGTTGGTCCGGGTTTTCCCGAAGATTATGACTGGGCTGCAGTGGGTGTGCTGCATGGCACGCGCGCGATGGTTCCAGCACTGCGCAAAGGGGTTCGTCGAGGGCTGCAGGCTCAAGTTTCCGCGCTGCGCTTTGTGAACGACGAGAAAATCGTCTGGCTGCGCCGATTGGGGAGCCTGGCGCCAGGCAGCTTGAAGCGGTCGCTCCTGGACGCCGCGGCCCGCGTCGAGCAGGTCATGCATATCATGCATGGGAATCCGCGCGGGTTGGAACTGCGGCTGGCTTACCGGTATGTGCCGCTTCCGAAAGCCCAGCCCTGGGATCCGGTGCGCGACGGTGTGGGGATCTTCTGGTACGCGCCAGTTCTGCCGCTCAAGGGGGAAATCATTACGCGCCTATGCGATATGGCCGTTGCGACGCTAGGGAAGTACGGTTTCGACCAAACCATTTCTTTCACAACGCTCTCGGAGCGTTGCGCGATCGGCGTCGTGCCGATCATCTATCGCAAGACCGAAGCGGAGGAAACGAAGAAGGCGCATGAATGCTTTCATACGCTCTGGCGCGAGGGCGAAGCTCTGGGCTGCCCGCCCTACCGTATTAACATCGCAGCCATGCCTGAGTTATCAGATCCAGCCCGTTCGGTCTATTTTCAGATGGTGCAAGCGCTCAAGTCCGCGCTCGACCCGGATGATATCTTGTCGCCTGGCCGCTATGGCCCTTCTTAACGCAACGAGTTCTAACTCAGGGGTTGAATTCGAGGCTCATGCGGAAAGTCCTTCTAAATGCCATTGATGCTTCAAGGCGCGTTTACGGTCGGAGATAGCTTGTTCAAAAGGCCGAAAAGGCTCCCCCAGCGATAAAAGATCGAGTTGCCGAAGAATGTATGGTCGATGACCGAGAGGTATTTGATCGCAAACGTAAGCATAAAAGCGAGCAAATAATTCGGGAGTCCACGAAGAACCCGTAAAGTCCAAAGTTTGAAAGAGAAGTTTATCCCAATGCATGGCTTCCAGATACTCTGGGTAATGGACGCGGTGGTTCATGCGGTAAACAATTTCTCCATTTAAATTGATCACGTGGTTCCCCAGCGGCATGAGGCCCCTGGGAAGGCGTGTGTGGATGATATCAAGGCCAATGGCGCTTGGCGGAAATAGGTTCAGTGGAAGATCCGCTGCAATGAGCATGAGCGTATCGGCAGGCGCAAGAATCCGGAAGATCCGATAGTAGAAGTCCGGGTCTTCGTGCGAAAGCATCCCTTCCCATCCTGGATTTCGGGCGAGAGCGACGGTTTTCCCTGGGACATGATCGCGGGTGAACTTTATGTTTTGGAAAATCGTCGGAATCAGATAAAGTTTTAACGCATGTAACCCAACGCGAACGACGCGCTCGAATCCAAAATCCAAGCCGGCTGAGAACAATCCGATATCGCGTAGAAAGCGACGTCGCCCTTCACCTAAAATCGTTTTTGGAAAACTGCGCAAGCCCATTTCGTTCCATCCCAGGATAAGACCTCCTCCCTCATTCTGCTTATTGGAAAAATAGAGGGGATCAACACCGATGATCTCTTCCAAGCCAGGATAGAGCTCAAGCAATTGTTCCAGAAGTTCGCGATTGGCCAGGCGGTCCCAGCTCGCAATATAAAGTAGTCGTTTGATCTGCGACAGGCCATTCGGACCTGGCGTTTGAGAGGGCACAACGAACCGGTTTTGGCCGGCCGGACTCGGCGCTCGAGGGTCATCCTGCGATGTGTGTTCAGAATCTACTGTTGCAAAAGATCCGGAGCGACACGCCTCCAGATAAGTGATCGGATGAAATAACCGCCCGAAGTTCGGAATGACGCCATCGATGCCGGCCCAATAGGCAGCGACAATTTGCGACGAAGAATGATCGTCCGGGACGATGGGAGTCTTCCTATCGCCATCGTGCTCCAGGGAGTGATGCTTCGCATCTACGGACTCGCGATTATCTTTGTTTGTGGCATCAGCTTGACGGATAGCCATCTCCAGCAAAGCCTTGGCATATTCGAATGCCGCATCGATCCTTCGATGAGCCGCGTTGTTTTTGCCCAAGTGGGGCGGCTTTTTTGTCAGTGCATCAGCCAGCACGACAACTCCGTGTTCGATAAGTATGGCGTCTCCTGGGAATGGAAGAAGATCAAAGAGTTTAGCCCCTGCGGGATTCCGCATGCGTCGGATTCTGTCTAATCGATCTAGAAAAAGTTCCAGACTTTTCAGGGGGCGATTCGCATGGATCTGCCGGTTTCCGTCAATATGTTTACCCTCCCATATATCTATGAGAAGTTTCAGTTCGTTGGTCTCCCAACTGAATGGCGGAATGCCGCCAATCTTGCGCAAGAGTAGTCTGATTCGAGTAAAAATCGGCTTGCTGGAAACACGCCGGCTTCTCCTCCGCACAATCGCTGTATTTCTGACAATCCTTCGGGGGATGTTATTTATGATCTTTAGATCAACGATATCGGCTGGAGGAATTTTGTCAAGAGCAGGATCGTTGTTTATGAGAAGACGACGGCCTCGAGTTAGTTTGCCCCGGGAGTTATAGTTGTCCAAGATGTCTCTGTCGAGATTGGCAATGGCCCACTCCTCTAAAATTGTGGAAATATCATCCAAAACCACGCTAGAACCTTTTGCCCATAAATAAATATATTCGACGGCCTTCTCTGGAATTGGCGTCATGGCGTTGGGAATGATTTGTGGTGGTTCCGAAGGTGTTGTTGAAGGGATGATGGCCGAATCGTAGCCTGACAATTCCAATTCCGCCGCACGATCAATAGCGGAGGCCGGCTCAGCAGAGGCCGGACGGACGAACACGGAGGAGTCGGCCAGAGACTGTGAAGTAAAGAAGCGGCTAGACGTGAGCGGTAAGCAATAGGTCGTGAACGGGGGGGGACCCGCAGACCATCAATGGCATGGCCATACAGGAGACCAGAAGGACAGCGACGATGCGTGCGAGAAGTTTGGCCATGGCGTCCGAATGAGAATGGCTTCATTCTATGAGGGTTTTTGATGCAAGAACATCCGTCAAAAGGCTCTATTAATCAGGTCCTTTGGTCCCAAACTTTTTTGGGTATCTAGAGGACGGATTGAATTCGGGATTTTAATTCTGTTTGGGAGAGGCGGCCCTTGTGGCCTTTTGCCAGCGCCGCCAGGATTTTCAATTCGCGATCCTTAAGCTGTACGGATGGTGTCTCGCCATTGGATATTCGTAAGTTGGCCACGGCCGACAACGATTCTTTGCCGAGAGCATCTCCGGCGATTTCGGTCAGAATGGTAAAAGCCCACCTCACTAGAACAGAAAGCGATCTTAAAGCTTCGCCGGACATTCCTGGGGTGGCGTCTAATTCCACCTTTAGCGTGACGCCATGATCCTTCGCGAGCGTCTTCGACAACTCATCGGCCGCGCGCACGATGTCTAACCGCGACGGCGCCGGAACGCTGGATGCTGGAGTGCTGAGCGCCCCGTCCGACAAGAGATCAGCGACTTGTTCCGGATCCCTCACCGACACGGCTTCGACGGAATCTAATGGCACATACATGGCGGCGGCTTCGGGAGCGCGTCCATCCAGCGTCGCCGATTGTAGAAGAAGCGTCCGGCCACGGTCGGAATCTGTTCCGAGCTTCACGATCCGCCCTGACAGATCCCGACCGTTGCGCAAATGCAGAGTCACCAAGGGAAGCCGAGGGGAAGCCGGGTCATCGCTCTGTTCGTAGCAGCGCGCTAGTAAGGCCAGGAGATCCGGGACGGATTTCGCCGGCAGCTTTCCCAACAGCTCCAAGGGATTCATCAGAGTTTTGCCGATAACACCGAGGACATCATTCCATAGCCGGCATAGCTGCCATAATCGAAGGATGATTCGTTCGTTAGTACGCCATTCTCGAAAGTCGCCTTGGGATCATCATTCCCAGGTTTGTTTTTAAAAACAACTTTTTTCAGGCTTTCTTTCAGGGCATCCTTCCCAAGATTGTCTTTGGCAATTTCTTCAATGGCCTGGATCAATGACGTGAGACCGTTATGCTGCAGACCTTCGAGGCCGGCAACAGTCGAGAATGTGGCCCAATCGACTTCAATGGGAATAGCCACCCCGACGACTTCCTTGACTTTGTCCGATGTGGTTTTAAGAATGCCGTCCTGGATTTCTTTCGTCTTGCGCTTTTCTTCAAGTCCCATGGTCGATCTCCTTTTTATGAATCTAAGAAACACTATTGATAGTATAAAAATTGTTTATTACAGGCATGTTACATGTTGTGGAATGGGCCTTGCGCCAGTCATCAAAAAAGGATATATCTACGCGATGAAACGCCGGCTGACCGCCGTTGCTCTCGGTGTCTCGATTCTTGTTGCCCAGGTCCAGGCGGACCCATCCACCGTACAAACCGCGCGCGAGGTTCGAACCTACCTGTACCGTCCCGAAGTGTTCGCCGACCGACCGCTCGGCTTGGGCCTGCCCTCAAACCCGTCTATTCTGCAGAGTTATTTTTGGTACGCCCGACTGGAAGAGTCGACGCGGGCGAGCCTGGGGATGGAATCCCTCGCCGGCTTCGTTC
>Ga0206971_10319_pt1 | contig 13828 bp, 13 predicted proteins | sample Alteio_BWOrgHeat_85_FD_152917 | JGI IMG/M metagenome (GOLD analysis project Ga0206971, IMG submission 152917) | Enriched cells from forest soil in Barre Woods Harvard Forest LTER site, Petersham, Massachusetts, United States -... | ecosystem: Environmental > Terrestrial > Soil > Temperate forest >...
AAGAAAAGGAAAAGGGTGAGGTAATTTGTCCGACTTGGATTTGATAGCTATTAAACAATGTAATTTAATAACTCCTTAAGTTCATTAGGAGCTATATTGTCTTTTTCACCCTTATCAAAAATCGTCAATAAGTAAACCACTGTTTCTGAAATGTGCAGATAAGTAATTATCCTCGCCCCTCCTGATTTGCCTTTCCCCTTAGAAGCAATCGGAAGACGAATTTTAAAACAACTGCTACCTAACGCAGTCCCTTGTTGAAGGCTTTTCTTTTAAACTCCTAACCAGTTCAGGATATTCACTTTGAGGGAAGGGTATTTTTTGGCAAGGCGTTTTAACTCCTTTTCAAATTTAGGCGTTACTTCAACCTTATAGCTCATCGAAAAGATCTTCGGCGTTGCGCGCTTTTAGTTTTCCGGTTTTGATCAGGTTTAATTCTTCAACCGCTTCTTTTAAGTCCCCGAGTACTTTAGCTTTATACGGTGTAAGCTCTTTTGCTTTAACATAAGAAAGACCTTTTAGCACTTCCATTAAATGATGCGCTTTATTGTCTTTTATATCCAATAGTACTTTCATCCGAAAAATTTAATAATCAAAGTTTAGCAAAATTGAAAATTAAATCCTATAATAAAAGAGCCGCTTTGTAAGCAGCCCTTTTAAAAAACTTTCTAAAAACAGCTATTTCAGCAACTCTGCCTTAACCGTGTCCAATATTTTGAATGAAGCTGCTGAATCCGGCGCTTCTGCATACACCCGCAAAACAGGCTCCGTACCTGATGCCCGTATCATTACCCAGCTGCCGTCTTCAAAAAAGAATTTGAATCCGTCCAGGTCTTCGGTTTTCACCACGTTTAAATGGCCGAAGTTTTTGATACCCGATTTGCAATTAGAAACAATGCGCTGTTTTATTTCTTCGGTCACATGCAGGTCGTAACGCTCAACGGCGAATTTACCCACGATATCGTAAACTTCCTGCACCAGGTCGCTCAGGCTGCGGCCGGTTTTAGCCATAAATTCCCATATCATAAGCCCGATCCAGATACCGTCGCGCTCGGGGATGTGACCGTTAACCGCTATACCGCCCGATTCTTCGCCGCCCACCATAAATGGTTTGCCAGAATTAACGATCAGGTCGCAGATGTACTTGAAGCCGATTTTAGTAACAGTATTGTTTAACCCGTAAGCATCGCACAGTTTTTGTATTTTGCTGGTGCATGAGAAGGTTGAATATACCTCGCCGCGCTCGCCTTTTACCTTATACATATAATGAATAAGCAGCAACAGGATGTGGTGCGAATCGACAAAATTGCCATTCTGGTCATACAACCCGATACGGTCCGCATCGCCATCCGTAACTAACCCGGATGCGATTTCGCCTTCGGATAATTTGATGATCTCTTCAAACTCCTTCAGGTTACGTTGTATGGGCTCCGGCGCTTGCCCGTCAAAGCCCGGATTGGCATCGCAATGCAGAAAAGTAATATCAGGGAACAAACGGCGCATCACGTTTTTTGCCCGGCGCCGTACATGGCGTCATAAGCCCAAACCAGCCCGCTGTCGCGAATAGCCGGGATATCAAAGCTTTTTTCGGCATGTTCAACGTACATATCTTCCAAATCGATAAACTCGATAAGGCCCTCTTTTTCATAATCTTTAACCGACTTCAACTGAAGATCGATCGTGTCCGGGATGATGGACTCAACCGCTTCAATATCATCCGGCGTGGCGGGTCCGCCATAGAATGCTTTGATCTTATATCCGTTGTACGATGGCGGGTTATGGCTTGCCGTAATAATAATGCCTGCCGATGCCTGTTTGCGAACAGTGCCCAACGAGATCATCGGCGTTGAGATGAATGAATTGGATGCCCGGTATACTTTTACGCCCTGCGATGCAAGCACACATGCGGTAACGTCGGCAAACATGGGCCCCGCGAAACGCGGGTCGCAGCCCACAACGGCCGAAGGATTTTCGAAAGCTTTGTTAAGCCACAATGCCGTGGCATAAGCTACGCGTTTTACGTTTTCGACAGTATAATCGTCGGCAATGATAGCTCTCCAGCCGTCGGTACCAAATTTAATTTTATTCATGTTTAGATATAAGTGGTTTAAAATCCTATTTTTAGCGCCTCAAAAATTGATACACGAATATCAATCATTTGTGGTAAAAGTAAAGAAAAAATGAAAGTTTTAAAATTTGGCGGTACATCGGTGGGAAGCCCTGAGCGGATGAAAAAGCTGCTGGATATTATTAACCCTGCCGAAAGGCAGATCGTGGTGCTGTCGGCCGTATCAGGCACAACAAACAGCTTGGTTGAAATAGGGCAGGCCTACCTGTCAGGCGAAAAGAAAAAGGCGTCTGAGTTAATAAAAATACTTAAGGATAAATACGAGCTTTTTATAACACAACTATACGCCGATCCTGAACACCTGGAGCAAGGTAAAGAGGTGATAGACTATCATTTCGGCCTGTTAAGTCATTTGGCTAATGATCTTTTTACGGCGATTGAAGATAAAGTAGTGCTGGCGCAGGGCGAGCTGCTATCGACAACCTTGTACCATATTTATTTAAAAGAAATTGGCGTACAATCGGTTTTGCTGCCTGCGCTTGATTTTATGAAGATAGATGAGGACAATGAGCCGATGGTGGATCATATCACCAATCATTTAACGCCCTTGCTGGAAGCACATCCCGATAACAAGCTTTTTATTACCCAGGGATATATTTGCCGCAACAGCTTTGGCGAGATAGACAACCTGCGCCGCGGCGGCAGCGATTATACAGCATCGCTTATCGGCGCCGGTATCCGCAGTGAAGAAGTGCAGATTTGGACGGATATTGACGGCATGCATAATAATGACCCGCGTATTGTAAAGGGAACAACGCCCATTGCACAGCTATCGTTTGACGAAGCAGCTGAGCTGGCTTATTTCGGCGCTAAGATATTGCACCCCCAAAGCGTTTTTCCGGCGCAAAAATATCGTATCCCGGTACGCCTGTTGAATACGATGGACCCAAAGGCAGCTGGTACACTGATCACCAATTCCAGCGAAAAGGATCGGATAAAGTCTATAGCCGCAAAGGATGGCATTACCGCCATAAAAATACAATCCAGCCGCATGCTGCTGGCTTATGGTTTTTTGCGCCGGGTTTTCGAGGTTTTTGAGCGATATAAAACTTCGATCGATATGATTACTACATCCGAAGTAGCCGTTTCACTCACTATTGATGATACGACTTACCTCGCAGATATCATAAAGGAGCTGGAGACCTTTGGTACGGTTGATATCGATAAACACCAAACCATTATTTGCGTCGTAGGAGATTTTGGCGCCGAAAAACATGGTTATGGCGCAAGGGTGCTGGAGGCGGTGAAACATATCCCGCTGCGCATGATCTCATATGGTGGAAGTGAAAATAACCTATCGTTGCTGATTAAGACGGAAGATAAAACGGAAGCTTTAAGAAGTTTGCATAACCGGCTTTTTTGATTTTGGTCCCGATATCTATGGGGTCAGATTTCGGATTTATGTTAAAAAGAAAGTCACTGTAACAAATCGTGACCATTGAAAAAAGGAATAATGTTCAACAACAACACCATAGATCGTTTTAAGGCGCTTGAGACGCCGTTCTACTATTATGATCTCGACATCCTGCGTAAAACCCTGGCTGCCTGCACCAATGCATCTGCTAAATACGGCTTTCATGTGCATTATGCCATGAAGGCTAACTTTAATCCCAAAGTGCTGGATATGATACAGTCCTACGGCATCGGCGCCGACTGTGTGAGCGGCAACGAAGTAAAGGCAGCTATCGAACATGGTTTTGGCAGTAACAATATTGTTTTTGCCGGAGTGGGTAAATCCGATAAAGAGATCAATTTAGCCCTCGATGCCGACATTTTTTGCTTTAATGCCGAATCGGTACAGGAACTGTTCATTATCAACGACCTCGCGGCAGCAAAAAACAAAACGGCAGCGATAGCCATTCGCATTAACCCCAATGTGGATGCGCATACCCACCATTTTATCACGACAGGGCTCGACGAGAACAAATTCGGCATTAACAGCTGGCAGTTGCCCGAAGTGGTGAACGCGCTGAGGAAATGCGGCAACCTTAAGTTTTTAGGGATACATTTTCATATCGGTTCGCAAATAACTGACATGGAGGTGTACAAAAACCTGTGTACGCGGATTAACGAGATGCAGGACTGGTTTGCAGATCATGGCTTCGAAGTGAAACTGCTGAATACCGGCGGAGGCCTCGGCGTTGATTACCATAACCCCGACAGCAACGGGACCGCCGACTTTGAAAGCTATTTTAAAGTTTTTAAAGACTTTTTAAACGTAAAGCCCGGTCAGGAAGTCCATTTTGAACTGGGGAGAGCCCTGGTTGCGCAGTGCTCGGCGCTCATATCACGGGTGCTGTATGTAAAAAACGGCCAAAAAAAGAATTTCCTGGTATTGGATGCCGGAATGACGGAACTGATCCGACCTATGCTGTACCAGGCCTATCACCAGATTGAGAATTTGAGCGGGGAGTCCGAAAGTCCGGAAGACCGAAAGTCCGGAAGTGAAAATGAGGCAATTGCCAACTTAAAACTGCCAACTGTACACTATGATATAGTGGGCCCGATCTGCGAAAGCACTGACTGTTTCCAGAAGGATGTAGAAATGCCCGAATCTTTCCGCGGCGACCTGATCGCAATACGTACCACCGGCGCTTATGGCGAAGTGATGGCTTCTGGCTATAACCTGCGTGACAGGGTGGGGAGCGTGTATTCCGAATAAACTAAAATTTGTACCCAAATCTTACAAAAATATTTTCCCCTGCTTCGATTGTGCCGAAGAATTGCTTGACCTTGATAAAATAACTTATCTTGGGGAATATGTCGTGGAATATCCTGGCGGATGAATTGTCGCCGGTGTAATAAGTACTGTACAACGGGTTGTAGCCAAGAGTAGTGCCTAAAAAGCCACGTATGCCATTTTGAAAACCGGGGTTGTTTACATTGTGAAACAATATTTCGGAGGTTAAGCCGATGGTAAAAAGGTTTGTCCTGGCATCTGCATAATAATTGGGCTGCGACTGTACTGCCTGCCTGAAATTGGCATAGTCGCCAAATTCGTGGCTGTAAGCCATTTCAATGCCGATAAACCTGATGTCGGTGCGGCCCTGGGTCACAAAAAAATTGGCAGACGCACGGCCGCCTATCGCGCCAAAATATTTATCGGTAAAATAATTGGGCTGGCCTTTTTGAATCACATTATTCCCGAAATCTCCTAAAACACCAAAGGCGCCATAAGCCAGGTTAAAATTATTAAATACATAGCCCTGGCTTATATTTGCCTGGCCGCTTACTATCATGTCGTCATAATCAGCGCCGAGATAAGTATTCAGGCCGCCGGATATGTAAGTGGCCGACTTTACCGAATCAAAGGAAGCGGGCTTTGGCTGATAGGCGATATCCTGGTGATAAAGTGCCGGTGAGTAAACCTTGGAGCACGAGCTGAACAATACCGCAAGGATAAATAAAATGTAAAGTTGTTTCAGGTTCATATATTAGGCTAATTTACGTAATATACGAGGCTTTCCGGAAATTTGTAACAAAATCGAAAATAATTTATCCTGCATGAAAAAAGCTATCGTAGTAGGCGCCAGTTCGGGTATTGGGAGGGAACTTGCCGTCATTCTGGCCAAAAACGGCTATAAAGTGGGTATTACAGGGCGGCGCGATCAGTTACTGCTGAACCTGCAGGCTACCATGCCTGAAAGTTTCGTCGTTTCTTGTTTTGATGTCACGGATATTAAAAATGTGCCTGCCTGTTTACAACGCCTTGTTGATGAACTCGGCGGACTGGACTTATTGGTGCTGAGCTCAGGTACCGGAAAGATCAACCCAGCGCTGGATACTGAAATTGAGCAAAAAACAAATGCGGTAAATGTTACCGGCTTTACGGCGGTTGCTGATTGGGCCATTAAGTATTTTGATGCGCAGGAATATGGACATTTCGCTGCGATTACTTCGGTAGCAGGTATCCGCGGCAGCCGGTTTGCGCCGGCCTATAACGCATCAAAGGCGTACCAGGTAAGCTACCTGGAGGGTTTAAGGCAAAGAGCTTTTCACCTTAAAAAGCCAATTCATATAACGGATATACGACCGGGCTTTGTGGACACCGATATGGCCGCCGGTAATGTATTCTGGATGGCGCCGGTCGATAAGGCTGCGCGGCAAATTTTCAGGGCCATTGAAAATAAAAGAAGCGTCGTTTACATAACCAATCGCTGGCGGCTGGTGGCGTTTTTGTTTCGCATGGTGCCCGGTTTCTTGTTTAAGCGCATGTAAAAATCAAAAATATAACCCTATTACCCTAAAACTTTATGACGAATTTTGGCTGTTTTAGTAGTCATTCATCTGCCATTCACTTGTGCATCCATGGGCAGTAAAAGGACGCCAGCAATTGCACTTCGTTTGCTATTGTTAATCAGATGCCTGCGGCACAGCTGCCTTTTTAAAGACGAACCCACACTTTAGCCGATTATTTTAATAGGGCCTATAAAGTCGCCCTCTTTTTATTGCAGGTGAGGGGTGGGTCGACCCTGGCGTACATTACCGCCAATGCATGAACCACGCAAACCATGTCTGCCGCTTTAAAAATGTAAAAACAACAATTATTTTTTATAAGTAGCAACAAATGCTTTAATTTACGGCACGTTTTTCCATTTATAAACAAGTTCCCCGAATGAGTAATGACCAGTTTGTTATTGGTGTTGATTACGGCACCGATTCCGTACGATCAATAATTGTTGATGCGCGCAATGGGCGCGAACTGGCTTCTTCGGTGTTTATGTACCCGCGCTGGCAACAGGGCTTGTATTGTGATGCCGGCCAAAACCAATTCAGACAGCATCCGCTGGACTATGTTGAAGGACTGGAGTTTACGATTAAGGATTGTATAAAAAAGGCTGGTGGAGGTTCTGTTGCGCGGGGAATTAAAGCTATTTCGGTTGACACGACCGGTTCCACCCCGGTAGCTGTTAATGAGCAGGGGGTGCCTCTTGCCCTGGCGCCGGGATTTGAAAATAACCCGAACGGCATGTTTGTTTTATGGAAAGACCACACGAGTGTAAAAGAAGCCGCTGAAATAAACCACCACGCCACAAAGTTCGAAATAAACTACCTGCAATATGTAGGCGGTATTTATTCTTCTGAATGGTTTTGGGCCAAATTGCTGCGTATTTTAAGGGCGGATGAGCAAATAAGACAGGCCTGTTATTCCTGGGTGGAGCATTGCGACTGGATACCCTTCCTGCTTACCGGAGGCAAACATATTAGCGAGATGAAGCGCGGCCGTTGCTCGGCAGGGCATAAGGCCCTGTGGTCCGCAGAATATGGCGGACTGCCGCCGGATGAATTTTTCGCATCGCTCGACCCGCTTTTAAAGGGTTTTACAGCACGGCTATTTAATGATACCTATACATCCGATGTGCCTGCGGGGAATTTAGGCACGGAATGGGCCGGGCGTTTGGGATTGAGCACGGATGTGGTGATTGGTGTCGGGGCGTTCGACGCCCATATGGGCGCCGTTGGCGGACAGATAGAACCCTATCACCTCAGCAAAGTTATGGGCACTTCAACCTGCGATATGCTGGTGGCGCCGATGGCGGATATGCACGGCAAATTGATAAAAGGTATTTGCGGGCAGGTGGATGGGTCGGTGATCCCCGGCATGCTTGGGCTTGAGGCGGGGCAATCTGCTTTTGGCGATACTTATGCCTGGTTTAAAAACCTGTTATCATGGCCATTGAATGACCTGCTTAGCCAATCAAAATTAATTGACGGCCCAACGGCAGAGGCTTTAAAGAGCGAAATAGCGGCAAAAATAATCCCTGAATTAAGCCGGCAGGCAGCACGGTTACCTTTGGATGAAAATGCTGAATTATCAGTCGACTGGCTAAACGGCCGTCGCACGCCGGATGCCAACCAGGAACTGAAAAGCGCCATCGCCGGACTGAGTTTGGGCAGCGATGCCCCGCGTATTTTCAGGGCACTGGCCGAAAGCACCTGTTTTGGGGCGAAGAGCATCGTCGACCGGTTTAACTGTGAAGGCGTACCGGTAAAAGGTTTGATCGGAATAGGGGGGGTGGCTAAGAAATCGACTTATATCATGCAAATGATGGCTGATGTATTGCAGATGCCAATCCGCATACACCAGTTTGAACATACCTGTGCGCTTGGGGCAGCGATGTTTGCGGCCACCGCGGCAGGCATTTATCCAAGGGTTGAAGATGCAATGGCAGCGATGGGCGGCGGGTTCGATGTGGAATATCAGCCCAACGGACAAAATGCGGAGTTATACGCCAGACGCTATAAAAAATATATACAATTGGGGAAATTTGTCGAATACCCGCAGATTTGACAACCCGTACATTCGGGGTTGTTAAATCTTATCGATTAATAAATGAGCAAATACGAACATATCCAAAAGCAGGCCTGCGAGGCCAACATGGAGCTTCCCAGGCTAAACCTGGTGATCTTCACCTTCGGCAATGTAAGCGCTGCGGATCGAGACCTGGGTGTATTTGCCATCAAACCCAGCGGCGTGCCCTATGGGGACTTGTCGCCGGAAAAAATGGTCATTGTTGATTTTGACGGCAAAGTTGTAAAAGGCAAATTACGGCCATCATCCGATACCAAAACACATGCGGTGTTGTACAAGGAATGGCCGGAAATAGCGGGAATATGCCACACGCATTCCACTTATGCTACCGCCTGGGCGCAATCTCAGCGTTGTATCCCCATCTATGGCACCACCCACGCCGATCATAAGACGGTGGACATTCCCTGCGCCCCGCCTATGCACGACGACCGGATACAAGGCGATTACGAATACCAAACCGGTTACCAGATCATCGATCATTTAAAAGAACAAGGGCTAAGTTACCACGAAGTTGAAATGATACTGGTTGGCAACCACGCGCCATTCACCTGGGGCAAAACGGCCGAAAAAGCGGTCTATAACAGTGCAGTGCTGGAATCTATTGCGCAGATGGCTTATTTAACCGAGCAGATCAACCCCAAGGCAGCAAGGCTAAAAGAATCGTTGATCAAAAAGCACTATGACCGCAAGCACGGACCCGATTCGTATTATGGACAATAAATTAGGTGAAAGGTAGAGGGCGAAAGGTAAAAGGTCAGGGAATGAGGTTTTCTTCCAATCACTAATTCACTAACTCACTAATCGACTAAATCTTCTTTAGGTGAAAGGTAAAAGGCGAAAGGTAAATGGTCAGGGAACGAAGTTTTTCTTCCAATCACTAATTCACTAATTCACTAATTCACTAACTCACTAATTCACTAATTGATATGATAAATCTAAAGCAGTTCGAAGTTTGGTTCGTTACCGGGAGCCAGCATTTATACGGGGAAGAAACGCTTTTAAAAGTGGCCGAACATTCTGAACAAATTGCCCGGTCCTTTAACGAACATGCGGAAATACCCGTACGGGTGGTTTTTAAGCCGACCGTAAAGTCAACTGAGGAAATATACAATATTTGCCAGGAGGCCAATACCACTAAAAACTGTATCGGCATCATTGCGTGGATGCACACTTTTTCGCCGGCCAAAATGTGGATCGGTGGGTTAAAAATATTGCAAAAGCCATTGATGCACCTGCACACCCAGTTTAACCGGGATATCCCCTGGGACAGCATCGATATGGATTTTATGAACCTGAACCAAAGCGCCCATGGCGACCGCGAGTTTGGTTTTATCATGTCGCGCATGCGCTTGAGCCGCAAGGTGATCGTTGGCCATTGGGAAGATGGTGTAGTTTTAGGGCAGATCGCCGCCTGGTGCCGCGTAGCTGCGGGCTGGCACGATTGGCAGGGTGCCCGTTTTGTTCGCTTTGGGGATAACATGCGTTTTGTAGCCGTGACCGATGGCGACAAGGTGGAAGCGGAGTTAAAATTCGGCTATTCAGTAAACACCCATGGCGTTGGCGATTTGGTGAAAGTGATCAACGAGATCAGTGATGCCGAAACGGATAAACTGATGGGCGAATACGAGGAAAAATATGCGGTGGTCGATTCTTTACACAAGGGCGGCGCGCACTACAGCTCGATGCAGGCCGCAGCCAGGATTGAACTTGGCATAGCAGCATTTTTGAAGGACGGCAACTTCAAAGGCTTTACCGATACCTTTGAAGACCTGCACGGCCTGCTGCAACTCCCGGGCATCGCGGCGCAGCGCCTGATGGGCCAGGGCTATGGCTTTGCAGCCGAAGGCGACTGGAAAACTGCCGCCTTAGTGCGCGCTATGAAAGTAATGGGCAGCGGGCTTAGCGGCGGCAATTCCTTTATGGAAGATTATACCTATCATTTCGACCCCAAAAATCAAATGGTGTTAGGCTCGCATATGCTGGAGATTTGCGAATCTATAGCCGATGGCAAGCCCAAATGCGAGATCCACCCACTCGGCATCGGCGGCAAGGCCGACCCGGTGCGCCTGGTGTTTAACGTGGCCGGTGGACCTGCGCTAAATGCGTCGGTGATTGATATGGGCAACCGTTTCAGGCTGCTGGTGAACGAAGTCGAGGGTGTGGCGCCTGAGCATGACTTGCCAAAACTGCCAGTGGCCCGTGTACTATGGAAACCCTACCCTGATATGCAAACAGGCTGTGCCGCATGGATACTCGCCGGTGGTGCGCATCATACGGTCTATAGCCAAAATCTTTCATCTGATCAGCTGGCGGATTTCGCCGAAATGGCCGGGATTGAGTTTGTTTTGATCGGAAAAGACACCAAACTGCATCAACTGAAAAAGGAATTACAATGGAGTGAAGTTTATTACCGTTAATGTGAAGCTATTCAGATGTGCCCCGCGTGTATGGAATGCAGATGTGCGGATTGGGAGATAATGGCTAAAAATTTACCAGGCTTTTGATAGAATCGTCATTAAAATCTGGCGCAAAATGAATCACGTTTTCAAACTGTTTGAATTCTTCGGGTAAATGGGTAGTGGTAATGATCACCGCCTGCATGCCGGCATTTGCCGCAGTTTCGGCGCCTTTGGGCACGTCTTCAAAAACCAGGCAATCCGTCGGCAGAATGCCCATTAATTCGGCGGCTTTCAAAAATGTTTCCGGGTTCGGCTTACTAAAGGTTACATCATCTGCACTCACTATCGCCTTAAAATAGTGCCTGATGTGCAAGTTATCAAGCACAAAATCAATATTGATAGGTATAGCAGCAGTCCCGATTGCCATTGGGATACCGGCCTTTTGAGCTTTTTCTAAAAATTCGTGCAGGCCGGGCAGCAGTTCCAGGTAGGGCAAAAACTCGCGCTGATATTTCCTTTCTTTTTCGACCGAGATTCGCTCCATTTCTTCGGCAGTAAACCGGCCCGCGCCAAACATTCGCACCAGCACCTCCTGGTTCTTGCCGTACATCTGCGGTTTTACTTCTTCAAACGTAAAATTGCCGCCCAACTCGTCGTTCAGCAGGCTGTGCCACGCTTTGGCATGGTACGGCATATCATTCACCATTGTACCGTTAAGGTCGAAAATAAAGGCCTTCATTCAATTCGTTCGTTAGTATGGCGCAATAATAAGCAACGCCATAAGGTGATAAAGATAGTGTTGATAAAATTCTTCTTTTTTTTAAATCCGCCTTGTAACGACTGTCGTAATTCAATCGTAATGGCAAATGACAGATAATGATAGTTTGCGGCCCCCCAAACCATAAAAGACATTAAAGAAGTGGCTAAATAATTAAGGACACCGTGATGGAGTGATAAGTGCGATTAATTTCTATTTAGCGAAAGCCCGTTTAGCCAAGAGCGCTAAGGGCTTTTTTTGTTTTTAAGAAGCCCGGGAGCCGGAAAAGTCCGGAAACATGATTGTCGCCAGGTTTGGTGCTTTTAGCCCTTAATGTTCCAAACTCCCTGTCTTTTCCGACTTTCGGACTAAATACTTGCGATACCGAATATTATCCATACCTTAGCGCCTTTAATAAATAAAAATAATAATGCAACAAGGAACAGTTAAATTTTTTAACGCAACAAAAGGTTTTGGTTTTATCACCCCCAATGGCGGTGGCCAGGACGTATTTGTTCACTCAACAGGCCTGATCGATGAGATCCGCGAAAACGACAAAGTAGAATTTGAAGTTGAAAACGGCAGAAAAGGCGTTAACGCAGTAAATGTAAAAGTTATCTAAGTATAAATTTTAAACATTAAACGTTACCAGCGCCCCTCCAAAAGAGCGGGCGCTTTTTTTTTCGCCGATCAGTACGAATAAATGCCTATGCTTCACCTGAGCCAATGACAATTCAAAACCGAACGGCCCGATGTCCACTTTCGTTACAATACAACCTATAAATAAAACACAATATACTATTCATCAATAAGTTAACAAATTGGAACGGCAATTGAAGCATTAAAACCGCTTGAATGCGTATACTTCCCATATCACCCTCTACGACCTGGCCTTCCTGGGAACAATATTTGTCGGACTCACTTTTACCCTGCTGTTGTGGTTCGCCAAAGGCACTAACCTGGCCGCAAACCGGTTGCTTGGCCTGGCCTTGTTAGCAATCGTTTTGCAAACAATTTGGATAGTGGGCATTGACATCCAACTGACGACCGACTTTCCGCACTGGAGCAGACTGCCGCTGCAATTTTCGTTGGCAATTGGCCCGCTGGTCTTTTTTTATGTGCTTAAAATAACACGGCCGGAATATAAATTCAGCCGGAAAGATTTGCTGCATTTTGCCCCCTTGCTGCTGGAATCGGGCGTACTGATATTAGCGATTAAGGAGCGCATAGTGACAGATGCGGCTACTTACGATAGGCTGATTTTTCGACAACTAAACACCGTATTGCAATTGCTGACGTTAATATCAATTGTTGTTTACCTGTTTATATCCCGCCGGCTGATACGTGACTTTCACTGGCGGCTAAAAGCTGAAGTGATCGATCGGTCGCGGTATCAATTGAGCTGGCTGCGCCGATTACTGAAGCGTTTCCAATTCCTTTGTTTGTCAGGTTTGCCTTTTATCGCAATAAATTATTTTTATTACCACCAGCGGTCAGGCTTATATGCCTGTTATCCTTTGTATTTGCTTTTAGCGGTAATGATGATATGGATAGCGGCTGCGGCTTTTTTAAAGGCGGACCTGGGCGTGCACGTACTTGCGCTCCCGGTTTTAAAACCGTCGCCTGCGGCAGCGTTGAAGCAAAAAGGCGCCTGGCTGCGTAACGCCATGGAAGCCGGCGCGTTTTACCGGGACGCGGAATTAAGTTTAAGTTCGCTGGCTGCCGCACTTGACATACATCCCCACGAATTATCCCATATCATTAATGTGGCGCTCAAAAAAAATTTCAATGACTTTATCAATGAATACCGCGTCCGGGAGATTACCCGAAAAATGGCGGACCCGGCTTACGACCGGCTAACCTTGCTGGGCATCGCTTTCGATTCCGGCTTTAACTCCAAAACCACTTTTAACCGCACCTTCCGGCAGGTGACCGGGAAAAGCGCCGCTGAATATAAAAACGATTTAAAAAAAGGAAGCCCAACTTATCATTTGGGCCCTTATTCCAGGCATTCCGCTATAATTTCGTGTCACGAAGCCACCCCGGTGTGGTCTAATGAGAAATTAAATCGTAACTATATGTTTAAAAATTATTTAAAGATCGCCTGGCGCAACACACTGCGCAACAAGGTTTACAGCGCACTAAATATCGCGGGCCTGGCCGCCGGCATGGCGGTAGCGCTGCTGATCGGTTTATGGGTGGCCAACCAATATTCCTATGACCGTTTCCTGCCC
>Ga0206971_10320_pt1 | contig 13826 bp, 5 predicted proteins | sample Alteio_BWOrgHeat_85_FD_152917 | JGI IMG/M metagenome (GOLD analysis project Ga0206971, IMG submission 152917) | Enriched cells from forest soil in Barre Woods Harvard Forest LTER site, Petersham, Massachusetts, United States -... | ecosystem: Environmental > Terrestrial > Soil > Temperate forest >...
AGTGTAGCGGTACTTACCGGTAATGAAACCACTCAACAGCTATTTGAGCTTGGCCATGATATTTTTGATTATTTCGGCCTGGGTTGTCGTAACATATCGAAATTACTGGCGCCAAAGGGCTATAATTTCAATTTGTTTTTTGAATCGATAGAAGCATACAACGATGTTATCAACCACCATAAATACAACAACAATTATTTCTACAACAAATCGATTTACCTGGTAAACAGCGATAAGCACCTGGATAATAATTTTTTGCTGTTAAAGGAAGACGCCAGGCTGGCCTCGCCCCTTGGCGTAGTGTATTTTGAATATTATGATGACCTGGCCGCTGTAGAATCCAAATTAAATTCAGACGCCGAACAAATTCAATGTGTTGTAAGCGCTGCTCATTTAAATATGGAGAGCCAGGTTGTTGGTTTCGGCGAAAGTCAGCAGCCTAAATTGTGGGATTATGCCGATGGTGTTGATACGATGGCGTTTTTGAGCGCGTTAAGTTAAACTTGCCCCAAAACTTACCAAGTTTTTAAAACTTCGTAAGTTTTATCCTCTTGATAAAGTTATTTGCTCGTTGCCCGGAGTGGCTTTGTAGGTAACATACGCCCCTTTGTCGTCCTGCATCACCGCGGCTTGTTCAACGTGCTTGCCCTGGCGGATAGTCGCCTTTTTCCAGTTATTCGAAACATATGTTTTCAGTGTTAGGGGTACATAATACATCGATTTATCAAGCGAATGGTTAAGCTTCACAATAATTTTGCCGCCGGCGACGTTATTTTGAATATTCGCTGCTTCTCTTTCCCTCATGTATTTCGTCACATCGCCAAAAGTGGCGATCCACAAATTGCTTTGCTTTGCTTTTATGTAATGGAAGTATTCGCTCAGCAAAGTATCCGATAGTGCTTCGTAACCCAGATGATCCACGCCATGGATCACCAGCACCAGCCAGGTATCTTTGCGGGCCACAGTTGTGTCGACCCATGATTTCATCAGTGGCAGCGGTGCATGGGTGTTACATTCCCGCTGCCATTGCACATAATCCTTGTCATTAACCGCCGGCGTCTTTTTACTGGGCCTGTCAAGTTCCGTTAACCAGGGTTCGGGCATGCGGTTGCGCAAGGCCGGGTAAATTTTATAGGCGATCTTCATTACCCGTTCATTTTCATAGCCATAAGGCACTTCGGTTGAAAACGTGTATTGCTCTCCCATCTGGTCGCGCATCTCTTCCTTGCTTTTTTCAAGCTCGTAAGCTATATTGACCGAATCAAGCCCCGGCATACTGGCGTGTGTGATGGAATGGCTTGCAAATTCGTAACCCAATTTTGCATCACGCCTGAAATCGTCCCAGGTGGAGCCTTTTTCCTGCAGGTATTCATCGCAGGGCTGGTAGCCCGGTTCAAAATCGCCGTTTCGCACCTTTTTATACAGGCTATCCATCAATTTATAAGCCTGCGCCTTTCGCCTGGGGTTATCATACATCCCGGCTGCTTTAGTGACGTAAGTAATGGTTCCTTTATATCCCAAATAACCTGCGGCGGAGCACCGTTCCAGGAAATTTTGATCATTAGTAGGAACGTTGGCCGTTTCGGCGATGATTTCCTTAACCGGGCGGCCAACAAATTTGCCGTGGTATTTCGAACCGGGAATACCTCCGGTTATTACGAAAAACGTGGCCGGCAAATGCAGCTTTTCCATTATTGGCAGGGCATCCTTAAACTGGTTGTATGAACCGTCGTCATAGGTAATGGAAAGCGCGCCGTTCCTGCCGTACTGCCATTCAGTAACGGACGTTTGGCCTGCCGGGGCGGATTGAGCAAAGGCAAACAAAGCGCAGCAGCCTGCTGCTATCGTCAATAAAAAAGGTTTCATCATAATTGGAATGGAAACCAAATATAGCTGATCAGCAGCGAATCAACTTCTCCTTTTTGTATCAAATCTGTTATGAAGATCAAAGAAGGTAAAAGGATAGAGACGAAAGGTTGGTGGGGTATCCGTTCACCCTTTTTTTCCGCCTTTTACCTTTTTCCTTTCACCCTATTCACTTTTCAAACTCTTCACCGGATTAGTCAACGCGGCTTTTACCGATTGAAAACTTATGGTGATAAACGCTATAGCGATAGCTGCAACGGCGGATACGGCCGGCACCCACCATTGTATCTCCTGGCGGTAGGCGAAACTTTCGAGCCAGCTGTGCATTGCCCACCAGCCCAGGGGGACGGCAATCGCGATAGCAATGAGCACCAACTTGATAAAATCTTTAGAGAGCATGCCTACAATAAGGGTAACATTGGCGCCGAGCACTTTGCGAATTCCGATTTCCTTGGTGCGCTGTTCAGCGGCGTAGGCAGCAAGGCCAAAAAGACCCAGGCAGGCGATGATGATGGCCAGCGTGGTGAAGGCTATGGAAATGGCGCCGGTACGCTGTTCAGACCGGTAAAGCGCGTCAAAATTCTGGTCGAGGAAGGCGTAACTGAACTGCCGTTGTGGCGACAGGGCCTTCCATTTGGTTTTCAGGTTATCCAGCAGCGCGGGGATATTGGCGGTATTGATGCGCACGCTCAATTGCGAGGAGCCCTGGTTTAGGGCGAACAGCATTGGGGTAACGTTATCCCTTAGGGACTTGAAATTGAAGTCCTTCATTACACCGATAATGCGCAGCCTGTTCATTTTGGTAAATTTAGCATCCGATGGCTGGTATAAAGACTGGTCAACCGCGTTGGGATACCCCAGCTGTTTGGCAAAGGCTTCGTTGATGATAACGGCGGCAGTGTCCGTCTTCATATCTTTTGAAAAATTGCGGCCGGCGACCATCTGGATACCCATGGTGGGGATAAAGTTTTCGTCGACACTCCAATCGAAAGTTAAAATGGACCGTTTTTGGTCGACTGCCGGATCTTTAAAATAACTGGTACTATTGGTATTTGGATCGGTAGGCAATGCGTCAGACAACGATGCCTGCTGAACACCGGTGACTTGTTGTACCTCGTCGCGGAAGGTTGGTGCGGCTTTGCCCAGCGCCCAGGTGTTTTGTACGACCAGCACATGGTCGCGTTTGTAGCCAATATCCTTATTTTGAATATAGTGCAGCTGGTTGCTGATAACAAGGGTACCTACAATTAAAAAGATAGAGATACTGAATTGTACCACAACCAGGATACTACGCAGGCCGCTGCCCTTAAAACCGCCGGCCAGCTTACCTTTTAATACTTGTATGGGCTGGAAGGCTGAAAGGAACAGGGCGGGGTACGAACCCGCCAGGCAGCCCACAACAACAATAATGATAAGCATAGCGGGCAGCAGCCAGCCCAATATTTGGCCGGTGACGGTGAGCTGTTTACCTGAAATTTGATTGAACAGGCCCAAAAAGCCCCAGGCGGCTAATACAGCAAGCACGGCGCCAATTAGGGTAACCAGGATGGACTCAGTTAAAAACTGGGCCACCAGCGCTTTGCGCGGCGAACCCAATACCTTACGCACACCCACCTCCTTAGCACGATTGGCAGAGCGGGCAGTTGACAAATTCATGAAGTTTACACAGGCGATGAGCAGGATAAAAATAGCCGTTGCCGAGAAAATATACACATAACTGATATTGCCGTTAGGTTCAAGTTCGTCGATACTGACAGACTTAAGGTGAATATCGGTAAGCGGGATCAGGTTAAACCGGAAGTAGCTGCCGTCCTGCTCGAAAGTTTTAAAATCCTTATGCAGGATGGTTTGTAATTCGGGGCCAGCATGTTGTATCATAAAAGCAGGCAGTTTGGCTTTAAACGCGTTCACATCAACACCTTGCTTCAGCAGTACATAAGTGCTGAAATTATTGCTGAACCAGGTGGTTTGGTTTCTTTCGTCGAGTGTCATCATCGACATAAAGAAGTCGTAATGGAAATGCGATTGCGCCGGGATGTTTTTGATCACCCCGGTCACCTTGTACCGGATGGTATCATTGACGGTGAGCGTCTCGCCCACGGCGTTGGTATGCCCGAAGTATTTTTTGGCCATATCTTCGGTGATGACGATAGTATGCGGCGCCAGCAGGGCTTTTGACGGGTCGCCCTGAAGCATCGGCAAAGTGAAAACCCTAAAAATATTACTGTCGGCAAAAACCATGCGGTCCTCTTGTATATCTTGCTCGCCCTTGCGTACCTGGTTGCCGCCGCGTGAGCGGAGCCGGGCGGCCTGTTCAACTTCGGGGAAATCAGCCTTTAAGGCTGCGGCGGTTGGCGCAGGGGTTACGGCATAGGAGTTTTCCATACCGCCAAACTTGATCTCGTTATTAAGGCGATAGATGCGGCCGGCCTTCTCGTTGTACCGGTCGTAACTCAACTCATCGAATACATAAAAAACGATGAGCAGGCAGGTCGCTAGTCCCAGGGTCAGGCCGAAAACATTGATGAAGGTAAAACCTTTGTTCTTCATCAGGTTGCGGAACGCGGTTTTGATATAGTTTTTTATCATTGGGTTAGTTCGTTAGTTCACTGGTTCAATAGTTCATTGGTGGATGGCACATCATGGTGCGTATGATTCGCATTTAAGACGATAGTTATTAGGGTTAGGTTACGCGCAGAAGAAAAGATTTTTTATATAGATTTTCATTTTTTTTATGTGTGACCGGGTGTTCATCGCGTGAACAAAAATGAACGCTTTTTGGCTGACAGGTTATTTTTTTTTGATGCCGTTTGCACCTGTTTCGCAAGCATTTTGAAGACGTTTGAGGGCGTTTCGCAAACGCTTCGTGCTGATTTGAATAGCTGCTTAACGACTGGGTTTAACCGCAAAGGCCGCGAAAGTTTTCGCAAAGAAAACGCAAAGCCTGTCGCTTCAAAATATTATTATTTACCGAAAAGCGCGACTGAAACACTGCCGATTAAGCTTTGAGACCTTCGCGAAAACCTTAGCGGCCTTTGCTGTTAATTTTATCAACAAGTTTAAACTGAACCAGGATTATTCAACAAAAGTGTCAACTTTTTCCAGGGATATACAGTTCATTCCGGTGTTCATTAGTGTTCAAAAATGAACGCTTTTACCCGGTTTTTGTTAAAGCAATACTTTATGTAAATTTCATGATTGCCTTTTTATCATTGTGTTAACCCCGTTTACTTAAAGTGAAAAAATGATGAGGTGTTCAAAAATGAACACCTGAATTTTTATTCGCTTTTGAGGCTATCAACCGGGTTAGCCAACGCGGCCCTGATGGACTGAAAACTTATCGTTACGAATGCGATGAGAATAGCCGCTGCACCCGCTATCGCAAGCAGGTACCAATGAAAATCTACCCGGTAGGCAAATCCTTCAAGCCATTTGTTCATCGCATACCACGCAAAGGGGCAGGCAATGAGTATCGAGATAAACACCAGCTTAATAAAATCCATAGACAGCATACCTACAATGGTGGAAATATTGGCGCCCAATACCTTGCGGATGCCGATCTCCTTATTGCGTTGCTCGGCAGCATAAGCAGCCAGGCCGAACAACCCGAGGCAAGCGATAATGATTGCCAGGGAACTGAATGAAATAAACATCGATCCAAACCGCTGCTCGACACGGTAGGTAGCATCAAAATCCTGGTCCATAAACGAATAATTAAACGCCTGTCCGGGCGACAAACCCTTCCATTTATCTTCAATTTTCGACATCAGGCCGGTAAGATCAGCGGAATGCAGCTTAACGCTGATAGCGCCGTTGTCAGGCTGGTAAATCATGGCCAGCGGGCTGATATTATCCTTCAGGCTGGTGAAGTTGAAATCCTTTACCACGCCGATGATGTGGAATTGCTGCACGCCGTAGCTGTCGCGATAGACGTTCTTGTTAAGCGGGTCTAACTGCCCGAATTTCCTTACGAACGCTTCGTTAACGATAAGCCCGGCGGTATCGGATGCCATGTCTTTCGCAAAGTTGCGCCCGTTGATTAGTTTGAGCCCCATGGTATTGATAAAATCCTCATCAACCGACCAAAACTCCGTGAGTATGTCTTCCTTAATATCAATTTTTTCGTGCGGGAACAGGCCGGTTTTCAGGTCTTCGTCGCCGGTTGGCTGGTAGGATGACAGTGTAGCATTTTTTACATCGGGCAATTGCTTCAACTCGTCCTTCAATATTTTGGCGCGATTGCCCAGCACATTGGTGTTTTTAATTACCAGCACCTGGTCGCGGTTAAAGCCGAGATCTTTGTTATGGATGTAGTTCATCTGGTTATAAATAACCAGGGTGCCCACAATCAGGAAAATAGAGATGGAAAACTGGAATACTACCAGGAAGCTTCTTAAAAATCCGCCCTTAAACCCGGCGGCTATCTTGCCCTTAAGCACCTGTATCGGCTGGAAAGATGAGAGATATAAAGCCGGATATGATCCCGCCAGGAAGCCTACCACTAAAATGATAACGATTAGCGATGGGATAAGCCATGCAAAAGTTTGCGATGTGATGGTTAATTGCTTGTCGGCCATTTGGTTAAACATGGGCAGCAATGCCCAGGCCAATACCACCGCAATAATGGCCGACACCAGCGTAACCAAAACCGACTCGGTTAAAAACTGGGCGACGAGGTATTTGCGCGCGGAGCCAAGTACCTTACGTACACCCACTTCCTTAGCACGGTTGGCTGAGCGGGCCGTTGAAAGATTCATAAAGTTTACACAGGCGATCAGCAATATAAATACCGCCACCAGCGAAAAGATATAGATATACTGGATATTGCCCTCTTTTTCGAGCGGGTATTGCGCTTCGGAATCCTTCAAATGGATATTGAGCAAAGGGGTTAAGGTGACGCGTAAATGGTTTTCGCCGGTTTTCCAGGTAGCGGGGTTAAAAGAATTGTTGATGTCGATAGCTGTGAGCTGTTTTTCAAGCGCTTTAATATCTGTGCCGGGTTTCAGCAATAAATATTGATGCAGGCCGGCGTAACCCCAGCCAGTTGCTTTATATTCAGCAGCAGTGGAAAAAGACAGGAAGAAATCATAATGAAAATGCGATTGCCGGGGTACATCTTTTATGACGCCGGTTATTTTCAAGGGATGCGTATCGTCGAGCGTCAGCGTCTCTCCTACTACGTTTGCTTTCCCAAAGTATTTCATGGCAGCGCTTTCGGAAACAACAACGGTACCGGGTTCATCGAGCGAATGCGCGGGCGTTCCGTAGATCATGGGGAGCGTAAACACATTAAACAGGGATGATTCAGTAAAAACCACATTCTTTTCCAGCAGGTCGGTGCTGCCCTTTTTGAAGTAAAACTTGGACGGGGTGAGAAATAAACCATCCTTGTTGATCAGCCTTGCCACTTGTTCCACCTGCGGAAAACGGCTTTGCAGTATTTCCTTCCAGGGCTTTTCGGATGTGGCGTAAATACCGGCATTGCCGTTCAATTTAGCGTCCACACTCATCCGGTAAATACGGGCGGCTTTGGTGTTATAGTGGTCGTAATTTAATTCATCTACCACATAAAATACGATGAGCAGGCAGGTTGCCAGCCCTACAGAAAGGCCCAGCACATTCAGAAAAGTGAAGCCTTTGTTTTTCAACAGGCTGCGGTAAGCGGTTTTGATGTAGTTGCGTATCATGTTTTAGTTCATTAGTTCATTAGTTCATTAGTTCATTGGTGCCTGTCGCGGAAGCATATTTAACTGCCAACTGCTACTGCTAACTGCCTACTGCCTACTCATTTTTAAGGCTGTCTACAGGGTTTGACGTTGCCGCTTTGATAGATTGGGAACTGATGGTGACAAAGGCGATAAACAGCGCAATTGCACCGGCTATCGCAAAAATCCACCATTGTATATCGATCCGGTAAGCATAGCCCTGCAGCCACTGGTTGGAAAAATACCAGGCGATGGGCGACGCTACCAGGATGGAGACAAACACCAGTTTTATAAAATCCATCGACAGCATGCTAACTATCCCTGACACGGTCGCCCCGAGCACTTTTCTTATCCCGATCTCTTTAATACGTTGTTCGGCGGCGTAAGCAGCAAGGCCGAACAGTCCCAAACAGGCAATCAGGATGGCCAGCGTGCTGAATGTAATAAACAGTTTTCCCATTCGCTGTTCCGAGCGGTATAAGGCGTCGAAATCGTCGTCCATAAATGAAAAGCTCATTTGCTGTTTGGGCGAAAAGGATTTCCATTTGTTTTGAATTTGCGCCATTAAGGCTGGGATATTAGCCGTTTGCATTCGGATAATTAAGGCGCCGTCATTGTCGCGCAAGCGCATAGCCACCGGCAAAATATTCTCGCGCAGCGAACTAAAATTGAAATCCTTTACCACGCCCACGATATGTAATTTGTCGCTTTGTTTTTGTTTGCCCGGCAAGGTGTACACAAATTGGTTTACCGGGTCGGTAAAGCCCATCAGCTTGGCGGCAGTTTCGTTGACCAATATGGCCGATGAATCAGATAGCATGGCCCCTGACAGGTTTCGGCCTGCAACTATTTTCATCCCCAATGTGTTGACATAGTTTTCGTCGACATGCCAAAACTGGAGCAGGGTGGCATTTTTTTGATCGATCGTCGGTGAGTTGAACAAGGTTGTACTACCCCTTAATCCGCCCGTTGGCAAAAAGCCCGAAAGGGACGCGTCGATCACACCCGGTAATTGTTTTACTTCGTTTTTAAAGCTTTTTGTGCCGCCGCCAAGTTGGTCTACATTTTGTAATACCAATACCTGGCTGCGGTTATAGCCGAGGTCCTTATTTTGCATGTATTTTAACTGGTTATAAATTACCAGGGTGCCTATGATCAGCAGTATCGAAATAAAAAATTGGAATACTACAAGGCTGCTCCGCAGCCAGCTATTTTTGAACCCCGCCGACAGTTTACCTTTCAATACCGAGATCGGCTGAAATCCCGACAGGAAAAAAGCCGGATAAGCGCCGGCAAGCAAACCTATTACCACTACGATAAATAAAACAGCAGGCAAAGCGCTAAAAACCAGCTGCGAGGTAACCACCAGCTGTTTGCCCGCCAGTTGGTTGAACAGGGACAAAAGCGCAAAAGCCATAAAGACGGCGATCAGCGTGGCGACAAGCGTCACCAGGAATGATTCGGCCAGGAATTGGACCACCAGGTTTAGGCGGTTGGACCCCAAAACCTTACGGATGCCTACCTCGCGTGCCCGGTTTGAAGACCGGGCGGTTGAAAGGTTCATGAAATTGACGCAGGCTATCAGCAATATAAATATACCGATGGCCGAAAAGATGTACACGTATTGGATGTTTCCGTTTGGCCCCAGCTCGCCGTTGCGATTTGATTTGAGGTGAATATCCTTTAGGGGCTGCAGGCTCAGCCTGAAATAATTGCCTGCTTTTTCAAAGTCCTCAAAACTTAAATTTAATACACTTTTTAGCTCTGGCGCTGCATTTTTTTCGATTAAAGAAGGAAACTTTGCCTGTAGTTTTTGCGGATCGGAGCCTGGCTTCAGCAATACATAAACATTAAAATTGCTGCGTATCCAGGAGTTCTCTCGTTTCAAATCCAGCGTCGAAGAGGACACGAACATATTGAAATTAAAATGCGATTGGTCGGGAACCCTATGTATAACCCCTGTGATCTTATATAACACAGTATCGTCTACGGTGAGGGTTTTGTCCACCAGGTTTTTGGTTGTGCCGAAGTATTTTTCGGCAACGGTTTCGTCAATCACCACCGACCTCGGTTCAACTAAAGCTGTCTTCGGGTCGCCTTCAGTAAAAGGCAGTGTGAATACGCTGAATACCGATGGATCGGCAAAAACCACTTTATCCTCTTTTACATTTTCATTTCCTTTTTTTACATAAAAGCTGTGGCCGCCCTGCATCCTTACCGTTTCCTCAACTTCCGGGAAATCGCTTTTTAACAATTGCGAAAAGGGTGATGGCGAAACAGCGTTTAAACCAAGGTTGCCGCCAAACTTTAAATCTTCGTTTACGCGGTAAACCCGGCCGGCTTTTTGATTGTAGCGATCGAAACTCAATTCGTCCTTTACATAAAATGCAATAAGCAGGCATATTGCCAGGCCAACAGATAAGCCTAAAACATTAATAGCCGTAAACCCTTTGTTTTTTTTAAGGGTACGAAAAGCAGTTATGAAATAGTTTTTTATCATGACGTGGTTTATTAGTTCACTGGTTTACTAGTTTATTTGTAGAACAGTCCATAGTCAATGGCCAATCGCAGAATACTGTCAGCAACTTTTTTTTCTGCCTTTTACCGTTCGCCTTCATCCTTTCAAAACACTGCCAACCGCTACTCTGACCTAAGGCTTTTCACCGGGTTCGAAGCCGCCGCTTTTATGGCCTGAAAACTAATCGTCGCCAGGGCGACAACAACTGCGGATATGCCTGCCAAACAGAATATCCACCAGCTTAGCGCAGTGCGGTAGGCAAAGCTTTGGAGCCAGTTGTTTAGTATAAACCAAGCAGCCGGCGCTGCAAACAGTATGGCAATGAACACCAGTTTCACAAAATCCTTTGAAAGCAATAATACTATGTTAGAAACCGATGCGCCGAGTACTTTGCGCACCCCAATCTCTTTTGTGCGTTGAATTGTAGCAAATAAAGATAAGCCGAGCAGGCCTAAACAGGCTATAAATATAGCAAACCCACCAAATATACTGAATGCCTGGCCAAACAATTCGTCATTTTTATATTGATCGTTAAACTGCTGATCTAAAAAGGTATAGTCGAAAATATTGCCGGGGAAAAAGCTTTGGTATTTGGCTTTTATTTGAGCTACAGTACGCGCCACATCTTTCGTATCCATTTTTATAGAGATCTGGCTTTGAATGTTTACGGCCGGTTCCAGGAAAGTGGGTTCAATGGCATAGCGTAATGATTTTTGGTGATAATCGGCCACCACACCCACGACGGTCCATTTTTTATTCCCGTTTAACATGATATGCCCAAGCGCCGCCTGCGGCGATTTATACCCCAGCGTGGTTACCGCATTTTGGTTCAGGATGATATTATTCAGTTTATTATAATCGGGATTATAATCGGTTGGCTCAAAATCCCGCCCGGCAACCAGCTGCATACCGTAGGTTTTTAAAAAGTCCCTGCTTACCCCATCAAAGCGCATGGTATAATGGGTGTTTGGGTCGCCTTCCTGCGCCCGGATGTTAAAGTTGCGCCCCATTTCATCGCCCGGCACCCAAAAGGATGTCGCCGCATTTTTCACGCCTGGTATTTGGTCCATTTCGGCTACAAGCGCGTTTGTGCGGCTTACAAAAGTGGTATCCTGCTTAACAAGAACCGGACCGTTCACCAGCAGCACCTGGTCGATATTTACCCCCAGCTTCTGCCCGCTCATAAATTTGATCTGTTTATAAACCACAAAGGAGCCGATAATAAGCACCACGGTAATGGCAAACTGGCCGATAACCAGGCCTTTGCGCAAAATCGCCCCCTTTTTTGAGTTGCTGAATCTGCCTTTCAATACCAGTATTGGCCTGAATGATGACAGCACAAATGCGGGGTAAAAGCCTGAAACAAAAACCCCCGTTAAAATAACCGCTATTAAACCTATGCAAATGGTATAACCGCCCAGGCCCCTTTTAAACAGATAGGCCAAGGACAAATGATTAGATACCAAAGTATTAAAAACGTTTTGGAATAGGCCGACCAAAACTAAAGCTACAACTAATGCCATTAAGTTAACCAGCAGCGATTCGGTTAAAAATTGCCTGATCAGCTGCCCTTGTGTAGCACCGGTTACCTTACGAACGCCAACCTCTTTGGCGCGCTCGACCGAACGGGCGGTGGCGAGGTTGACATAATTTACCCAGGCGATGCCAATGATAAATAAGGCAATAATGAGCAAACCCCAAACCACTGTTTTACTGCCGGTTGTCGCAATCTCGTACTCTGTATCCGAGTAAAGGTGTGCATCCAACAGCGGCTGCAGGTAAAATTTCTCCACACTGCCTGATATTTTGTTACCCTGGAAATGCCTTTGGCTAAAAGCAGCCAGTTTTGAATCAAATGCCGCCACGTCGGTTCCATCCTTTAGCTGGACATAGTGCCAGAAGTCCGAATCGGTAAAATCATAATCGGCCTGTTTGTAACCAAAGCTTCGATAAAGGGATGGATAGGACTCCAGGGCGTCGAATTTCAGTAAAGAGTTTTCCGGCACATCTGCCAGTATACCCGTTATTCTAAACGGAACGGAGTCCTGCCCTATCGTAATCAACTTACCAACGTACTGGCTAAAGTCATCGCCCTTCTCTTTAAATACCTTGCGGGCAAGTTTTGCCGTCAAAAGCACCGAACGCGCCTCGGTTAATGCATTTTTATTATCGCCGGCAAGCAGCGGATATGAGAACATGGAAAGAAATGAGTTTTCGACAAATAATGACTGCTGCTTTGGTATTTTTTGGTCGTGGTAAATGAATAACTGTTGTCCGCCCGGAATAATACGGGTATGATTAACCACTTCGGGATAATCATCCTGCATGGCTTTACCTATCGCCGAGTAAGTAATGGTGCCATGCTGTATCAATTTGCCGTTTTGGTAGCGGTCATTAACCACGCGGTAAATATTCTTCGCGTTTTTGTTGAAATGATCGTAGCTAAGCTCAAAATTTACATACTGCAAAATGAGCAGGCATGCGGCCATACCCAGCGACAGCCCAAGCACATTGATCAGGGAAAAAGCCTTGTTTTTCCATAGGTTCCGCCATGCGGTTTTAAAATAGCTCTTTATCATTTTATTTGGATTTCACCGATTTTTGAATGATTTCACCGATTTATATAATATTTAGTACTGTCAAGCTTCAACTGCTACTGCCCCTGCTACTCCGACCGAAGGCTATTCACCGGATTTGCCAACGCTGCCTTTATGGATTGAAAGCTGATAGTGATGATGGTGATTATGATTGCCGCCATCCCTGCCAAAACAAACGCAAAGGGGCTTATCGTAATGCGATAATCATATTTCTGCAGCCAGCCTGTTAAAAAATAGAGGGCAACCGGCGATGCAATAAAACAGCTGATCAATACCAGCAGGATAAAATCTTTCGAAAGCAACACCCATACTTGCGGTACCGAGGCGCCCAATACTTTGCGTACACCTATCTCTTTGTTTCGTTGCTCCGCCATGTAGGCTGCAAGGCCGAACAAGCCCAGGCACGAAATAAAAATGGCGAACACCGCAAACAAGCCTGCAAGTGTTCCTATCAATACTTCCAATTTAAATTTGGCCGCGTAGCTGTCATCGGCAAATGTGTAAGTAAAGGGGTAAGCCGGGTTATATTTATTAAAGATAGCCGTTAGTTTTGTAATGGCGTCCTGTGTTTTTATACCTGCCGACAACTTGTATAACATTACATTCTGCGGCTTTGCTTCATACATAAAAATTGTGGGGTCTGCGGGCTCAAAGGGCGATGCCATTATTGCATCCTTAACAACGCCTATTATTCTCATCCGACTGTCAATATAGGTGATCACCTGGTTTATGGGGTTGTTTAAGCGCAGCAGCTTAACCGCGGCCTCATTAAAAATCACATTCAGGGTATCCGACCTGCCGGTGAAATTTCTTCCTTCTTTCATCGTCATCCCAACCGTACTAAAATAATCATCGGTTACGTGTACATAGCCCATATTTACCGATTCGCCGGGCTTTTTACCCGGCCAGGCGTCCACATCCCGGTGATTGCCGCCTGTAGTAACACCATTTGAGGCAGTGGTTATTCTATCGGCGATGCCCTGTTGCTTAAGCTCATTCCGGATGGTGGTATAATTCCGGTTTAAGTCTTCATTCATGTCTGTCATCATCAGCCTGTTTTTATCATAACCCGAAGGCCTGTCCTTGGCGTATTGCACCTGCTGATAAATAATAAAAGTGCTGATGATGAGCGCAATGGAA
>Ga0206971_10325_pt1 | contig 13678 bp, 12 predicted proteins | sample Alteio_BWOrgHeat_85_FD_152917 | JGI IMG/M metagenome (GOLD analysis project Ga0206971, IMG submission 152917) | Enriched cells from forest soil in Barre Woods Harvard Forest LTER site, Petersham, Massachusetts, United States -... | ecosystem: Environmental > Terrestrial > Soil > Temperate forest >...
TGTCTTCGGCCAACTGCTTTTTCAGGTCGCCGTAACGGATCTGGCATTTGTTATATAACTCATCAAAATGCGTCAAGGTATCAGGCGTCGAAACTACTTTCATCAAATCGAACAGGTTTTGGATCTCAACCGGTTTGGCTTGGTTTTCGGCTGTAGGTCCGCTATCTGTTACCGCACGCATTACTTTTTTACGAATCATTTCCGGCGTATCAGACAAATAAACAGCATTGCCTTCACCTTCGGATTTGCCCATTTTTCCTTTGCCGTCAAGTCCCGGGATCTTCACTAAATTGCTGCTGAAGTTAAAAGCGTGAGGCTCCGCAAAGTAGTCGTGATTATACATGCGGTTAAAGCGGTTACCAAAGGTACGGGCCATCTCCAGGTGTTGTTCCTGGTCTTTACCCACAGGCACTTTGGTCGCTTTGTGTATCAAAATATCGGCAGCCATTAAAACCGGATAGGTTAACAATCCCGCGTTCACGTTATCGGGGTTGTCGCGCACTTTATCTTTGAATGATGTGCTGCGCTCCAACTCGCCCATGTAGGCGTTCATGTTTAAATAAAGGTACAATTCGGCAATTTCAGGAACGTCCGATTGTACGTATATCGTCACCTTTTCGGGATCTATACCCGCCGCCAGGTACTCAACCAATACCTGTTTAACGTTGCCATGCAGGTCGGAAGGGGTAGGGTGCGTGGTTAAAGAGTGCCAATCGGCTATAAAAAAGAAGCATTTATACTCGTGCTGCATTTTTACGAAGTTTTGAATAGCTCCGTAGTAATTTCCTAAATGTAATTTTCCGGTGGAACGAATACCACTAACAACAGTTTCCATGTGGGCGAAAGTAAGTATTTTTTCTATTTTTGATGCCGATGAAATTGTTCCTGAAAAAACTTCACGCCCGTGTTTACCGGTACAGTGTTGCCGTGTTTATTTTCATATTTTATCCACTGCTTTATCTTTTTTCGCGCAAGCCATCGGGTTACCCCATGATGAATAAAATACGCAAGCTATGCGGTTTTTTAAGTTCAACCACTGCTGGCATATTCTATCATATTGAATATGAGCAAGCTATCGATTGGAGCCGCACCTACATTGTTTGCCCAAACCATGTCTCAAACCTGGATGTAACGGGTACAACGCTGGCAATGAAGAACAATTTTCACTACATTGGTAAAGAGGAACTGTTGAAGAAATTCCCGCTCAACCTGTTTTTTAAAACCATTGATATCCCGGTTAACCGCGAGAGCAAAATGTCGTCTTTCAGGGCGTTTAAAAAGGCCGAAGAAAATTTGAGAAACGGTATGAGCCTGATCATTTTTCCCGAAGGCAAAATACCGGATGATTATCCGCCGCAGCTAAACCCTTTTAAAAACGGCCCATTCCGGCTCGCTATCGAGTTAAAACTACCTATTATACCGGTAACCTGCATCAATACCTGGAAAGTACTATGGGACACTGGTTTAGAGATAGGCAGCAACCCGGGCATTTGCGATATCTATTTTCACAAACCCATTGAGACCACGAATATGACAGTGGAAGATGCCGACATGCTCAAAGACCTGGTGTTTAACACCATCGATCAAAAGTTCAGTTCGGCCAATAATTTAAATCCCAGTACGGCTGTTTAACGTATCTTGGCTAAAACACTATTTGCTTAGCTTCATGATACTATTTTTACGCCGGCTCCACAATTACTATTACATTTTTACTGCAGCCACGGCGCTGGTGGTTTTTTATCCGCTGCTTTATTTTTATTCGCGAAAGCCATCGCGATACAATACGCTGAACCGTTTAAGGCGGGTTTGCAGTTATATAAGCGCCTCGGCGGCGGGCATGTTCTTCCGAATCAAACACGAAGAACCTATCGACTGGAATCGCACCTACATTGTTTGCCCTAACCATACCTCCAACCTGGATATCCTCACCATGGGCATCACGGTTAAAAACAACTGCAGCTTTATCAGCAAAGCCGAATTGGCCAGTAACCCTTTATTCGGCATCTTTTTAAATAGTGTGGATGTAACGGTAGACCGGGATAGTAAAATGTCATCGTACCGGGCGTTTAAAAAAGCCGAAGAGAATTTAAAAGCAGGCCGTACCCTGATCGTTTTCCCGGAAGGAAAGATTGGCGACGAGTACCCACCCATCTTGCACGAGTTTAAAAACGGGCCGTTCAGGCTCGCTATTGAGCTGCAATTGCCGATTATCCCCATTACATCGTTAAACACCTGGCACTTACTGTGGGACAGCGGCTTTAAATTAGGGACACGCCCGGGCATAAGTGATATTTATGTACACAAACCCATTGAAACTACCGGCTTAAAAATAGATGATGCGGATATACTGAAAGATAAGGTTTATAACCTGATAAATAATAAATTTGCATCAGCATGACGATAGATAAAGAAACCGTTGACAAAATAGCTCACCTGGCACGACTGGAAGTAACCGATGCCGAGCGCGAAGAGCTGATCAAAGACATGGGCAATATTTTAGGCTTTATGGATAAGCTTAACGAAGTTGATACCACCGGCATTGAACCTTTGGTTTACATGACCACCACCGTAAATACTTTACGCCCTGATGTGATCAAACAGGAAATTACTGTTGAAGAAGCATTGCATAACGCGCCAAAACACGATGGTGAGCATTTTAGGGTTGCTAAAGTGATTGGCTAATTAAAGGCGCGGTAGCAATGGGCACAGTGAAGAAATATGTTTTATCATTTATTCTGTTAATAACTTCATCTACTGCTCTACTGGGTCAGATGTCCAGTTCTATAATCCGCATAACTAAAACATACGCTCAAAATGGGGAATATTATATTGTTTGTACACCCTATGACAACGAGGAGCCTTCCTTACGCGGTACCTCGTCTGTATATGCAAGCACAGGTAGACTGCTATATACAATAAACCGCGGTTTTAATGCTTTAGGCGCTAACCACGCATATCTCGGTTTAAGCAATGATGGGCGTACTGTAGTTTATGTTATAGCAAATTACGCTAACGAAAAAATTGAGGGCTTAAATCCAGTTTCAATTTATAGGCTGGGTAAATTGGTTAAAAGTTATACCCAACAAAAAATCACTTCTTGTAATCCCGATACTAACAAATGTGTCTTTCTATATTCCAATTTCGATAAAGTAGTCGATAAAGAAAGAAGTCACATTTTTACAAAAGAGTATAAAAAAGTATATAAAGATGGTACGCCAGCGGAAGAGATGTTTTTAGACACATCTGCGGTGTTTTTAAACAAGGATAAATTATTTATTACCGATCCCCAAAAAGTTGTACATATTATCGACCTAAAAACAACGGAACTATTAGCGAGCCAGCCGTTTGACGATATTTATCGCCAATTAAAAAATATTTCTTTAAAAAAAGTAGCAGATAGCTATCAACAGTTTAAAGCGCCCTATCCGCCCGACCATATTTCTTTTTTTCCTTATTTAGCCAATGGCGATTCGACGCGTATTGCGCTTGCGAAATTTATTGGGATGAAGCCAGCGAAACTTGGCCCTGATTACAACGAATACAAAGTTTATCAGGTACGAATCAAAGCCTATATATCCCGCGCCGGTGTGATCGAAATCGAAAGCATAGAAGCCGATAAATACCTGCCTCTGGATAAAATTAAGATTTTTTTCAAAAGCAACAACTATGACGTAAGCTATTTACCCACAGGCATTGATAAGTGGTATTTTCATGATTTTTTTGGAGGATTCAGAAACGCATCTGATGACGAGGCGCGCGCAGAGAAAAGAGAAGAAATAAAACAACGGCAATTAGAAAGGGAGAAACGGATGACCCAGGACAGCATTGCCGGCGTTTACATCCCACAAAATTTGGAGGATTGTTTTGAACAATTGGACAAAATACTAAAGCCAGTTAATAAAAACGAGATGAAGGCTTTGAAAAAAAGCACGGATATGATGCAGTATTATATGGGTGGGTTGGGCTTGTGGATGCGAAACAACTGGGGCTTGTGGGGAGGGTCGAGATTGCAAAAATATTTTGCAGATAGGGGTGCAACCGATCCGGAGGCTGTATCGACTATTATTTTATTTTCTTATTACGATTGGCTAAAGGGTAACACCGCAACCGGGAAAGATTGGGAGGCTCAACATCCGATAAAAACTAAGTAAACATAGCTTGCTGTAAATGCTGTGGTTTAAAACGATACTACCTTGACCGAACTCGAAAACTTTTACTTTACCAAAGATGAACCCATAAAAGGTTGTTTGCTGGCTTTGCGCGATATCATCCTGTCACAAAATAAAGATATCACGGCCGCCTGGAAATACGGTATGCCGTTTTTTTGTTACCGGGGTAAAATGTTCTGCTATTTGTGGGTGCATAAAACATTGCATCAGCCTTACGTGGGCATAGTTGAGGGTAAACGTATTGAACACCCGGACTTAATACAGGAAAAACGCGCACGCATGAAGATCATGCTCTTGGATGCTAATACCGACCTGCCGGTCGAAAAAGTAACTTATATTTTGCAGCAGGTTTTAAATTTGTACAGATCAGGTACAATAAAGGTTAAATAGCATTCATTTCACTATTCTCGGCTTACCATGCCTCGGCACTAATACTTTAACATCTGGACCGTCGCTGGGTTCGGCCCATACGTAGTGTTCCTGGTTGTATTTTTTTGTCAGCTCGTTATTGACCTTTAACCCATTGTCTATGTCATAAACCATGGTTGGATCATAGGTGCAGATGTCTGCGTCTAAGCTATCTATGTGCTGGTACGCTTCTGATGAGGATGGGTCGCCAACAAACTCCATTTTACCATCGTGATTAATGTCTTCAAATCCCTGTGGCCATTGCATCTCGCCGTCATAAATCATCTTGGGGACATCGCTTTTAACCTGTATGATGGTAAACTCTTCGCGGCCTGCCCCAAAAACATATCCAAATAGTAATATATAAGCAGTTTTTCCAATTTTGCACACAAATACGTTCTCAGATTTTACCAGATTAACATTCTTTCTTAAAAAACCGGTGTCCACTTTGTCCCAGCCTTCATGTCCGTTGAATAAAGTTGTTTTTGATCCGGCGATCGAGACGTATGCTCTTGCAAATAAACCCGGATCACCATAGTCGGTTGGCATTGTTAACTTGATGGTATCGGTTTTACCGTCATTGTTTAAATCTACCGGAATAACCTCAATAATTTTTTCGGTTTCTTTTACTTGTTTAACTACCGCGACAGGTAATGCACTGTTTTGATTGGTGGTTTTGTTTGATGAGCAACCAATCATCAATAGAAGTAGTAGCATCAATATAATTGGCATTTTCATGGAGTTTCTGATGGTTTACTAAAGATAAATAAATACCCATTAAAAAGGCTTTTAGTCCAACTTATTTAAAATAACAATATTTCACTTCGCCTGTAACATATCATACCTTATCTTAGTCAAAGCAAACAAAAACTAATGGAGCCATTAATCAGCATTAAAGACATAGGCCGTAAATATGTGATCGGTACCGAGGTTATACACGCGTTAAAGTCGGTATCGCTCAGCATCAACAAAGGCGAATTTGTGGCTTTAATGGGTCCGTCAGGTTCAGGTAAATCAACCCTGATGAATATTCTGGGCTGTTTGGATACGCCAAGCAAAGGCGAATATATCCTGAACGGCATCAACGTTAGCCAGATGACCGATAACCAACTGGCCGAAGTGCGTAACAAAGAGATTGGCTTTGTTTTCCAAACGTTTAACCTTTTACCACGAAATACCGCGTTGGATAATGTAGGCTTGCCATTGGTATATGCAGGTGTTAAAAAACAATTGCGTGATGACCGTGCTACCAAAGCGCTACAAAACGTGGGCTTAGGTAACCGCATCGATCATAAACCAAATGAGCTTTCGGGTGGTCAGCGTCAACGGGTAGCTGTGGCCAGGGCTTTAATTAATGATCCTTCCATTATTTTGGCCGATGAGCCAACCGGTAACCTGGATACCAAGACCTCCATCGAAATTATGGGGCTGTTGGAAGATATCCACGCCAAGGGCAATACCATTATTTTGGTAACACACGAAGAGGACATCGCTTTACACGCCCACCGTATTGTGCGTATGCGCGATGGCTTGATCGAAAAGGACTATCAAAACCCGGATATTCATTCTGTTAAATCGCAGGTCGTTTAAACAGGCAACATTAGTTGTCCAAAAAAGCTGGTTACGATTAGTATTCCTGATTTTTGCTTTTTGATTCCGGATGCGGAAGCTGTCCGGGTATCGAGGCGATCAATTTTTGCGTGTACGCTTTTTGCGGATGATAATAGATCTGATCCGGGTCGCCGCTTTCTTCGATCACACCTTTATTCATCACCATAATACGGTCGGCAATGTGTTTAACTACCGATAGATCATGCGAGATAAAAATATAGGTCAGCTTAAGCTCTTCCTGCAATTCACGCAATAAATTCAATACCTGGGCCTGTACCGATACATCCAATGCCGAAACCGACTCGTCGCAAATAATAAACTTAGGCTGCAGGGCCAATGCGCGCGCTATCACGATACGCTGCCTTTGCCCGCCCGAAAACTCGTAGGGGTAACGGTTAAAATGTTCTGGTTTAAGGTTTACGCGTTCTAATAATTCAGTAACCCGTTGTTTGCGTTGCGTGTTGTTATTATACAGGTTGTGCACCTGTAAAGGCTCCATAATCGATTCGCCAACCGTTAAGCGGGGATTTAAAGAGGAGTAAGGGTCCTGGAAAATGATCTGCATGTCGCGCCGGATCGTACGCATCTCTTTTGTGCCCAGGGTTTGGAGGTTAACATCTTCAAATAACACATTGCCTGATGTGGGTTCAACCAGGCGCAAAATGCTTCGGCCGAGGGTGGTTTTACCGCATCCGGATTCGCCAACCAGTCCCAAAGTTTCGCCGGGATAAACCTCAAAACTAACGTCGTTAACGGCCTTTACAAACTCTTTCGACTTTTGCATAAAGCCGGCATTTACCGGGTACCAGGTGTTTAGATGCTCAACCTTTAAAATTGGCTGCTGACTGTATGATTGTTTTTTCCTTTCAGCGATCTCTTTGTCGCTGTATGCGAAACGCGATCGTAGCTCCTCAATACCAACCGCTGAGCCCTGCATATTACCTTGCTCGTCGAACGATAAAAAGTCAGACAAAACAGGCAGCTTTTTTAAATGGTGGGCAGGCGAGGGGCGGCAGGCCAGCAGGCCTTTGGTATAAGGGTGCTGTGGGTTCGCAAATATCTGTGTAATGGAGGCTTGTTCAACTATCTGACCTTTATACATCACGATTACACGATCGGCAATTTCGCCGATCACGCCCAGGTCATGCGATATAAATATCATACTCATGTTGCGCTCTACTTTAAGGCGGAGCAACAATTCGATAATTGTTTTTTGTACGGTTACGTCAAGGGCTGTAGTTGGCTCGTCGGCGATCAATATTTCCGGATCACAGGATAATGCCATGGCGATCATCACCCTTTGCTTTTGCCCGCCCGATATTTCGTGGGGGTAGGCGTCAAATATAGCCTCAGCGCGCGGTAACTGAACTTCGTTAAATAAGGCAATCGCGCGTTCCCGGGCATCTTCTTTATTTAAGCGTTGATGTAGCCGAATAGCCTCGGCAACCTGGAAACCGCAGGTAAGCACCGGGTTAAGCGATGTCATCGGCTCCTGGAAGATCATCCCGATACGGTTACCCCGGATAGCTTGCATTTGTGGTGCAGGAAGCTCCAAAAGGTTAACGTCATCTAATAATATCTCGCCGGTTACCAGGCTTACACCGGGTTCAAGCAGTCGCATAATAGCTAAAGAGGTAACAGATTTACCCGAGCCAGATTCGCCTACAATACCAACAACCTCGGCTTTAGCTAAAGTAAACGACACCTGCTTAACGGCGTCGAACAAGCCATTTTCGGTCTTAAAACTAACGGTCAGATTATTTACGGTAAGCATATTAAACAATAGTAATGTTTTCGTCGGCAATTAACTCTTCGGCTCTGAAACGCCTGAGTAATTGCGCAGTGGCGATCACATCTTTTTGGCAATAGGTGCAAATTCGCGGCAAGTCGTTCTCGTTCCAATAAACGTTACCAACCATGCTACCGTCAATATCATCCTTGGGTGTTGGGATGTTAAATATCTCGGTAAGTAAACTAAGCGAAGTATAACTTTTATAGTCGCCAAACTTCCAAAGTTCCATGGTATCCAGGTGATTGACCTCCCATGGCTTTTTCCCTGAAATTTCGAGTTGCGAAGGGATAGCGACACCATTGATCAGCATCCGGCGGCACAGGTACGGAAAATCGAACTCTTTGCCGTTATGCGCACATAGCAACATGGTTTTAGTTTGCTTTTTAAGCAGTGCGCAAAACTCCTGCAACAACAGCTTCTCATCATGCCCGGCGTATGATTTTACCCTTAAACCTGCAGGAACACCAGGCGTGAATATCCCAACGGAAATACAGATGATCTTACCAAACTCCGCCCAGATACCCGCACGTTCGTAAAAATCGTCAGGAGTTTCATCTTTTCGCTGATATTGAGTTTTGGTTGCCCATAGTTGTTGTAAAGTTTGGGGCACCTGGTCAAACGCTGGATACTGCGGAACGGTCTCAATATCCAGCACTAATACGTTTTGCAAGTCTATCTGTTCGAGCATAGCTAAAAGTAAACTATTTTTTTGTTTAATGAGCTATTTACGCGTCAGGTACTGTGTCAAAAAACAAACATGATGTTTATTTACTACACAACTTATTTAACACTTAATACGTATTAATAAGCGTTGCGACGCTACAAAATCAAATTTGTGTTAAATTTTTCCCTATCAGGTAATTATGATCAAGAATGGTGTGTTTTTTGCGGTGGTTTTACTAAATCTTATAGCCATGAAGTACCTGTTGCCAAAAATTGAGAGAATAGCAAGTTTCTATTTTTCTCATCCAAAACGCTATTTGTAAAATTCAGTTTTACAAAGGCAGCTCTGCCCTAAAAGGCTGAGGAGGATATTTACGGCTCAAACTTATCCAATCATCACACCCGGCTTGTTCACCACGGGCAACTTAATAAAGTTGGAATCCACAATGCTTTCGGGTAAAAAAATAAATTTCTTATCGTAAATGTGGCCGTTAATGTAATAGCTCAACCAATATTCATTATTAAGGCCAAAGGTTTCTTCATCTATCGGTTCAACTAAAACAAAAGCTCTGCTTTCCACTTTGGGAAACATGTGCCTTAACACAGATGTTTTTACAGGTTCTCCGTTTTTTTCGCCATAGCCCTTCGAGGTGATCAGTACGTTTTCGATAGCAATGTTTTTGAGATTGATTAGGTACACGTACCAAAGTTTGGTTTCAATGCTTTCTTTCTCGAGCGCCACAGCAATGGCTATATCTTCAACGGTATGATCGGGGATATCTTTCTTCATTATAAATCTACGGTAAGCGTTCTCAGCGCCGTTTAACTTATTTTTTCTTAACCACTTTTTTAGCAGTCGCCTTTTTGGCTGCCGGTTTTTTAGCAGCAACTTTAGCTGCTGGTTTTTTACTTGCGGCAACTTTAACGGCAGGGGCTGCCTTTTTACCAAAGCGACCGGTTTTTTTAGGCTCCTTTTCGGCGATCTCGGCTAAGGCCTTACAGTCTTCGTAAGTGATTGTCGCAGCATCCTTGTCCTTAGGTATTTTGAGGTTAAGCTTACCAAATTCGATATACGGGCCCCAGCGTCCGTTCAATATCTTTACTTCGGGGTTTTCGTCAAATACCCTGATCACCCGTTCAATATCACGTTTGCGTTTCGCTTCGATGATTTCGATAGCCTGGGCTTCGGTTACATCGTGCGGATCAAGCTCTTTTGGTAACGAGTAAAAAGCGCTGTTATGGCGTATATATGGGCCAAATTTACCGATGGCAACCGTCATATCCTTATCCTCGTAAAAACCAACTTTTTTGGGCAGTTTAAAAAGCTCCATCGCCTCATCAAGCGTAATGCTTTCCATCATCTGGCCGCTGCGTAAACTAGCGTAAACAGGTTTCTCTATTGTTCCGGCATTCTCTTTGGTTTCGCTTTCACCGATCTGTACAAAGGGGCCGTAACGGCCAATACGTACCGAAACCATTTTTCCGCTTACCGGGTCAATGCCCAGATCGCGTCCGCCATTAGCACGGTCGGCAGTTTCAAGCGTAGTTTCAACCTCTTTATGAAAAGGCGTATAAAACGCCTTGATCATTTCGGTCCATTCGTTCAAACCTGCGGCTATTTCATCAAATTGCTTTTCAACCTTAGCTGTAAAGTTAAAATCAACAATACCCTGAAAATGCTGTACCAAAAAATCGTTTACTACTGCGCCTATATCTGTCGGGAATAATTTCGCTTTTTCAACACCGGTGTTTTCAGTCTTCGTTTCTTTGCCGATATGACCATTAGCCAGCGTAAGCACGCGGTAATTGCGTGGTTTGCCCTCGCGGTCCTCTTTAACCACGTAGCCTCGGTTTTGTATGGTTGATATGGTAGGAGCGTAGGTGGATGGACGGCCTATGCCTAATTCTTCTAATTTTTTTACCAGGCTGGCCTCGGTGTACCTTGCCGACGCGCGCGAAAAGCGTTCAACAGCGGTCATGTCGCGCAAGTCAAGTTTCTGGCCCTGCGTTAAAGGTGGTAGCATGGCGTTGTCGCCATCTTCTGATAATTCTTCCTCTTCATCGACAGACTCCAGGTAAACCTTTAAAAAGCCGTCAAACTTCATTACCTCACCGTTAGCGGTCAAATCTTCGTTGCGGGTGGAAATGTCGATTTTAGCCGTTGTTTTTTCAAATTGAGCTTCGCTCATCTGCGATGCTATCGCACGCTTCCATATCAGCTCGTATAAGCGCTTTTCAGACGGATCACCGTCGGTGGTATGGTTTTCAAAAAAAGTAGGCCTGATGGCTTCGTGAGCTTCTTGTGCACCCGCTGATTTGGTTTTGTATTTGCGCAGCTGGTGATATTTTGCGCCGTAGGCCGATGTGATCTGTTTTTCAGCGGCATTTAAAGCGGTATCTGACAGGTTCACCGAGTCGGTACGCATATAGGTTATCTTACCATATTCGTACAGTTTTTGCGCTACCGACATGGTACGTGAAACTGAAAAGCCCAGCTTACGGCTGGCTTCCTGCTGCAACGTTGATGTGGTAAATGGCGCCGCAGGCGACCGTTTGGTTGGCCTGGTTTCTAAACTCTTAATGGTAAATGCGGCGTTTATACAGTCTGTTAAAAACTTTTCTGCGTCTGCTTCTTTCGCAAAACGCTCTGGTAACTCGGCTTTAAAGGCTTCGCGGCCTTTGCCAAATATGGCGACTATTCTAAATGCTGCTTCGCTTGTGAATTTATTGATCTCGCGCTCACGGTCAACTATAAGCCTTACAGCTACCGATTGCACCCGACCTGCCGATAATGACGGTTTAACCTTCTTCCATAAAACAGGAGAGAGCTCAAAACCTACCAGCCTGTCTAACACACGGCGGGCTTGCTGGGCGTAAACTAAATTATAATCTATTTTGCGCGGGTTTAATATCGCTTTATCTATAGCCGACTTGGTGATCTCATGAAACACGATGCGTTTCGTAGTAGCATCTTTCAGATCAAGCGTTTCGAACAAATGCCATGATATGGCTTCTCCTTCGCGGTCCTCATCCGATGCCAGCCAAACCATTTCGGCTTCTTTTGCTAATTTTTTTAATTCGCTTACTACCTGCTTTTTATCAGCGGGAACTTCGTACCGCTGTTGAAAATTGTTATTAATATCTATCGCATCCTCTGATTTTACAAGGTCGCGGATGTGGCCGTAACTCGATTTTACGGTAAAGTCCTTACCAAGATATCCCTCGATAGTTTTAGCTTTCGCCGGGGATTCTACAATGAGTAAATTTTTGGCCATTTAGTAGTTTTTTTTTGCAAATAAAGCATAAAGAAAATTAAACACAAACTTTACTTGGGTTAATATTTTCTTTTTAATAAAATAACAAGGCTGTTGATTCAGATGTTTTTAGTGCATTTTAAGGCACTTTTCAAAGAAATTTTTAGCTTAAATACCGGCACTTGACCCTTAGCTATTTAAGAGAAGTTATATTAAAAAACCACCGCCCAAAAGGTCGTTACCTTCGTAAAATACAGCAGACTGCCCTGGCGCTATACCCGATACGCTATGGTGAAAATCAACTTTCATATGATCGCCAATTTGCACGATATTACTTAATGAGCCGGCATCTTTATACCTTATTTTGGTAATAGCCTCAATAGGTTCGGTAATAGTAGCGTATTTGATCAGGTTGAGGTTTCGTACCCAGGCCTCTTTGCGTTCCAACTCATCGGCGGTACCTAAAACCACGGTATTGCTTTCGGGCAATATTTGCGTCACAAACATAGGGTGACCAAAAGCCACGCCCAGGCCTTTACGTTGGCCAATGGTATAAAATGGATAGCCCTTGTGCTTGCCAACAACGGTTCCATCGGTTAATACATAGTTTCCGCCATCAACGCGTTCTTCTAAATCTTCAACTTTGTGACGCAAAAATGCCCTGTAATCGTTATCCGGCACAAAGCATATCTCGTAGCTCTCGCTCTTGTTGGCTAACTCCAATTGGCCCATATCTTTGGCCATTTGGCGGATCTCCGATTTTGCAAAACTTCCTAAAGGAAAGCGTGTACGGGCAAGGTTTTGTTGCGAAACGCCCCATAATACGTACGATTGATCCTTGTTCTCGTCGAGCCCCTTGGATATGACGTAGCGACCATTATCATGCTGGCGTATGTTGGCATAGTGCCCCGTCGCAATAAATTCGCAATCCAGTTTATCAGCGCGTTTTAATAAAGCCTCCCATTTGATGTGGGTATTGCACAAAACGCACGGGTTAGGCGTACGGCCTGCCAGGTATTCGTCCACAAAGTTATCGATCACAAAATCGCCAAACTCGCTGCGGATATCCAGTATATAGTGAGGGAAGCCATAGCCAACGGCCAAAGCGCGGGCGTCGTTAATGCTATCTAAACTGCAGCAGCCGGTCTCTTTGGTGTTGGTACCCGATGAGGCATAGTCCCAGGTTTTCATCGTTAGCCCGATAACCTCATAGCCCTGCTCGTGCAGCATCACCGCCGCTACCGAGCTATCAACCCCGCCACTCATGGCCACCAAAATTCTACCGTGCTTGCTCATTGTTTAATGGCTGCAAAAGTACGCAATTAATGAAACAAATAGGGGAGCGATAGTCAGCTAAAGGTAAATACTAAGCACAAGGCACTCATCATCATTGACGAAAATCACATTAATCTATGGTTAATAACAGCTATAAGTCAAATACTTATGTCGTTTATTTAATTAACGACTTGAAATCAGTACTCAGGTCATCAACTGTAACTATGCCGGATAGCTCCGACAGTAAAAAGCAGGTTTTATGCAAACTTTGTATACTTTTAACCACCTCGGTTGATAAGGTTGGTGTACCCCAGCCCTTTACTTTGAGCACCTCCGGATAAAATTTATTCATGCCTAACAAATAGAAAACGCCGTCGCGTGTTGGCCCCAATACGGTATCAAAATGGTCAAGCTGTCTAAAAGCGAGCCTGATGATGCGCTCATCTAACTCCAAACAATCACTACCAATAATTACCGCGTGTTCGTAACCTTTATCAAATATCAGT